>SL_5KL_010_SEDDRAFT_10000770_pt1 | contig 20158 bp, 16 predicted proteins | sample SodLakKL_010_SED_FD_9118 | JGI IMG/M metagenome (IMG submission 9118)
CCATAATTCCGTGCTTGATATCTTTCACCACAAAAATTGTTAGTCGGAAACAATGAAATAGACTGGTAAATTATGGGTGCGAAATGCAGGATAAGTACTAAATAGTCTCCTTTTCCTCTGATAATCAGAGTATTTAACCGTCTGCCCCGGCTTTTCCAGTTGATCATAGGGGCCAGAAAGATTTTTGGATTTTAGTTTGTAAAATAAGGGATTCCCGCCTGCCGCGACGAAGTAAATAATTGAATAATTGGAAATAAGAACAAAGGAGGAGTTCCTATTGCAACTCAGCACCCTGATCAGATATCAAATTCTTTTGTTCGCCTTAATCCTGGGCTTTATGTTGCTCCTGCCCCATCCTGTGCAGGCTGAAGACTGGGGGTACTGGTCTTCCTGGCAGGTCCGGGAAAGAGCAGGCGTGGTGATCAATTCCGAGGAAAAAGGAGTCATCTCAGACATTCTTCGGGAGATCAAGTATGTTTTTCAAGAGCCTCCTGCTCTTAATCCCCCCCTGGAAGTCAGAGTTAAACCCATTGCCAATATTTTCCCCCCGGCCCTTTCCTTTTCCCAGGAAAAAAATATTTTCTCCTATTGCCTTGATCTGGGGATGACCTTTCCCCTCCAGGGACGGCTCGGTCCCTCCGGTCGTATTTCAGTGTGGGTAAATGATCCTGAGGCCCTGCTGGGAACATCTATAGGTCTGGATGAAAATGGCCCTATCTATATGCTGCCCCCGGTAATTGAGGAACGGTCCAGCGGTCCTCTTTATTCTCGCTCCGCTCACCCGGTAGGATATACTGAAGCTTTTCCTTCCCGCAGCTTTTTCCCCCTGTGGAATATGGAGGTGGAGCCATTTCTCCGGGAAAAAATCAAGCCTACCTTCAGCCTGTCCCGGGCCAGTGTGGCTACAGTCCTGACTCCTGATAAAACGCCTTTCTGGGAACCGGTTTCTCAAAAAAGATGGATAGAATTCATGCAAAAACAGGCCCGGCTTGAAATTGAACTTTTCTTAAAGCAGGTTCAGGCCGCGCGGGATGACAGCCATTTCCACCAACAGGCCGAGCGTTTGGAACGGCAGATAGCTTTTATGGAACAGCAGTACTCCCCCGAAAAAGTCCTGGAAAGACATGAACAGGCCCTCGAAGATCTGGGAAATTCATTAAAAATGTTCCGGATGCATAAAGAAATGGCCCAGACGGAGGAGGTTAAAGAAAAATGGGCTGAAGCTATAGCCGAGGTTGAAGAAAACAAGGTTAGAGCCGAAGCTTATTTTCTGGAAGAGTTCCTGCTTGTTGTTGAGGATTTTATGGAGGAAATGCAGGAATATTTAAGGGACCTGGCCCTGGCCAGTCTACAGGCAGAAGAAATGCTGGAAGAAGCAGCGGAGATAGTAAAAAATTCCCGCTGGGACCAGCTGGAGGAACTGGCCCAGAAGTATGATTCCCAATACCTCTTATATCTGGCAGACAGCGGTCGGGCCCAGGCAAAATTAGAAGCCGAACTGGCTTCCCTTTCCCCTGCCGAACTAAGTGCACCTGCCTATGGCTTTGAGATTCCTCCCACTCACCCGGTGGGGCCCTATCGCCACCTGGTGCCCATGGATTTTGAGGTCACGCGACCTTCGGGACTGGTGGATAAGGGAACAGAAGGGGCCCGGGCCCTGGTGGCATTAAAACCCGGTTTTTTTACCGATGCCCTGCCCTCTACTGCCCCCCGCCTGATTATTGTTAAATGGTGGGAACTGATCGATTCCAGCCATTTCAGCCCTGAAGGCCGGCACTTTCACCCGGCCCGGAGAGAAATGATGGATCGGGTCTGGTCAGATCTCCGCTGGGATCAAATTTACAACCTTCTACCCTGAGGCACCCTCTACCCATTTGGACCTGACTTCTTTTTTGGAAAAGTATCTTTTTCCTGGAGCTTCAATCTTTTTTAAGTTTTTCCCACTCTTCCCGCATTATTATCTCCTTATTATCCTCCAGGTAATCCGTAGCCAGACAGCCCTGGAGATGATCTATTTCATGCTGAAATAGTTCTGCCAGATCATCTGTAAATTCCGTTTCTTTTTCCTGCCCCAGTTCATCCCAGTACCTTACTTTTATTCTGCGGTGGCGAAAAACCCGGACAAAAAAAGCCACCTTAAAACTGTAGCAGCTATCCCAGACGGGGAATTTATCCCGGCTTTTTTCGATTATACAGGGGTTAATCATGAAAATTTGCTCCTGCCCTGAATTGTAATAAATGGCCTGCTGGAGACAACCAATCTGGGGGGCAGCCAGGGCCCGCCCCAGCCCATATTTTTCCTGTAAAAATCCGAGGGTATCCGCCAGGTCAATTTTTATTTTCTGGAGAGGAGAGCCCCAGTTTTCTACCGGTGCAGATTGTTTTCGCAGTCCCTGATCACCCAGCAGCAGAACTTTTTTTATGGTCATTTTAAATTCCTCCAGAATTTCCTTTTCCACGGAAGATTTTACAGTTGATCATTTTATCAGAAAAAGGTCAATTACTCCGGCTTTTTTCCCCCTATTCCCAATCCCTTGTTTTTTAAGCTGGGAGAAAAAAATAAGGGGGGATTTCTGCTCTGAATACCTTTCCAGGAAAAAACTCAATCGCCCAGGAGTTCTGCGGGTATTGATCCAGGCGAATAGAAAACTCCAGGCTGGCCCAGGGGCGCAGGAACTGAAACCACCTGCCCCTCCTCCTGGACCTGATATAAGTCGGAACTCCAGTGATGTTGCCAGGTTCCCCGGGGCAGATAGACCTCAACTTCCTCCTGACCTGCATCCAGGACCGGGGCAACTATCAGATCCGGACCGAGCATAAACTGCTGATAGGTCAGATCATAGGTCTGCGGATCATGGGGATAGTGGAAAAACAGGGGGCGGACCAGGGGAGCACCCTTTTCCTCAGCTTCCAGCATTAACTTCTGCCGGTAGGGAGCAAGGTCCCGAAAAATACTGGCAAATTTTTGAACATGATTTACTATCCGGTCATTGCTATAAACCTGGAGATTTTCATCGGGTCGGTTACCTTCATGACTGCGAAACAGGCTGGTAAAAGCATTAAGTTCTATCCAGCGCAGCAGGAGTTCTCCGGAGCGAACATAATTCAAAAAAAGATCAGTTATTGAGGTATAGCCCCCAATATCACTGTGGTTCAGGCTGAAACCGGAAAGGCCGCTGCTTAATAATCCGGTTACTGCTGTTTTTATTCCATCATGGGCATCCCAGGTAACATTTTGATCCCCCAGCCAGAAGGCAGATGCCTGGCCCGGGCTGTCGCTGAAACCCGCCCGGACAAAAAATAGACCTTCTCCCTCCAATCCTGCTTCCTGTAAAGCTTCCCTGTTTATTCGGGCCCATTCTTCAGGGTAGCGGTTATGATAGTAAATTCCCTCATCTCCGCTGGCCATAACTGCATCCAGGGGTAAAGCCTCCCCAAAATCGGCCATCCAGCCAGAAAAACCCTCCTGGATCATTTCTGCGGTAATAACGTCTTTTATCCACTCCCGGGCCTCCTCAATGGTTAAATCAAGCAGATTTCCGGTAAAATCGGTAAGTAAGAATTCCAGGGGCTCTCCTGCTTCATCCTGCAAAACAAAACCCTTTTCCCGGGCTTCCCGATACAAATCACGACGAACATTATCCTTATCTTCAACTGAAACCACGAAAGGATTTACATAGCCCAGAAGCTGGATGCCATCTTCATTTAGCTCCTCCCGGAAATTATCCCAATCATTATAATGGTCCTGATCTCGCTCCCAGTTCCACCATAGTTGATAACCAAAGCTGGTCCGGCGCTGGCCCACCCAGTCCTGAATCCAGAGCCCGGCCAGGGGAACCCCGCTACCTTTCATGATTTCAATTTTCCGGCGGACCTCATCCGTTCCTCCCTGGACTCCCAGGATCAACCCTTCCTGGGTCCAGGAGGGCAGGGGTTCCATTCTACCCACAACCCCGGTGTGCTCCTCAACAAGAGCTGCCGGAGATTCTCCAGCATATATGTAACCTTCGGCTTTTCCAGAAAAAAGCTCCAGCTGAGCGGCTTTATTCTCAGTAAAATGAAAAACCTGATATTCTTTGTTGATGCTGAATAAAGAGCGGAGTTCACTGCTGATAAAATGGGGAACCGGGGCATAGGTGTGGAAGGGAGAACCCCCCGCCCGGTTGGTGATTTCTGCCAGAAAGGTCAGGGGTTGAGCCCCTCGCCCAATTCCCTGTTCCTGAACCAGAATGGGAACCCGCTGCCCCCGCAGATCAAAGTAAGAATACTGGGTTCCCAGGCCAAAAATATGTTCATCCTCCTCCAGGGACCAGCTCAGGTAAGTACGGTTGATATCCTCATCTTCCCACTGCACCTGATACCGGAGCCGCCCCGGTGAAACTGCTTCCAGGATAAAGCTATAATCAACTTCGTTTCCCTCTGAACAGCTCAGGGTCCCTGCCAGCTGCAGTTGATTATCCTCTTTATCTATCTGAGAAATAGTCTGTTGATCATAAATTATCTGCCGCTCTTCTTCCATAAAAAAATAACCGCGCTGTTCTTCTGATTGTAACTCCCCTACTCCTCCAGCCAGAAAACCCCGATCAGCAGGGGTTGCAAAAATAATTTGCCCCTGACGGGTAACCGGGGTTACAGTTAACTGTTTGCGGTCGCTATCCCAGTCCAGAGAGAAATCCCCCACAATCCAGTCCTGATCTTTAGCTGCCTGTCCCTCCAGGAACAGGCTACTAAAAACAGGGGGCAGTTCCTGCCCCTTAAAATAATACCACCACCAACCTCCTGCTATTATAATCAGGAGTAATAGGGCTAATAAAATAAGGCCAACAATTCTTTTCATCGGAAGACAGGCCTCCCGTAAAAATTAAGTTCCGGTGCTGCAGCTTTCTCTCTATTGATGTGAATTCCCCGACAGATCAGGTTCAACCTTATTGAGCTGCGACTGGCGGGCAATTTCTTCCGGGTCCTGATCCAATCTTTTCCTGCCCTCCCGGAGTAAAATAAAGCCCAGGGCATAAACCGCTGCTCCGGCAATGAACATCCCCTGATTGCCAATTATATCCATGGCAAAACCCAGGACACTGGGACCAATCATCTGACCGGTCATGGTAAATACATAATAGAGACCGATATAAAAACCAACCCGATCTCGCCCTCCCAGGTCGGCGATTAAAGGCATGGCCTGGACATTAACCAGAGCCCAGGCAAAACCGGCCAGGACAAAAATTCCTCCGATAACCAGCGGTTCCCGGACCGGTATGGCCGCAAGGAAAAGAACTGGAACCAGAGCCAGACCCAGCAGCATGGTCGGAATTTTCCCCATTCTGGTTCCAATATATCCTGCCAGCAGAGCAAACACCAGGAAAGACCCGGCAAAGGAGGTTAGGATAAAGGCCGCCCGCCCTTCGGTTAAACCCAGGGTTTCTACTCCATATATGGGAAACATGGCATCCAGCCCCGCAAAACCAATAAAATAGCTGAGCATCGCCGCCAGGAGCAAAAATTCACCCCGTCGTCCGGGCTTTAACAGCAGTAAAATGCCTCGCCCCGCTTCTTTGATTGGATTCCGGGGAGTTACCGGCTTATTATCAATATAGGGGGGATTGCGGTCAGCCTTAATCCAGACTATAAAGAGGGTTATGAACAGAACCACCGCTCCAATGCCAAAAGTCAGGCGGGGGTCAATATCATAAATTAGGGACAGGCCTCCAAAAGCAATCAAAGTCCCTATTCCACCCATCAGATTAATTATGCCGTTAGCGGTAGAGCGCTTTTCAGGGGGTGTGTGATCGGGCATCAGAGAAATTATTGGGCCCCGATAGGAATGCATGGCCGCAGTAAAGACAATCTCGGTAATAATAAGAGTCCAGAGCATTGCCGCGGCAAAAGGAATAGCAAAAAAAGTAAGGGCAGCAAGGGGCAGGGCCACCAGGACAAAAGGAAGGCGGCGGCCCAGGGGAGAGTTAACCCGATCAGACCAGGCCCCAACTATAGGAATCAATAGCAGCCCTATCAAATTATCGGTACCCATTAAAAGACCGATAAGACCCCGGGATTCAATGAAATGCCGGTACATTAATGGTAAAAAAGCATTATAGGTGGTAAATGCCAGCTGAACCCCCAGGAAGCCAAATCCAATCCACCAGACCCGAGCATAGGAAAAACTGGAATCCTTATCCGAAGCAGGGGAGGAACTATCAGCCGAATGCCCTCCGCTGCTTTTTTGAGGAAACATACCCTTAAAGATACTTTTCAACTGCAATCCCATCAGCTCTTTTCGTTAGATTTTTTGCCCCTCAATTTCGGTCATCCAAAAGCAATCTGTTCACCCTGTTTTATTATTTTCTCCGACTCTAATCAGGAGAACCCGGAGGAAGAATAAAAAAGAATCTAACTCACCTTATTGGGTTTCGTTAACAAAAAAAAATAACCTTTAACCCGGAACAACATTTTGACCTCCCTCAACCGAGGAGAGGGAAATCCCTGCCAGCATCCTTCTAACAGCCAGTTTTTTACCAGGCTAACTACCCAGTTCTTCCGGTTCCGGGCCTTGATCCCTGGGTTCCAATTTTCAGGGTTTGGTTAGGATAACTGTCAGGAGAAGCATTGGCCCCTTTTCAGTAGAATTATCAACTGATCAGGGGCCTTAATCAATTAAAGCTTATCTGCTGATACTTTCTTCAACCAGGTAGAGGCCTGTCCCCTTCAGGGCCAGGTAATGAAAACTATCAGGGTCGTCAAACTGAATGCCCGCCCCGGAAATAGTGACCAGACCATCGTAGGGGGGCCCTTCCTTTCCGTTTACTACGACCAGGGTCTGGATCCCCCTGCGGGCCCCATAAACAACAATTTCGCCTGCCGGGCAAAAAAACAGGGAACCCGGTAAAACCATATCATAACCCTGACCCTCCCGGCCCTCCACTACAACCAACCACTTCCCGTCCTGAAAAGCACAGTAGGCCCAGCGGCTCCCATCAGGATTAAAAATCAGGCTATCTCCCTGCAGGTCCTCATATTTTCCTTCCCCCCTACCGCCAACTGTTACCTGCCACTGCCCATCCTTTTTGCCCCCATAAGCTACCCTGGTACTGTCCGGGCTGAAAAGTGGAGTTCCAGGCATTAATTCCTCATAGCCAGGCCCCGACCGGTCAGCAACCACAACAAACCATTCCTGCCCCTGGCGGGCCCCATAAACGGTCCAATTGCCATCAGGGCTGAAGGAGGGGTTGATGATCTGATCATAAGGAGCTTTGGGGTCTCCATCAACCACCAGGAATTCCTGGCCATTATTTGTAGCGATGAACAAAAAACGGGTGCCTGCCGGGCAAAAGGAAAGGCTTTCAGCGTCCACATAATCAAAACCTGAAAAGCTCTGTCCATTGATGCTTACTGCCCATTGGTTTTCTTTTTTATGGGTAAAGGCCAGGCGAGAACTGTCGGGCGAGAACACAAGCCCTCCAATTTGTTCATATGGGCCCTGCTCTTTATTATCTACAATCAAATACCAGTCTTCCCCCCGCCGGGCGGCATAGGCAAAGCTCTGGCTGTCGGGACTAAAAACCGGGGCGGGTGTTAATAACTCATCATAATAATCCCCGGCCTGACCATCAACCACTACCTGCCATTGGGTCCCCTGCCGGGCCCCATAGGCCAGCCTCTGACTGTCCGGACTAAAAAAGAAGCTGGAAAGGCCGTCATAAGGACCTTCTTTTATTCCCTCCAAAACTACAAACAGGCTATTACCTTCTATTGCTCCATAAGCCATTCTGCTGCTGTCGGGGCTGAATACGGGGGTCCCGCTCAGGATTCCCTCATAACTGCCCAGCTCTTGGTGGTTAAGGACCACCAGCCAGCGCCCATCCCTTCCAGCCACGTAAGCCACATCTTTGCTATCCGGGCTGAAAATCGGGGTTCCAGCCATTATTCCGTCATAGTGTTCCTGTTCTTCCCCGTCCAGGACAATAAACCAGCGATTTTCTCGGGTGGCAGCATAGGCCACTCTGCGGTTATCCGGGCTGATGGTAAAGGTTTGCTGTATCCAGGCATTAACATCGATATCGGCCAGGAGCATTTCGGAAATATCTCGATACCCCTGGAAAGCCCCCATTTCTTCTGCTTTAACTGGTTTACTTTCCCCGGCTGGCATATAGGTTATAATTATCCCGGCCATCAGGGTAATCAGGACCCATAAAAACAGCCTTTTTCTGACGATCCCGCTCAAGAAATCCACCTTCTTCATTTTAACTTTTTCTGGACAATCAAATATAAAACTGATCTTTCCACCCGGGTGTCCTGGAAGCAATTTTTGTTAATACTAATTTGGGAGTTCTGTTTTTTTTATTGCAACTGGTTTTATGGTCGTGTTCTTTTCAGCCTGTTGTCTGAAACTATTCCTGGACAATGGCTTTCCTTCCCGTTGCATAATAATATCCCTGATTTCTTCCTCAAAAAAAGGCCAGAACCCCATAAAAGGGGGCAGTCCTGAATCACTTCAGAACAGATCTATCATCTTTATAGCCCAGGGGAATTATCAATAGGGGATCAAATCCCTCTGCACCAATAGTATTTTTTACCTCCCGGTCATCAAAGGCCCCAATAATAACTCCACCCATGCCTTTTTCCTCCGCCATCAAATTCAAATTTTGAGCCGCATGGCCCGCCTCGAAATGGACATACCTGATGCCCCGATCTCCATAGCTGGCGGTAGTCCTATTGTAATCAGCAGCAATTACAATCACCGCAGGAGCATCAGCAATAAACATCTGGCGCAGGGCTGCTCTCGCCAGTTCTTCCCTCCGATCTCCTTCTTCCTGCAGTTTTAGTTCATGGCTAGCAGTATTATATTTGTAGATGCCCTGGGGGAGATCCTCTACCTCTCCTGCCAGCAAAAAAATTTGCAGGGGGTCAGTAGCTCCCGCTGAAGGAGATGAACGGGTTGGTCCCGATACTCCGTCAACCGTTATCCCTTCTCCAGCCCAGAGGATATTAGCAATATCCTCCTGGCTTATCGCTTTATCCAGATAATCCCGGACAGACTGTCGGTAGTAAATCAGGTTGGCCAGATCTTCTTCAAACTCAACCGGGGGTAATTCAGCAGCCTCCTGTCTATCCTGGCTGCTGATATCAGCATCTCTCCCCAGAATCATACCCAGAGCCAGAACAATTACCAGTACCACAATGGGAATTGTTGCTTTCCTCATTTCCGGACCCTCCCTCTGAAAGATTTATTGTTCCTGTTACCAGACCCCAGCAATTACCTGCCCACAATACCGGCATTTTCCGTCTTCAATCTTTACCTCATAAACTGAAAAGTGATGCCGCTCCACTACTACCGAATTGCAACCAGGACAGAAAGTTGAATTATAGGTGTGGCCGGGAACATTGCCAATATAAACAAAATCCAACCCCTCCTGCACCGCAATATCCCTGGCCCTTTCCAGGGTACCTACCGGAGTGGGAGCAATATTCTGCAATTTATAGGCGGGGACAAAACGATTCAGGTGCAGGGGAGTTTGGGGCCCCAGCTGCTCATAAAACCACCGGCACATGTTCTGAATCATTTCCTCCTGATCATTTAACCCCGGTATTATCAGGTTTACCACCTCGACCCAGACACCCATTTCCTTCATTCTTTGGAGATTCTTTAAAACAGGGTCCAATTCCCCCTGGCAGATTTCTCGATAAAAATCCTGGCTAAAACCTTTAAGATCCACCGTTGCAGAATCGGCCAGGCTCATCAGGTCCTGCAGGGGTTTTTCTGCCAGCAGGGCATTGGTATTAACATTAACTCCCAACCCCTGTTCCCGGGCCAATTGAGCAGTTTCCAGCATAAATTCAATAAAAACGGTAGGCTCATTGTAGGTAAAGGAAATTAGCTTTGCCTCCCTTTGCAGGGCATATTCTACAGCTTCCTGGGGCATATAATGCTGATAACTATCCAGTTCTTCCAGTTTTTGTTGAGAAAGCATCCAGTTATGGCAGAACTTACAGGACAGGTTGCATCCAGCGGTGCCATAATTATTGGCTCGAGCCCCGGGCCGGTATTGATGCAGAGGTTTTTTCTCCACGGGCCCCACGGTTACCGTACCCATATTACCGTAAACCAGGGAATAAAGTTTCCCTTCGTGGTTTTTCCTGACCTGACAATAACCTCTCTCGCCTGGACTGATCCTGCAGCCACGAAAACAGAGTTCACATTCGACCATATTATTGTCCAGCTGCGAATAATAACGGGCTTCTTCAACCATAATATCCTGATCAGTTAAACGCAAACCATCCAATCTCATACTCCCTTTCACCACCTGATTAAAATCAAAAGTGGTTAAACCATTAAGCCTGGAAAGAAACAGGGTTGCAGCCAGTCCCCAGCAGCCCATCTTTAAAAATTCTCTACGCCCCAGCATTTTCAATACCTCCTGTAAAGTTTTTCCTATCAGGTTAATGCCAGGTTATCGCCCGTATTCAGGCTTTTGCCCCTGATTTTCTTTTCAGCAACAGACAATTCGGACTTGAAAAGCATCAGTCCTGCAATAAAAGGGAAAAGCCAGTTAAGGGGTTCATTTTTTCCGGTAAATTTTTTTCCAGTTACCGGGTTGGGATATCTTCCCCGGGAATAGCTCTCAACTCTATTTTACCCCAGATCCCCAGACAATTAAAAGCTGAATTAAAGTTGATTTCCTCTTTCTCCTTTTTATTTTCTCTGGCATATTTCCCCACGAATTAAATTTCCGGTTTTTAATTTCTGGCAGGAGAAATTAGCCCTGGAGAAAAAAACGAAGCTTTATTCCCCCGGATTAATGGAGGAACATGCCCCGTTTTTTTTCCTGATTTTATAAAAATATTCCCGGGAAAGTTGTATTTCCAGTTATTTTAATATCCTGTAGAAAACTCGATTTCAAAGGAAAAATCTCCCAGATCTTCTTCTTCAACCGGGAAGGGAAGAGTGCCAAGAGTTCCCTGATATTCCTGCCCGTCGGGAAGGCCCATCACCTGTAGAGGCCCCGTCCCCAGTTTTATTCCTTCCGGATCATACAAAGTGATTTCAAAAATGGCCATGGTATAATTATTTCCAGTTTCATTGAGTATTGTTCCCGATACAGCTAACATGTTTCCAGCAACTACCTGAAAGTCAATTTCCTTGAAGATGAATCCAGGACCAACCGGTGCCAGGTGGTCAAAGTCCTCAACCTCTTTCTGGATCACTTCCTGGGGTGGCTCTGGGGGCGCTTCCAGCCAGTCATCCAGGTCAAATTTCCCTTCTACATGCCCTAAATGGACGATATTGGGCATACTGATATTTCCCAGCTGGGGATGATGATACTCCCCTTCCCCTTCTTCATGTTGCAAAATCCGGATCAGGGAATATATATCCCCCTGGGCATCAGTAACAAACCCAACCCCGGGCCCCGGGGGAGCATATAAAACAAAGCTGCCATCTTCGGTAAGCGGGGGGTCCATTGGTTCATAAAACTCCAGGGCCGGATTAAGGGTTTGCAGTTCGTGGAAGTTTAAGGCCACAGGTTCCCCCAGATGTAAATCCTCTACTTCAAAGGTAAATTCACCCCGGTTTAAGTCTGCTTCAGCTGGAGCCAGGAAAATCTGCTGGATATAAGAGTCTCCTCCCGCCTGGCAGAGAATGGGTTGATCTTCTTCCTGTTCATACCAGGGAAACCATTCTTCTGAATGATAAAGGCGAAATCTAAACTGAAAAGCCATAATAATATCATTATTATCAACCAGGCAGGAAAAAGTATAGATTCTGTGGACAACCCGGTACTCTTCTGTTCCCCTGAGATCATGGAACTCAATTTTTCCTCCTGGGAAAAAACCCCTGCTATCGGGGTTAAAATCAATCAGCTGATAAACATTGATACCTTTTCCCAGAACAGGCCCAGCCATCATTATCAGGAACAACATAACAATCCCCAGTCCTGCGAACCAGCTCCACCTTCCTCTAACTCTGCCAGAAACCATATTAAAACCTCCTCGAGTTTTTTCCTCCGTTACGTCATGACAGGGATCCTTTAACCGAGAAGATCTCCACCCGCAGAATGGGGATTACTTTTCTCCTATATGTTTCAGGCAAATACTGCCCTGGAAACAAGTAATACTTTTTTGCTGGCCAGAAAATATTATATGATAGGAGGTAACTGAAATCCTGTGCTCTGTTGATTTCAGGCAAATTCTGTAGCGTAAAACCTGCCCTGGAATAATTCTTGCCAGTTCAGTCCTGGTTAATGACAAAATTTTTCGACTTCCAAAAAAATGATCAGGTTGGGGTTGGTGGTATTATTACCGAAGAATAGATCGACTGCTAAGGGGTCAAGATGAAATTTGACAACATCCAGGTTCCTTTTAAAAACTCTGATCTGGATAAGAGTGCCGATTATCTACAGATAAAACTCTGGAAAACGGGTGGGGTGATTTTTCCTCCTCACAGCAAGCAGCTGTAGTTTTCTTCAATCTTTTACTTAACCCTTCCGAGCAATAATTTCTTTTACTCCCTATTCAAAAATTAATTCCCGGATCTTCCATTCCGGTTCTTCTATCAGGCCAGTATCTTCTTCTTCCATTTCGAAGAAAGCATCCCAGCTGCCCTCCTCTTCATCCTGCCACTTGATATAAAATTCTGCAGTTACCTTGGCAGTACCATTTCCTTCAATAACTGCATCCATTTTATCGATGGTGATATCCAGAAAATCCCTTTCCTCAAATAAAGCCTCCAGGTGTTCCTCCAGATCAGAACGGAAAACAAACTGTTCTTCCTCAGAATTCAGGATGGTGGCATCAATAATACAGGGAAAAACAAAAATCCCTATAATTCCCTCCACATTCTCTTCAATAAGGTAGGTCTCTAAGTTCCGAATATTTTTGGTGGGATCCCCCTCCAATACTTCGCAACCACTTCCACCGATTAGAAACAGGACAGCAAAAATCAGCACAGCCAGTTTTTTCACCATTTTTTATCCCTCCTTTTCTTTTTATCCTTCTGGACACCGCATTTTTTTCTTTTCACCTTATTTTTTAATCAACTTTTTTTCCCGAGCAGAAAGGAACCTCCCGGGGTAAGAAAACTCCTGCTGCGGGGAAAATGCCCTGCAGAATATGCCACCCCTGGAACAAAAAACTTTCCTACATGGGCTGCATTGCCCCCGCAAAAGCCAGCCAGGCCAGAACACTCTTGGCTACAAGACTCAGAACAATATACATCCTCTCCCCGTATAAGTAGCTGGCCCACTTCCCCACCTTTTTATACTGGAGAATCATATTAATGGGAAAGAGGTTAAAGAAAACAAAATATGAGCCCACAATGGCATAAACAAACCAGGGCACCTCTGCCGGGTCCGCATTGCCAAAAGCATACATAATTATTACAACCCAGGGACCCAGTCCGGCAATGGTGCCAAAAATAAAGGGTTTCCAGTCTGTTTTTTCTTTAAACTGATTAATCTCTTCCATAAGCAGGCCGAACAGATTCATCATTGCATTTAAAATAAAAATTAAAATCAGGGCCCCAATATCATACACCCCAAATAAAAGGGCAATGAGGACAATCATCAATGATGAACTGAGGGAATACTCATACCAGCGAAAACGGTTAATCCCTTTTTCAAGATCCCGGTTATAGATTTTGTTGGTCCCGGGAAAAACTATGGTAAAATGGGCAATCGCCGACAGGAAAAGAAAAAGCGAAACCATTATCGCAAAGGGAACCTCTCCGATCTGTTCAGGATCGGTGATCAGTCGCATTTGCTGAGTATCAAAGGTTAAAAAATAGGACCATACCGGTATTTTAAAGCTGGCAAATCGTTCAATGGCAATTGCAAAAAATAACATCAGGCCTCCCTGCAGAAAGTGCAGAACACCCATAGACAGGTTAAAGCGGCGCAATCCCTGGAGTTCATTACTATTTTTCATTAATCCGCTCCCTTCAATCAGGAATTTTTTCTGGGCCCCGATTGTTATTCCGGGGCCAATTTAGCAGGCCCAATAATAATCTGAATTCTTCCTTTATCCGCCTAACCAAGCAAAGTGTGAACTTTAAATAAAGTATATCACAAAAGGAAAATTAATGCAGTTATTACCTTTCATTCAAATATTTTTTCCTGCTCCAGTAACTTCCAGCCTCCATTTTATAAGTTTTTTCCAGTATGCGGGGGAAATACTTTTTTCCCGGGATTCAAAAGATTTTTGGGATCAAAAACCTTTTTTATCCCCCACATTATTTCTAGCTCCCTATCGGAAAACTGGAGATTCAATTCTGCCCGGCGCAGGCTGCCAATACCGTGCTCCCCGGTAATGGTTCCACCCAATTCCAGGGTTTTTTTGTACATAGCTTCTTTCAATTCCTCGTAAAAAGAAGGAACCTGGCCATTTTCTTTGATAATAAAGGTATGCAGGTTACCATCCCCGGCATGGGCCAGGACGGGTATCCGGGTCCGGTATTTTTCTGCCAGGCTGTCCAAAAAATCCAGAATTTCTTCCAGTTTGCTGCGGGGTACCGTTATATCAGGAGAATCAACAATTTGATCTTCAATGGCAGGTAAAATATGACTGCGGATTTCAATAATTTCTTTCTGTTCTTCTGCACTATCTGCCATCAAAATATCCGTGGCGCCCTCCTCAGTACAGATTTTATCAATACCATTGGCCAGGGAATAAAAGTCGTCCTCACTCTTTTCCGCCATTATTATTATTAAATCTCCCTCTCCCTCTTTGGCAGGCCATTCCTTTCCCAGGTCCCGGGCAGTAGTAATTATCTGATCCCTTTCCACGTATTCCACCGCCATGGGCATTATTCCCTCTTTTATCAGCCGAGGGACGGCCCGGAAAGCACTGGACCTCCGGGCAAAAGAGGCAATAAGAGTGGCGGTATATGAGGGCTCAGGATATACTTTTAACATGGCCCGGGTAATAATCCCCAGAACCCCCTCGCTCCCGATCAAAAGCTGCATTAAATTAAGCCCGGCGTTATCTTTAGCCAGTTTTCCCATTTTCCCACCGGTCTGAATGATTTCCCCATCTGGCAGAACTACCTCCAGGCCCCGGATCTGATCCCGCATTACTCCATGGCGCACAGCCCTGACTCCTCCAGCATTCATGGCCACCATTCCTCCCACCTGGGCCCCTTCATCTCCGGGGTGCAATGGAAAGTATAGTTTATCCTTTCCTTTTAAGTAGCCAATCAGATCTCCCAGACTGACAGCAGCCTCACAGGTAACAACCAGGTTTACATCGTCCACTTCCAGAACCCGATTCATTCTTTCCAGGGATAAGATGATGCTGGATTGAGAGGGAACGGAATTGCTGGCCAGGGCGGTTCCCGCTCCCCTGGGAATTACAGGTAAGTTTCGGGCATAGGCATAACGCATAACCTCAGACACTTCCCGGGTATTCCCCGGCTTAACCACCAGGTTCTCTCCGGCGGGAGCAGGGGCAACTAAACCATAGGATTGCAGGGTATGATCTTTACTGTACTGTTCAACCCTCTCCAGATCATCATCAACCCAGCGGGGACCAAGTATTTTCTTCAGGTCTGTTATCACTTGTTCCTTCACTGCTTTCACTCCTCAGTTAATTTTCTAAAATTTTAGGGCTGCATTTTTTGGGCTTCTTCCTTAATTATCTCCCAGGCCCGAGTAACATGTTTTTCTTCAGTAGTCCTCTGACCGATAGCCATTCGCAGAATAAAATTATCGCGAAGCAAAGTATGGGTCAGGAAAACTTCTTCTCTTCCATTAATTCTCTGCAGTAATTCTTGATTAAATTCATCCAGTTCCAGACTTCCTTTCTGCCCATCATTAAATCTGAAACATACCAGTCCCAGTTCGGCAGGAGCCACTAGCTCAAAGTTATCCTCCTCAGCAATTAAATTTTTGAAAAATTCGGCCAGGGAAATGTGCTTTCTCAAAAACTCCTGCAGTCCTTTAACCCCATAAGATCGCAGGACAAACCAGAGTTTCAAAGCCCTGAACCGCCGCCCCAATTGAATTCCCCAGTCCCGGTAATTTTTCACTTCCTTGTCGTGGGCAGTTTTCAGGTACTCTGGATCTACAGCAAGGGATCGGGTTAATAACTCCGGGTCCCGAACATAATAAAGGGAACAGTCAAAATTAGTTAGAAGCCATTTATGGGGATTGAAAACAAAGGAGTCCACGTTTTCCAGGCCCTGAAAAAGATGTCTTTTTTCCGGGAGGATCGCCGCGGGCCCGGCATAAGCTGCATCAACATGGAGCCATATTTTTCGCCTCTGACATATTTTACCTATATCGGGGACGGGATCAAAAGCCCCGGAAGAAGTAGTCCCCAGGGTGGCAATAACTGCAGTGGGAATAAACCCCCGGGCTTTATCTTCAACAATCTGTCGTTCCAATTCTTCGGCCTGCAGGGCAAATTTTTCATCAGTAGGAATATAGCGGATATTATCCCGACCAAAACCCGCTATTTTTGCCCCTTTTTCAGCACTGGAATGAGCCTCATGGGAAACATAAACAGTTAAATTCTTTTCCATACCCTGCTCATTAACTTTAAAATCGGTGGCTTTTTCCCGGGCAGTAATCAGCGCACAAAGAGTTGCACTGGAAGCAGTATCCTGAATAACTCCTGACCACTCGGGGGGAAGACCCAGCATCTGCCGCATCCACCCGGCCACCACTTCTTCCAGTTCGGTCGCCGCAGGGGAGGTGGCCCAGACCATGCACTGCGCCCCCAGGCCAGCAGTTAAAAACTCCGCCAGAATTGATTCGGGGCTGTTGTTGGCAGGGAAATAGGCAAACCAGCCGGGATGCTGCCAGTGAGTAATACCGGGTATAATAATGTCCTTAAAATCCTGGAATATAGTATCCATTTCTTCCCCTCTTGCGGGAGGGGTACCCGGCAGCTGCTTTTTTATATCTCCCGGCTTGACTCTGGCTTTGACCGGGTATTTTTCCACCTGCTCCAGGTAATCACATATCCAGTCCACCACAGCATAACCATTTTTTCTGAAATCATCAAGATTCATTTTAGCCCTCCCTTCCTGTTTAAACTTTGCCGGCAAAACTTGTTTCTCCTGCAAAAAATGGAGAGAAACCGGAATCAAAATACCCCTATTCTTAATTTTCTTTAGCCTGGTGGAGAAACTTCCGCTTACCGAATTTTCTCTTCCTGAACCGTTCCTGACCTATCTTTTCCCCAGCAAAATAAAACCAGTTGATTTCACAAATTTTTGATAGCTGATATCCGTCCTTTTTTTCGAAAAGGATCGTCCATCGGGATCTTTTTTTCGTTTCCAGCCTAAAACAGAAAGGATATTGTTCTTTTTCCAACTTTTTCCCCCTTTCCTATTACTTTGCAACATTAAATTTTGAAACCAGAAAAAGGTTTTGTCAATTTAAAGTCGAATAAAATTAATTAACAAAATTAAAACCAATAAAAAATAATTCTTATTTTTTTGTCATCTGCTCCCCTGGAAGGAGGTGGTTGTAGAAGGGCAAACAGTTGGAACTGGTCTGACTTTTTTACCAAAAGAAGGAGGATTATTTAATGAAAAAAAGGTTAGGTTTACTGGTTCTACTACTGGCTTTCCTTTTGGTCTGGACCGGTGGGATAGCAGAAGCTAAAACCCTTGTTATTGGAACATGGCAGGAAGCAATGGGACTCGATGGAAGGGTTGAGCCCGGCGTGGCTGAGGCCGAACGCAGCAATACTATTATGGAAGCCCTGCTCTGCTTCAATCATGATATGGAGCTCACTCCCCGACTGGCTACCGATTGGGAACACAGTGATGATGGACTCGAAATAACCTTTTACCTGCGAGAAGGGGTATACTTCCATCACGGTCGGGAATTCATAGCTGACGACGTCAAGTACACCTATGAATGGCTTTTGGATCCTGACAACGAAGCTCCCAACCGCTCCCTTTATATTGACATTGTAGAAATTGAGATTGTTAATGATCACGAAATTATTTTTCACCTGAGAGAGCCCAATGGATTCTTAATCAACAATATTGCCCGGATGAATATTGTCCCCCGGGACAAAGCAGAAGAGCTTGGAGATGAGTTTGGAAGCCGTCCAGTAGGTACCGGGCCCTTCATTTTTGATACCTGGCGTCGTGATGACCGCATGGTCTTGAAGGCTAACCCTGACTACTGGGGCGGTGCTCCCAAGGTTGATGAGCTGCAGTTCCGGGTAATTCCCAGTGACTCAGCCCGACTGATGGCCTTTGAAGCCGGAGAAATCCACATGTTCCAGGGTGGAGTTGACGCCCTGGAGATAGAAAGACTGGAAGAGGATCCCAACATTGTTGTTGGTCGGGCTCCCGGCCCGGGCTACGAATATGTTGGTTTCAACCAGAAGAGCCCTCTTATGAATGATTACCGGATCCGCCAGGCGGTATCCCACCTGATCAACCGGGAGGGTATCGTTGATCACGTCCTGGGTGGCATTGGAAGCCCCGCTTACAGCCCCATACCTCCCATGCTGCCCTGGCATCACGATGGCCTGGAGCCCCATGCCTATGATCCAGAAAAAGCCAGGCAGCTCCTGGCTGAAGCCGGTTATCCTGATGGCGGTTTCTCCCTTTCTCTCCACACCAGTGATGTAGATCACCGGATGGAAATTGCCGAAATCCTGGCCTATGAGCTGGGAGAACTGGGCGTGGATGTAGAAATCAGGATTGAAGAGTGGGGTGCTTTCTGGGATCGCATCATGCATACCACCGATTATGACATGTATATCCTGAGCTGGCACGGGCAGCTGGACCCCGACCGGGCAACCTACCGCCAGTTCCACAGCGAAGGCGGACGCTATGATTACATCTACTATGACAATGCCCGGGTCAACATGCTGCTGGATGAAGGGCGGATTGTTCCCGCTGATTCCGACAGATCCCTGGAAATCTACCGGGAGGTACAGGAAATCATCTACCGGGATGTGCCCTATGCTTTCATTTTCTACATCGAAGAAATAGCACTAAGCCAGCCCTATATTACCGGATTTGAAGTCCATCCCTATCATCCCGCCAGCTGGGAAAACGCCCACTTATTCGATATCGAAGACTAAACATCACCTCTTTTTTTAAAGTTAGTACTCAGCCGGGGGCCCGCCGGGCGGGCCCCCGGATTAATTAATTCCGAAAAGGAAGGGATAGTTCAATGCAAAAGTTCATTATTCGCCGTCTCCTGAGTATTATCCCCACCATTCTCGGCGTATCCCTTGTGGTATTTTTTATGATCCATCTGGCCCCCGGGGACCCGGTGACCCTCATGGTCGGAGATGATGCAACTCCAGCAGATATTGCGAGAATACAGGCCATTTATGGGTTTGATCAACCTCTCCATATCCAGTACCTGCGCTGGTTTGGTAATGCCATTCAGGGAGATTTTGGCATCTCCATCCGCCAGGGCCGGCCGGTAATGAGCCTGATCTGGGAAAGAGCAGGGGCCACTGTAGAGCTGGCCTTTATGGGCATATTTATTTCCCTTTTAATTTCCATTCCGCTGGGTGTTCTATCCGCCATCCGCAGGGGAAGCTGGATCGATATTGGAGCGATGACCCTGGCTTTAATTGGAATTTCCATGCCCCGCTTCTGGGTGGGGTTAATGCTTTTAATTTACGTGGGGTTGAACTTTGATTTTTTCCCCTTATTTGGGCGGGAGGGTTCTCTTTTCGGGGGTATTATAACTTTTTTTACCACCCTGAACCCCCATGAATTTATTACCGGGTTCAGATATCTCCTGCTCCCCGCTTTTGCCCTGGGAACAGCTGCCACTGCACTGCAGACCCGCTTAATGAGGTCCAGTATGCTGGAGGTTTTGCAGCAGGATTATGTGCGAACTGCTAAATCCAAGGGTTTAAGCGACCGGGTGGTTACTTTCAAGCACGCTTTCCGCAACGCCTTATTACCAGTGGTCACCATTGTGGGGCTCCAGTTTGGATACCTGCTGGCGGGAGCAGTCGTGGTTGAAACTGTTTTCTCCTGGCCCGGGGTGGCCCGGTTAATCATAAACGCGGTCAGTCAGCGCGACTTTCCTATTGTACAGGCTGGCACCCTTTTAGTAGCCATTTCTTTTGCTCTGATTAATTTAATTGTCGATATTAGCTATGGGTTTTTAAACCCCAAAATTCGTTATGATTGAGAGGAGACAGCCATGAAAAGAATTCTGAAGAATAAGCAAGC
>SL_5KL_010_SEDDRAFT_10000771_pt1 | contig 20144 bp, 16 predicted proteins | sample SodLakKL_010_SED_FD_9118 | JGI IMG/M metagenome (IMG submission 9118)
AATCCTGCCAGGCGAAACCGGTGAACTCGCCAGGCCATTGCTCCTTGAAGGTCGACGGCATACACGGAAACTCTTTCTTCATAGTAATCCCCCAGCATTATCATCACTAATCATACCATGAGTGTTACCTATGCCTCGGCCTCCTTGACCGTATTCCGTTGCAGCGTTCGCCGGGGAATCCTTTCGGTTCGAAACAACCAGCGACGGGAACCTTAGAGATACAGCCGCCCATTGCCAAAGACCCGCGCTCCTGTTGTCACTGGCACTTAAGATCCGCCACTTGTGGGCAGATCAAATGCCGCCAATCGTAAGGAGTTACAAGCTACTCCATCTGGTTTGTCCCGTCAAGGCCTCATCGGCCTGCTTGCTGAACATTACCGAGGACTGGCCAGAATGGAGACACAAGATTCAGGAGTTGATTCCGTGGATATGCGGCTATGCGTACGATGCTGTCGGCGAGAAAGCTGTACCGGATCTCAGGCTTGTGAGGAGTCTGAACGTAGAACGTGTGCACGGACTACAGGTGATCTGTGGAATAAAGTATGAGGGCGACCTGATAGAGGGTAGCCAGATCTCGGACTCCTGCTGCCTTGAGAAGACTACCGCTGGTGCTAGTCTATACTTGGACGCGATGTTCGATGACAAGAACAACGCACATCTGCAGTTCCTGTCTAGCCTCATGGTTACGCTCCTCGATCCCCACATCGAGGTCCGACGAGTTGAGTGGATCATGGTCCTGAACCAGTACTTTAGGCAAGGCGAGATCAGCGGCATAAACCCGTACAACCCACAATCCTCTGGAGGACCAGCGCAAACGACCGAACCCGTAGGCGAAGAAGAGGTACCCAGTGAAGGAACCGGCGAGGAGGCTAGTGAAGAAGGGGGCGAGGTAAAGGTCACAGCGGAAGACACCCCGATGGATAGTGTCGAGGCTGAAAGAGGGAGAGGTACCTATGGGCGAGCTACGGAGCCCGCGGACGACGGGCTCAATGAAGCCCCATCCATCGGAAAACAGAGATCAGGCCGCCGAAAGACCTTCGCGCCGAGCTATCGAGGGGGAGGAGCGGTGAAGCCACATGCTGTTAACTATGCGTATGAGAGAGACTGGGTGAGGAAGGAGGCGCAGAACTTCTGCCAGGTCTGTGTACTCTCTTGTGAAAGCTGTGGCAGTAGGCAACAGGGGCAGTGTTCATGTGAGGTAAGGAAGAACGCAGAACGTGCACTAGTGCACCACCACCTGCAACCTTATGGAGGAGACTGGAAGCGGGATGTGCGAGGAAACCTGATAGTACTCTGCGCATACCATCACAAGCAATTGGACGGCACCGACGTGCGGTTAGGATATCTCAGAGGCAAAGCACTCCTGGAAACACGGGCAAACGATCTGGTTCTGTCGGTGTATCCCAAGAACAAGGACGAGACAGAGGTCAAGATCAGACTCTCGAAGAGCCATTTCGACGAGTTCGTAAAGTATACACGGACTGGCGCCCAATAACAGTGAAGGCAGATGTCAATGCAGTGGTGCCATCTGATATGCGTGCGATATTCATGGTCATCCGCAATGCAATGCCGGACTGAGGGCCGCGACCCCGTTCATGTGATCCCGTACTCCTTGACCCGTTGCAGCAGACCCCTGTTGTTGGTGATGCGCCATACTCACTTGCAGCAGGTCTGTCTGGCATGGGGTCTCCAGAGTCCTTGGGCCACGGTTGGTTCGCTGACGGGGACTGTCCCTCATAAGCTTCGCGGAGGCCCGGAAGATCATGCAGTCTATCTACTGCACAAGTATGCCGCAACCTTGCGACAGCTCCACAAGCTTGGCATGTTCCTGCGCAGTGAGAGGTCTGACTGCATTGATACCTTGGAATAGCTGGCCAGTTGTATCTACCTTCATGTTACCCCGGAAGAAGTGTAGCTCGCGAATGAGTTGCTCAGCATCCGGGCCAGTCTCTACGTCAAAGTAGCGACAAGCTTGGGGATTCCCAAGCGCACAGTATTTGCCATATCTGGCACCCTGATCACCAAACTGGTTCCGGCGGATGACGTCCACTACCAAGTCCATGGCCAACACATAAGTCGTCTCATCCCTGCGAGTGAAAGCCCAGATGTGATCTCGTCTTCTCAGTGAACGCATCAGTCCGTTGTCGTGATTAAGCTGATACGTCATGCCTAACAGCCGCATGTCACTCTCATAGTTCTTCCACGTCCAGAAGAAGAGCAGAGAGCTCGCCGGAGGAATCCTGAGAGGATCCGAACTCTGGTACAGTACCCTGTCGAGTCTACCTACGGCAGACGACGGCACCACGAGGCCTGTGCTGCAGTCAATCCACTGTCCACTCACGCGCCTGTAGAGCTTGTCATCAATCTCTACTTGTTCTTGGCTATCATCCATCTGTTACCCCACTGCTCGCCTGCTAGATGCACATGAGGCCGACTGCGGCACTACTCACCTCTGTGGCGTCTTCCATCACCAGGCCTTAGCACTCGTGTGTTACACGAGTCACATACGGACAGGAACCTACAGACCCAACAGGATACTGCGTTTCGCACCCGGGAGTCCTCATTTCTCAATGGGATGACCGTCACAGCTATACTCCCTTCCTGAAGTACCTTGCATCCATGTACTCAATCCAGTTCTTGTATTCGGGGGATTTAGCATGTTGCTTCACCGTGCTCCAAAGCTCATCCGCGTAGATGGATCGGAAGATGACCGGCTCTGCAAACAGGTGTGCTGCGATCTCAGATACGGTCTCATTGCTTCCATACTTGTCTTTCAGCCAGGGAGACGTGATCCTCCTGCCAAATGCCAGGTTATGCCGCGGATAGACAGGGATCACATACACCTGATCGAGTTCCCTGTCCTCGAAGATCATCTTCTGCCCAAGCAACCCCATCCTGAGTATCTGATAGAACGGCTCGTAGAGAACAGCATCCAGAGGTATCTCTCTTGAGAACACCGATCCACGCGCCTCAAGATACGGCGTGTAGGTCTCCCTTCGCGTCCTCCCTGCACTGCCGTCGCCGAGAAAGTCCCCTCGATACTCCTCCACCAACTTCCACTCAAAGAAGAACCCGACCCTTCTGCCTTTAGCAATCCCACTGACAAAGGCATCGATGCTGGTCGCATTCGCACCCCTTGAGTATCTCTTCTTCTCCAGCGTCTCCTTGGTCCCGACCCACTCGAACTCAACAAGGCTCTTGAGTTTCCGACCTTCCTCACGACCAGTACTGCTGATCTCAGTCACGCTATCCACGCCGGGTTCAATAGACCTCAAGAGGGCACTCAACAGCCCTACATCGTCCTTGATCGGATACCAGAAGTTCACACAAAACACCTGAGAGCTTGCCATGTTCCTGGTAGGACCGTCCCTGGAGAAATCATCGCCACTCCTGGCTGACTTCCACCACTTGATTCTCCGATCTGCGAAAAACCTCATTGCCCGTTCATCGCCCCGGATTCCCGGGAAGAGGTTCTCCATCTCATGGCCATGCGCCAGCAGATGGGGGTTTCGCCGTCCCTTCAAGTCACTCTCCACGGGCTGCCTGGCCCGAGCGGAGATGGTTGGGGAGGCGTCCCGGAAGCGCGCTTGTGCCTCTCTTATCTTCGTCCCGAATGTCATGCTATCCTCCTGTCTGACGATGATCCTGGGTTGCCTGCAGCAGGTCTCGCCGTCGTGTAGGCCCGGCCGACCGGCTTGCGAGCAAATCGGTGACGTGCAGACCAGAGGTTGCTGCAAGCGAGAGCGTGAGTACTGTTGTTCTAGGTACTGCCCCCGGTCTGCTCTGCAATCCCAGTTTAAGCAACTCTCCTTAGATGGATCTTACTCGAATAGTATATTGGCCGAGGCAGCTCGGCAATCACCCAAAGGTACCATGTGGGTTACACCCTGGAGATTGCCTCCGCATATCTCACCCAAGTGCTGCCCACTGCACCAGAGTCTCAGATGATGGAAGGCCGATTCTTCTCCCATCTTTGCGAGGCACCGTCACCCAGGCATACTCATTGATGAGCTCTATCACAGTCGACTCCGGTCGCCCCAGCCTGTGTGGGAGATCCTCTATCCCAAAGCCATGGTTCCGACAGAGATTGTCCACGTGTAGAGTCAGGTCTCGCATGGAAAGGAGATAATCGAGATACCTTCTGAGGCTACGCTCCTGCTTGAGCGCGGTTCTCATCGCATCATCCCAAGGCATCAGTGCCCTCGGCCGGATAGCGAACAGGATCTTAGAGGCTGCGGTCTGCCCAATCCGAACCTTACGTCTCCCACCGTCACGAACACGCCATGCCCCCAGCCTGCCCTTGAGAGACGCATAGGCACTGGAGGCCGCAGATAGCTCCCCATGGTCGGCCTGCCAAAGAGGCTTCTCCTCTTCGAGTAATCTGGCACTGGCTGCCTTATGCCACGCAAGAATGCTATCCGCCGCGGTGTCATGATAGTCTTCCGACAGGTGTCTGCACCCCCAATCGTTCAGCCAACGAACTACCGCATTGCAGTGTTCCTTGATAGAGAGATCCACGCGATTGCCCGTAGCATCCCTCAACTTGGACAGCGAAGTATTGTAGGGGGTCAAAGACCTGAACAACAGACCGGCTATTGCCAGTCGGCCCAGCGTAACGTGATCGACATTCATGAACTGCAAGACAACCGTACCTATAGCGTGGGGCTGCTATCCTGTTACAAGCGCCCATATCCTCTTGAGTGGCAACTCAGCCTTCAGGACATCGTCAAACCGGTCATAGTACTTGAACACTTCCCCGAGGAGAGTACCCTGGTCCCATAACCTGATGGCAAAGAAAGCATCGCTTGCCTCTTTGATACATGCGCCGTTAAACCCACCCCATGCCACTAACAGTCCTTGTTCCGCCCTGACGCGCGACATCACTCCCTGCAATTCCCTGAGGACCCGAACATCCACTTGAGAAGAGGAAGACTTGACCTGCACGCAGAGCCAGGGTTTATTGAACCCCAGAGGGCCTGATGCTGCGAGGATATCAATACCCCCATCCGGGCCAGGGGATGACCTTCTGGTTACATAGCCCTGTGCGTGCAGGATCGCCTCGACCAGCCTGGCAAAGTCATGTCCCCTGAATCTGGTTCCGATATACTTGGTAATCTGGTCTCTGGCTGACTCTTCTATGTCTACCGTCTCTTCGGTGATGACCTCCTCCGGCTCCTCTGCCTCAGGTTGCTCCTCTGACTTCAGCAGGCTCAGAACTCTGTTCTCGGCATCGTGTCGCTTGATTCGGCAGACTGTCATGAAAGCTCCCAACGAGTAAAGAATGTCCTGGTCAAAAGCAGAACGCCTTATCGTCTTCAGCCATCTGACTCGACGAATGTGCTTGATGTTAGCGGCAAGCTCTTTGTACTCGTATGTGCCTTCAACCCTACCAATGGCTATGGCCGCTTGGGTCTTAAGGGGTAGTGCCACCAGGTCCCCAACCTGTATCTCACGCGCGAATCTCCATACCTGCCCAACCTCGTTGGCGATCTGATTCTTCTTTGCCTTTGGATGGATCTGCGTGTACAGCCTGGTAAGTTCGCTCCTACTCTTCAGGCGCGAGAGGTCTGGCAACTCGTTCCAGCCGATCGTCACAACGTCGTTATCCAGCGCCCCCTGTTCCTGCTCTCCATGTCTTCCTGCCCTTACCAGCCATAAGCTCATAGACACCTCCTGTGCATAGCAGTGCTATCGCTCTGATGCTTCCTCCACCAGGGCTATCTCTTCCTCGGTTAGCCCGTAGAGCTTGCATACAATCGCATCAACTGACTCCTGTAGCATCTGGAGTTCTTGCCTGAGCCCCGAGACTGCTTCGACAATGTGTTGCTTCTTGCGCTCGAACTCGTTATGGTCTTTGGGTACTATAGGCATGTCCCTGATCGAGGACCAGAGAACTCCCTCATGATTGGTGAGGATGTCCCCGATGGTCTTGAGCAGATCCTTATCTCCTGTCAGCGTAACAGCCCTTCTGCCCTTGCCGTGAAGTCTCAGTTCTGCCTCACCCGAGGTTACTGAGACCTCACCAACCCTGCTCAACACAAACTGCGGCTTTTCCAGATCCTGCTCATGCTCGACTTCGATCCCGGGATGAGTCCTGAGAGAGAATCTGTTCTCAGGAGATAGGCACTCAGCGATGGACTCGAGATCAAGATCGGGCAGAGGGTCCTTATCTTTCAGACGGGTCAGTCTTGTCCCGCGAGAATACCTTGAGTAGGCGGCAAGTTCGCCCATCTTACTCCTGATCTTCGTGACCCGCTCCACAATGTCATCGTGTAACCTGACATCTTTGGGGTCATCGAAATCTATGCGGCGTATGGGGATCCTAGAAAGCGGCGTACCTACATACTCTCTTGCCTCACCTTTCGCCTTTCTGGTCTCGGAAAACCAGAAATCCATTAGCGTGGAATTCAGGATGGCCAAAACATATGCGAGTCTTATGCCTTGAGTCGGACAACCGACGAAAAACACGTCCGACATTGCATACAAGGGTGTGCTGTCAAACGCGAATGTGTTGCGGGGCGCTCTGTTGGGCGTAACAAGCTTCTCTGTATCGAAGATTGTCTGCTCCCTCTCGCGATGCAGCCTGTACCACGGGTAATCCTCTCCATAGGTGCTGAGTCGATTCTCCAGAATCGGTCGAAACTTCTCTAAGTGGGCTCGGATAGCAGGATACTTGTGAATGTCCGTATCGTTTGTCGTGTAGATGATGAACCGCGGATTCTCCGAACTCCTGTTGACGTAATAGCGGTCAATATCTGAGTTCTTACAGAAAGGCTTCACCAACGCCCTCTCCTCATCAGATAGGTTCAGTGCGTTCAGTTCACCTTCGTTCAGAACAAAGATGCCGTCGCCAACTCTGATGTTGTGGCGAGAAAGCAATTCCTGGGGTATGAGTTTGATGTTCTTGCTACTAACTCTGTCTGCTCCTGACAGTATCCCTTGACTAACTCCGCAGATGTCACCGAGGGGGAACCCTTGTCGACTGATCTTACCCTGGATCTTCTGAGCCTCACCACTCTGTGTGAAATGCCATGCCTTGTGACTCAAAGCCCCTTGCTCTGCCGTGTTCAAGAATACCTGGATGTACTCGTCCTGCCACTTGTCTCTATCAATGTGCTCCTCAATATGTCGAGTTAGTAACCTTAGCTTTTCCCTGATCGTATCTCCTTGCAGGTCTTGGGGACCAGCCACGACCCGGACAATCTTGATTCGGTTGTCGTCCCTTTCAGCTCTTCTGCCCGCTGAACACTTCTCCAATGTGAACACCATGTTGTGCTGCCCCTTGGCGTGCTCGAATACCTTCACATCTTGGAAGAATATCATCTCCCTGATCTTTGCATTTTCCAGGATGTAGGTGCGTAACTTGGAGGCGCCGTCTGCAGTTGGCCAGTAGTCGGTGGTTATGAAGCCTAGCTTGCCTCCTTCCTGTAGTTTGGAGAGCCCTAGTACAATGAAGAAATACAGGTAATCCATCTTACCCTGATAGAAGTTTCGCCAATACGGAAAACGCGCCAGAGTTGCTCGAAAGAGCTCCTTGTTTCCCTTTTCTCCCACATAAGGGGGATTGGCGCAGCAGTAGGAGAACTCGCCATCGCAGATCTTCTTGATCTTCTGATACATAACCTGCTTCTGGCTTTCCACGGGCAGCAAATCTCGTGTCTGGTCGAAGTTACAGTCCTCAGGCTCAAGAGCAAGCTGCTCGGGATTGTAGAGGGACAGAGCATCAACCGGGATGACACCCATAGCCGGAGTGCCTTTTGCCACGACCCCTTTCTTCATCTCCATCATGCGCTTGATAGTGGGAGTAAGCTGGATCAGAAGGTTCACCTCAGTGATGTAATAGGGAAAACGAGAGATCTCGCTACCGAACACACCAGTCAGAATGCAGGTGCGAAGGTCCAGCAGATCATCGAAATCGTTGCTGTCTATCCTGGATTCCTCTCTCATGCGCCTAACCGCCTCAACCAGGAAACCGCCAGAACCCGTGGCAGGGTCGAAGATAAGCCTTGGCTTACGCATCCCTTCTCTGTATGCAAAGAAATCCTCGTCTCTGGTGAACCCTACTCTGTTCCAGATGAACTCAACTATCTCCCTCGGCGTGTAATACTGCCCCTTCTGTTTCTTATCTACCTTATCGATATACGCCTCATAGATTGAGCCCAGAACATCCTGATCGAGCTTTCCCAAGTGGAAATTTGAGAGTTCATAAAGCGTCTCAATAAGGGTCTCGTCTGAGGGTTCATACCAGGTGTAGTTGTTGTCCACATTGAAGAGCCATCGATAACGCTCAGCTGCCAGTTGGAACGCGTATTTCAGTACCCGGCGAATCTCCCTGTTGAAGCTCTCATACCACCTCGCGAGGCCCCCGTCGTACAGGGTCTGATCAACAAACCCGATGTCTTCCCACGCCCTGGCTAGAAGCAGCTTGGTCATCGCGAAATACCCGATCCGGAAGAAGAAGAGGTCCAACGCTCTCCCTAACACGCTCGGGGGTTGGGCATCGAGAATCTGGCAGAACGTCTGCAGTGTCACCACCTCCATCTCTCTTCCGCGCTCGATTTCCGAGGCAATCATCTCCACCTCTTGGGCAATGGCGATTGCCCTTTCCGGCTCATGTTCCTTCAAGAAGAGAAGCTCCTCTCTTCTTGAGCGTACATCATCGTAGATACGTTCTACTACGTAGTGCAGACGCCTAGTCAGGAGGTCGATGTTAAGTAGTTCGCTTCCCGTCCACTGCTTGGCCTCCGCAACTCTTCGGAGTTTCTGCTCAATCGTTAACGGGGTGTACTGGAAAGACTGGACGAACCGGAGAAAGCGTCTGGTGTTCTGACTCTCAAGAACACCAGTTCGGTTTCCTTCAAAGTCCCTGTGCAGTTCGACGAAGCTGAAGCTGAACGATTCTATCGGTTCTGAGGATTCACACGTATATACCCCAAGGTCGCGCATATTGACCAGAATCCCGTACTTGAGGTCCTCCATCTCGATGTAGCTCTTGATCTGCCCATGCCATTTGGAGAGGTCGGCCGTGTCCATCCCTTTGCAGTCAAACAGGAACGGGTGAGTACGGGTATCGGCAGGGACGAAATCGGGAGTGCGTCCGCCGGCTACTGCTTCCTCAACACCAACAGTCTCACCAAGGGTGAACCCGAGTATCTGCTCCAATAGCTTAGGGAACAGTATAGGCGCTATGAGCTTTCTCTCGTCAGCCCAGCCGCCGGAGACATACTCAAGATAGGTACTGGCTTTGCCGTCTGAGTAGCGCTTGTAGTCTACAGAGTTGAGAATGGATACAGTTGCCCTTATGGTGTCTATCTCTGTCTGTGCCATTCCCGACAGACCTCCTAAGCGATCTAGGTCTCTAGACTAACAGCCAGCAAGACCTGACTCTCGGCCACAGCTAGCACACAGTCAGTTGTTATAGCTAACCAGAGACATTTCAGACAGGGCCACCGACTGTGTGCCACAATCAGGATGGTGCCCTCCAACCATGGTCATTATAGCATGGCATATCGCTCAATCGGGTCAGCGTCACAAGCAACCATCCGTCACCGTATGCGATGCTGGCAGATAGACAAGAACAGCCACTGCAACCACGATTGGCGACAAGCTGCGCCGATGCCTACACCTACTCGTCAAGCTGATATAGCCTTACATACAGTTTGAACCCCTTGTCCGGGTTTCTCTTCCCGAAGCGTGCATCGATCTCTATGTGGTTCCTTTTGTGCTTCTTAGCGTGACTCAGACAGGCGACCAGGTCTTTTCGTAGTTTGTCTGCGTTCTCCAGGTTGAGCACAAGCTTGACGCCATAAGGACCTCCCTTGCTCTTGATAAAATCCACGGCCTGGTAACGATTGTGCCATATCTTGCCTGCGCCGTATGGCAGCGGTCCCGAATCAAGATGCTTCATGTGTCCTCCTTAGATACTGTTGTATGAGATAGTCTACCCCAGGCGAGTAACCTCAGGCAAGAGGCAAACTGGTTGCCCGAACACATTCAAGCCGACTGCTCATCAGTCAGCAACCCTTAACGGGGGGATCAGCGCCTGCTGGAACCTCCGGCATGCTTCACCGTTCGATACGTCGAGTATTCTTCCCTCCACCATAAGCCGATCTGCTTCTTCGACCGGCACATCGATCGTTATCAGTTCGCTGTTCTGGGGAATCGACAGACTCAACAACGAGGGTGCCCTGTCCCTCCACTCGATCATCGGAAGGTACAGTCCCTCCTGACCATCGTAGGAGTAGTACAGCTTGAGCAGCTTCCCGCGGAACACCTGCAGACAGGGAACCGCGTCCTCAGGCATCGGCTCTCGGCCAGCATGTACCTTACCGTGCTCTATCGGCTGCAACGCCTTGCTCAAAGCCTGTTCTATCAGTGCGCCGGGATATGCGGGCGTGACGAAGAGGAAGACCTCCGCCCGGCGGCGGGCCGTTCCACGAACCGTAACCCAGAACGTTATGGGCACCTCCCTGATCTTCGCAGCCTTTCGCCCGGCTATCGGCTCCACTGCCGGCACCAGTACATCGTGTATCCAGTCGGCGTCGGGGTTATCCTTGATCTCCTCACCGGGGAAGTAGCTGACCAGCCCCACATCTTTCCGGCTTAACTCGATGAAATACCGTTTTCCCATTTTTCAGTCTCCTTTCTCACAGTCGCCGCTGCCCGACCCCGATCGCTGGTCCTCCAGGCCCGCTGCAGTCCACACCCGGTTGGCGTAGGCCACTATGTCGTTGGGGTTGAGCGACAGCTCGTAATCGAAGTCCGCGACCGCCTTGTCATATTCGCCCAGCTTTGCATACGCTTCTCCGCGGCTGTTGTGAAGCTCACGGAGGTTCGGGTCAAGCTCGATGGCCCTGTTGAAGTCCGCAATGGCCACATGGAGATCCTTCTTCCAGCAGTGAGCCAGTCCGCGGTTGGCGTGAAACATCGCTATGTCGGGGTCCAGCTGAATGGCCGTGTCATAGTCAGCGATTGCCTCGCTGATCAGGCCCTGCCTGTAGTACGACAGCCCCCGGTTGTTGTAGGCGCCGGCATAGTCGGGCTCGAGTTCTATCGCCCGGTTGAAGTCGGTGATGGCTTCGTCGTAGCGTTCTGCCCTTCCGCAGGCAATGCCACGCCGGTCGTAAGCAGCGGCGTTATCCGGCTCAAGCTCGATAACACTTGTGAAGGCGTTGATTGCCCGCTCCCAGTCTCCCTCCCCCAGGAAATGGATGCCCAGTGAATAGTAGAAACGCGGCAGATCGGCTTCGCCGGGTTCGTGTTCCTGGCCGGTGGTCTGTTGCTTCATCTTCTCGGTGTTCTCCGAGGCGATCTGTCTGTGCTTCTCCGCCTGTTCCTGTCTGCTAGCTCGATGCGGCATCATCAGCCTCGGGTCCCTGGTAATGGCCCGGCTGAGCAGCACCGCAGCGCACCCCTGGCACAGGGTGGAGACTGTGCCTGCCTCCGTTATCTCCACCGCACCATCGTCAGTCGGGCTCTCCAGTGTGAGCGACAGACTCACCATCTTCTCGCCTGCCTCTATGAAGTCTCCGCACCTCAAGCAGAAGAAGCTGTGCGTCCCCTTACTGATCTCGTAGTCTTCCATGTTCGATACCTCCTTGATTGGTCCGGATCTCTGATCCGCTCCTATTATAAGAGTTAGAAATATTTGCCTCGGTGGGTCGGCCCGACCGAACAGGACGAGTCCCAACGATCTGTGCAGTCCGGCCTGGCTGTTCAACGATGACTATAGGGGGTGCTTTCTGCGCCCCTGTCGGTGGTGTAGAATAGGATCCGCGAGACAAAAAAGGAGTAGCAGCCATGCTGGGAGCGATTGCAGGGGACATCATAGGGTCAGCCTTCGAGTGGAACCGAACCAAGCTCTACGACTTCAGACTGTTCTCACCAGCATCCACATTCACAGATGACACCGTGCTGACGGTAGCTGTGGCGGACTGCATCCTTCACGGGAAGGACTACGCAACCACCTTCAGGGAATACGGTCTCCGCTATCCCCACGCCGGCTGGGGAGGGATGTTCTTTCAGTGGCTCTTCAGCAACGATGCTGGGCCGTACAACAGCTTCGGCAATGGATCAGCAATGCGCGTAAGCCCGATAGGCTTCGCCTTCGACACTCTGGAGGAGGTTCTGGCCGAGGCCACATGTTCCGCGGAGGTCTCTCACAACCACCCCGAGGGCATCAAGGGCGCCCGGGCAATTGCTTCGTGCATACTCCTGGCCAGGCAGGGCGAGAGCAAGGACGATATCAAGAGGTTCGTCGAGAACGAGTTCGGCTATGATCTGAGCCGAACGCTCGACGCTATTCGCCCGGGCTATCAGTTCGACGAAACCTGCCAGGGGTCGGTTCCGGAGGCGATCACAGCCTTACTGGAGTCGACCGACTACGAGGACGCAGTGAGAAAGGCCGTCTCGCTGGGCGGAGACGCCGATACCCTGGCCTGCATGACCGGCGGCATCGCCCAGGCCTACTACAGGCTGATCCCCGCTCACATCGTGGCCGAAGCCAGAAGACGCTTGCCCGACGACTTCATTGCCATCATCAACGAGTTCGAGGCACGATGTTCCTGTCCACAGTAACCTCCTGCCTGCGTCAGGTGTTGACAGGGAGCATCAGATGGTAATCGGTCAGCGAGTGTAACTCCAGGGAGACGCTCATGGAAACCCGGACGGCCCTTAGAGCCTGCTTTTGGTCATGGCGAGGTCACTACGAACCTTCGGTTTCTAGTCTCTCCAATCATAGGCCAGATTACCGCACTTGCACCTGATCTTGCTCTCCACACTATCGAAGTACTTAGTCGAGATTATCGTCTCGCAGTCGTTGCAGTAGAATGTCCCGATAGTCTCACAGATGCCTTCCCACATCACTGCCAAGTCTTCAACACCTGCATTGAACTTGCTGTCGTGCGAAGCGATGTTTGCAATGAACATTGGCATTCTCTTCAACCTCGGAATATCAGCTATCTCCTTCAAGCCACTCCCCTTCCTTGAAACGCGACTATGTACAGCATCCAATAGCTCAGAAGCCATCCTCTTTTCGTTATGTTCATTGTACCGAAAAGCTACCTGAGCATCTATGTTGTTGGAAATCTCCTTCATCACTCTTTCAGTGTAAATCCTCATATCATTGCCAAGTCCATCAATGTTCTTATCCCGAAACTTGTTCTGGATTCTTTCTCTCAGGTCTGCCACTCCATGTTCAATGCTCGATCCATTGTCTTCTGACCACACAAACCGTCGAATCAGCCAACCTTTGCCCTTGACCTCACTGGATACTAACTCAAAGAACTCCTGCTCATGTGTAAGCAACAAGATCTGATAGTCGCTGAACTCGCCCGTCAACAACTGAGTAAACCTTGTTCTATGCGCCCTATCGAAACTGGAAATCACGTCATCAAGCACAATGAACCTATTCTCTTTGTTGAACGCTCTTACAGAAGCCAGGAAGAAAGATAGGCCAAGACAGTTGACGTGGCTTTCGCTCAGATATGCGCTTGGTCCCTTTTTGGTCTCATCGAAGAATCTATACTCGATTGAGATTCCGGCCAAGTCATTGTTCTTATCTTTGACTGTAACCAAGTTGATGTCCTCAACTCTTTCGCCCGGGTTCATTGCGGTATAGTAATCATTGATGTTGGCGGAGAACATGGTCAGAAACGAGTTCAGGGCCTGTTCTTGTCTTCTGATGAGATCGGCAAAGAGGGCCTCAAACGTCACTTGTTGCCTTGTCAACACTGCCTGCATCTTGTCGATCCTCTGATACTGCTTGTAAGCGGTGACTGATTGGAACAGCTTGGTGTAGATCTGAAACTGGACATTGGACGTCTTACTCTGGATAAGCGCTGCTGCCGTTTCCTGCGCCTTCTTGACAAGAGCCAAAACCCCCGCTTTATCAATACGGACTTTGCTCGGTTCCTGAACCGGAGTTTCGTGGTTCAGGTCCTTCTTCAGTTCATCAGAGAGCGTCTGCAAAGCGGTTCTTACACCCACAACCTTGTCAGCAAGCTTGCTGTTCTGTTGCTCCTTGAAACCCCTCTCTTTCAGCAATTCATCAACCGTACTGATGTTAACTCCCAGGGCATCCTTCAGATCCCGCCCCTGCTCGTCTGATCTGTCTTTCTCTCGCTCCAGTTCCTCCAGTTCTTTGACCCTCTCATTCAACTCCGCAATCAACTCGATCTTGCTCTTTTCTTGTCGGCACAGAGGGCAGTAGTCATCTTGCACAACATCGTTGACCAAGATGCTTTGTCCCTCCTTAAGCAGGGCGAGGAGTTGAATCTTCCCAAGCTTGCCTGGGTCTTTTCGAAGCGCCGTATAGGTCCTGTGGTATACTTGGTAGCTTGCGTTTATGGCATCAACATTGCCAGCAACTTCATCTAAGCGTTCTCCAACTCTCGTCTGGAAACTGATTTCCTCAAGTAGAGCAGTGTCTTCCTTGGTCTCAATCGTCACTAAAGCCTCTTGAATGTCCTGCAGCGATTTGATTGCCTTGCCAAGTTTCAATGGTCTTATCAACTCATTGGCTCCTGCAAAGAGCTGTTTGTTGGTATAGGCGTTTTGACCCAGGTTTTCGAGGACAACTGCTTGTTGGGCGTTCTTCTGATTATCATAGTTGGCTGATTTGATGCTCCGTGCAACTCGTCCCGCGGACTTCTTCAGCAGATCTCGAACGTCGGCCACCTCACCAAAACCGATGATTCTTTGCAGGGTCTTCAGTCTCTCGGTCTTCGGGGCAATGATGAACCTAACCAAGTCTGTATAGCGAAGGATCAGGTTCTCCGATTCACTGGCGACCATGTACTCATCGAACTCATCTGATCTGTTGGAGTCCGATGTCCTGAATGAACTGTCTAAGGATTTTTTCGAGTCTAACGTGCTATTGGAATACTGAATCGCGATGTAGGCATCTTCTTCATCCGGAATGCGTAGATTGCGTAACGCTCCCCTTCCTTTCGTTGACTCTATCTCTTCACTGACCAGATGCTGAATACCGTCTGAATAGTACCACTCAATGGCGTCAGTCAAAGAGCTCTTTCCTGAGCCATTCTCACCAAACACCAGAACTGAACTACCGTTCAGGTCTAGGGGGGGAGATCGCCTGATGCCCCTGATCCCGCTTATGTCGATTGATCTAATCTTCACCATCTCGCTCCCCGATGTTACCGAGTTCTTCTTGAAGCAGTTGCTCCATTGCATTCCGGATGTTGGTGTCGGTCAGTCTCTTCTCACTGTGCAACGAGATTAGCTTCTCAACTATCTTACTGTCCACCCCTTCAACATCCCGAATCCCTACGAAGAACTCATCAACTACCACTCTGCCGCTCTTTGTTTCATCAGTCATTCTGCATACCTCCTAGCACTGGCCATTCATTCGAAATAGGGCCAGTCAATTATGAAATCAGCCTTTAGCTCCTTTTCCAATATCTCATACCCAGATTTGTTGTTACAGATGGGGTATACTCCATACTTTTCCACAAAATCCAAGAGGAAGTAATTCTCAAGGTCTTCTATCCTGTAACTCCATAGGCTGTGAAGCATCTCGAAGTTGATGTATGTGAAAAGCAGTCTTTCGGCCTTGCGATAGTTCACTAGTCCCAGATTCTTGCTTCTTCCTTCAAAGTGCCCGATCAGTCGGCTTCTCATACCATGTGTCTTCTTCTCACTCATCCCGATGTACAAGAGCCGTGACTTCTTGAATGGATACTGGATCTTCATCCTTGCCGTGAAGATGAAGTACAGTCCTATGAGTCCCGATAGTGGTTGGATGCTCTGTGTCTCAAATGTCCTTGGTCGGTCAAAGAATATCTTCAGTTCTGCCTTTTCCCGGTTCATCATCATTGTCCTGTAGATTAGGGCCTAGTACCAACCCATTGTCAACCATCTGATGATCATTACGTGAACCCCACGAACCTGGAGTCAGTCAGGCCACTCATAGGATACTCCATTCTGCCCTTTTTGCATAGGCGAGTGGACTATGGTGAGGCAGAGCCCGGTGCCGCCGGTCCTCGTTACAGCACGCGCAGCGGGTTTGTCGACCCGTAGCATCGCTTGGACGAGTTCACGATACTCATGGCGGCAGGGCTCTCCTGCAATGGACCTATCAGTGCACGGACTCGACCCATAAGGCTGTCCCTAAGGCATCTTGACTCAAGCCTACTCCAGCCTGACGTCTAGCAGCCGGGCAGCCCCTTGAGAGACGATGTGTCGTGAACTGTGATCCTCTATCCACCATTGTTATCGGACAGTGGCCTACGGCGCTCTGCGGAGGGTTAGCATCCAGGGTACACCATACCAATCATGCCAACCACAAACAAGGTATCATGTCCCTGGAGTATCAAGCACAAAGACCAATGACTTGCTAATCTGACGACACCCAGCCTCAAATGGCCCCTCTGCGTCAGTAACCGCTGCTCTATCTATGGGTGAGATGGTCTTCCAGCCAATCCACAATCGCCTTCGTGACTTCACCGATAGTATCATCGGTTACTGCAAAGAGCGACAGTTCGTCAAACTCCACATCCGCGCTGCCTCTCTTGCTCATCAACCTGACACCGCGGACTTCCAGGGGTTTCTGCTCACGCTTCTCCGAGATCTCGTACATGAAGGGTTCGTGCTCCATGACCTGATTCTCCCCCCAGTTGATGTCGGTAAGGATACCGTAGATGACTCGTGGCGGTTGCGCCTTGCGCGTTAGCAGCGAGAAGAGAATGAACGGTGCCGCTTCGGGAGGTATGTGTCTCGCCTTCGAGGCGGTGAATACCGTATAGCCATACCGTCTCAGCATCCACGACTCGGCGTCGGTGAGTCGACCATACTGGTTGATGTAACTCGCACTCTGGCTGTTCCACCCGCGACTCACCTTCAGGCCCAGCTGTTCGCCGACATCCGCTGATAGTCTTTCGTGAGCGATGAATGCGAGGTCATAGATCCTCTTGGTAGCCTCAAACGCGTTTCTGGCTGTAGTCTCCGCCTTCCGGATTTGGTCTTCTGAAACCATAGCAGTTTACCCCCTTTGTTCACTCAGGATTCTGATCGCGTCTGGTCGTATAGATCTCCGTGCCAGATCGTCGGTCATGTCCGGCATGAGCTTCGCAGCCGGTATGTCTGTCGGGTTCATTCTGCTTCCTTCGAACGCGTCCGGGTCCCACTGCAGGCTCTTCTCTCTTACCCGGAGTAGAGGGATATCTCCTGGATCAACGTCTGGCAAGCAGTCTTCCCATGCCGGGAAAAGGCCAGTTGCCGGAACAAGATCGTAGTCTTCAACTACCACCTCATCTGGATCATCGGCCCGATAGACTCGCACAGGGTAATAACCCTCCCTGTCTGTCATCTCCTTAAAGCCTGATAGGAATCGCGAGATGATCATTGACACCCTATCTTGCCTGTGCCCATACACTTCTATCACCTCTTCCGCGAGCTTGCCAATGTGATGCCAGCTAACCCACAGAAACCTGCGACTTACCTCATCAACATCACATGCTTCACCCAGCATTCTGGCGCGTTTCTCAATATACCGGGGCACCGAATCACCGGCTGACACTGCGATCCCGGTGCTCTCGTCGGTGGCAGTAATGCGACAGGCAGACGGGCGCATCTGATCCGTGTTGATTAGCACGGTATACACCTTGCGTCTGCCTTGTGTCGGAGTTACGAACATCCGCTGCCCGATCATATACTGCTGAAACAGTTGCTCGGCTTCTATCGAATGTGACTTCTCGGCCTCCACTATGAATGTGTAGTGACCAACGATAAGCACAGCGTCGGGGACAATGTAGTGCTTGCTGCGCCTTCTCTCGGCCGGGATATCCGGACGGTTGAACTGCGTACGCCATTCTTTCGGGATTTCGTAGTCCGGCCACAGCAAGACCTCTGCCTGTTCGAAGTGCTGAGGTCTGATGTCTCGGTCAGGGTATTGGCGCTGGATCAGATCGAGGAACGGGATGAGAACAGCCTCGTCTGGCAAATGCCTCATGAGGCCGAAGAAGTCCCCGGTCAGGTCGTCCTCACTCACTCCCCACGGATAAGCAAACACTCCGACTCCTTCTTCCTGGTTGACTGGCGGGCACATCTGCAGATGTCGGCGCAGCCAGCGACTGCTTCAGGGCACACCGCGCACCATGCAGAACCATACCAATCATCCTCACCATGCGTCAAACACCCAGTCTCGAGGGCAGCGGTTGGCACTACACGATCCGTTGCACTGTGCAGGAGTCGCTCTGGGGTCCCTGACATCATGACACTACTGCCCGAGATCCGGCACACAGCAGCCGCCTGATGTCGTGCGCTCCAACTGATCCCGCCGGCCGGGCGTAAGCGGAAGATGACAGAGAAGCTAGTCCCTGGCCCCGCCCAGACATCGCCTGATTTGGTCGCAAATCTTGACTCTACATAGAGAATCTGCAGCGAGAATGGTCAGGTCGATATCAAGATACTGCCGGTGGGAAATCGGTGTCAGAATCCCTGGTAAAACGCATCGGCAGCTCCCCTAACGCGGAGGATGGAGATGGGTTCATGCATCCCAAAGCGATCAGCCGACGCAGGCTGTCCTTCAGTATCAGGGGCGTCGCCGAAACCGCACCGACCTGCCCTTCTTAACAGCGTTCAGTAGCCCATCCTGCGTTAGCTTCCTCAAGTTCGCTCTAACGCCAGTGTCTGTGAAGGTGAGCCCCGCGTCACTCAATCGTTGTTTGATCTCTGCAGTAGAGCGAGGCTTGTCAAAGAAGCCCGCCTCCAGATCGTCCCGCATCGTCGCCATGACAGTAGCCGGTTTTCGCGTGCGCGGCTTGGCAACCGCTGCATTCCTCTTCTGGGACACGCGACTGGCTTTCTCCGGTACGGCTACAGTATCCTGCGGCAAGCCCAGCAGTCCTCTGATGCCGGGCCCGTACATGTCAAGACAGTGTCTTACGAAATCAGCAGGACCCTCGATCTCAATGATGCCTTCCTTGAGGTTTATCACGACCTTTGCATCTTCCATCGGGTTTCCCTCCTTGCACTATTGCACGAATCGTATCTGTGCTTTACTCATTATAGCACCAAGATCATAGTGCCGGAGGATAACTCCAACCCAACTCTTCATCGTCTGCTGTGATCTGACCCACTACCTTTCACGCCTCGCGGATCTCCAGTATCCTGTCAACCCGGAAGACTCTCTCTTCTTTCCGCTTGAGGCAGAAGGCGCGCACGCCGATGTAGCTCTTGCCGGAGTACTCCATCTCTCCAACTACCTCTGGTCTGATACGCCTTCTTGACTTCTCATCATTGGGTTTTAGGTATGTTATGTCGAGCAGCGCCTCGTGCTCGATTGCCTGCCTGATCACCTCAACCTTATCATCAACGGGGAGGGCGCGTGCGGCCTTTCCGTATTGATACTTCGTCAAGAACTTGACCACCCGGTAATCGGTCCAGATATGCTTTTTCAGAATCGGCTTCTTCAGGACAATGCCATCCAGCGTAGTGCATCGGCTCAACGCCACATAGGTCTGCCCGTGAGCGAACGCCCCTCGTCCGATATCAATGATCACCCTGTCGAACGTCTTGCCCTGGCTCTTGTGGATGGTCACCGCCCAGGCCAGCATAAGTGGGTATTGCTTGAATCTGCCGATGACTTCGGACTCAAGATGACCCTCCCGGACTGAGAAACTGTAGATCTCCCAGGTATGAGGCGTAATGTCTACAGTCTGACCGTCGGCCAGTTCAGCCACTATGATGTCTTCGCCATTCTCTCGGATCACATCGATGATCTTCCCAACACTGCCATTAACCCAGCGACCATAGGGGTCGTTACTGACCATCATGATCTGCGCTCCCACCTTTACCACAAGGTCAACCGATGTGGGGAGATACTCGGCGGTGAACCTTCCTTCGATCTGTCCGGTAAAGGTATAGGGCGTAGCATTCAGCCTTGCCAGCTCCCCAGTGTTGATCTCCTCAGCCAGCTTGTTGACTGTGGTCAGATAGACGTAGAAGTCATCGGCGGGTGGCTCGAACTCCGGCATGTGTCTGTCATTGAGGAGAGCTAACTCCTCCTCAGTAACGGAGTTGTTACGGATGGCGTTGAGCAGGTTGATGAAGTGCTCGTCACGCTGGCGATAGACCTTCTCCAGTTCCACGAACTCCATGTCCAGCGAATCAAGCACCCTGGCGCT
>SL_5KL_010_SEDDRAFT_10000772_pt1 | contig 20125 bp, 14 predicted proteins | sample SodLakKL_010_SED_FD_9118 | JGI IMG/M metagenome (IMG submission 9118)
CGATAATTTTTCAAAACATGTTGGTATAGAGATGCTGGAAATTACTGAGAAAAGTGCCAGGGCTAAGTTGAACATACAGGAACACCACCTTAACGGGGTAAACATAGTGCATGGAGGGGCCCTTTTTACTTTGGCCGACCTGGTCTTTGGCGCCCTTGGTTATGTTCACGATCAGAAAGCTGTATCAGTTAATGCCAGCATTTCATACTTCAAGGCAGTTAGTAGTGGCACCCTGATTGCTGAGGGAAGGCTGGTTACCCTGACCCCGAAATTTGGATCCTATTCAGTGCAGATTAGCGATGAAGAAGGTAATATAGTTGCTGTTTTTCAAGGTCTTGGCTACAGGAGACAGCAGGCAATGGTCCAGTGATATTTCCCGGGCAATTGCCTTTTTTTACTATATTGCCGGTGTAATTCTTATGATTTTATGATGGTATTTTGATAGTGGTAAAGGAGTAGTTATTTTGCTTAACCGGTATGCAAAAACAGAGGATCGCTGGGTAGACAACCTGAAAACCATGTCAGGAGAAGAGATAAAAGAGATCCAGCTGGCTAAAATCAAGAGGCAGGTTTCCTATAACTATAAAAATTCTATATTTTACCAAAGAACATTTAAGTCTGCCGGCCTTGAACCCGGCGACATCAAGACCTGGGATGATTTTTATAAAATACCGTACATGGATAAAGATCAGCACAGGGCAGCCCAGGAAGAGTCGATCGAAGAATTCGGACATCCCTTTGGGACGCTGGCCTGTGCTCCTCTTGATAAAATTGTAAGGCTCAGTTTTACATCCGGAACTACGGGAGCCCCCACCATATATACACTTACCAGGAATGACATTATAATTACCAATATGCTTAATGCCCGTAAGTACAGGTTTATTGGTTTGCAGCCTGGCCATGTCGTTATTAACGGGTTTGGCTTAAGTATGTTTGCCGGGGGAGTACCCGTGGTTGATGCCCTCTGGGATTACGGTGTATGTGTTGTTCCTCTCGGCGCGGAAGCACGGAGCAGACGCCTGTTGGAAACAGCTCAATTAATAAAGGCTGATGCCCTGTTTTGTACCCCTTCATTTGCAGAATACCTGGTTGAGCAGTCAGAAGAGATTTTGGGTATACCCATCAGGGAACTGGGCTTAAAATTTTTGGTATGCGGTGGAGAGTCTGGTGCGGGAGTGCCGGAATTCAAGAAAAAAATAGAGGAAGCATACGGTGCCCGCCTTTTTGATATAAATGGTGCAGTGCAGCCGTTGCATTGTACATCCTGTGACTGTGACGAATACAAGGGCATGCATTTTCTTTCAGAGGATTATTGCTATCTTGAACTTATCGACCCGGAGACTGGCAGGTCTCTTGAATTAAAAGATGGTGTCACAGGCGAACAGGTTTTTACCTGGCTGGATTGGGAGGGCACGCCTTTTTTACGCTATCGCCTGGGAGATGTTTTGAAAATCCATACAGAACCCTGCTCTTGTGGGTCCCCTGGCATGCGTATAAAAGTTATCGGAAGAACAGATGACATGCTTATTATCAAAGGAGTAAATATTTATCCTTCTGCTATCAAAGATTTGCTGCTTAAATTTACACCGCGGATAACGGGTGTTTTCAGAATCGTATTAGATCGACCGGGCCCCAGGGTGGAGCCGCCTTTGAAAATAAAAATTGAATACGGGGAAGGTGTAGAGGCCGGTGCCCTGGAAAAGTTAAAGCTTGAAATTGAACAGGACATGAGCAGTACCACCAGGGTGCGACCCGAGGTCATTTTTGTCCCCCCTTATTCATTGGAGCGGCATGGTTACAAAACCCGCTACATTGAATAGTGATCAGGACTAACCGGTTGATTTGTTCATATCTTCTTCTAAGAGCGGGAAGGCGGTAGTGTAATTTGTACAAAAAAATGATTGAAGAAAGTATAAAGGGAAATGCCTATTCGTTGGGCAGGCTGATTACATTCCTGGAAGACGATGAAAAAAGAGTGCAGATCATCAAAGAAATTGAAGCTTATACCGGCAATGCATACATCCTTGGTATTACCGGGCCGCCTGGGGCGGGGAAGAGCACTTTGATCAGCTGCCTGATTGCTCATCTCAGGGATCTTGGTTTTACCCTGGGATTGCTTTGCGTTGATCCAACCAGCCCTTTTTCGGGAGGGGCCCTGCTTGGGGACCGCCTGCGTATGGAAGAGCACAGTCTTGATCCCGGTGTTTTCATCCGCAGCCTTTCGGCCCGGGACCGGTTGGGAGGAATATCACCCACGACCAGGGAAGCGATCAAACTTCTTGATGCTGCCGGGAAAGATATAATTATTGTCGAAAGCGCAGGTGTGGGCCAGTCTCAGCTTGACGTTAAAAGAATTGCCGATACAGTTCTGGTAGTATTTGTGCCGGGGATGGGTGATAGTATCCAGATGTTAAAAGCCGGTTTGATGGAGATAGCAGATATTTTTGTTCTGAACATGACCGATCGCCAGGGAGCAGATAAAACCCTGAAGGAGCTGGAAGCAGCTGCTTTTAGGTATAAAAGCGCCTGGAAGCCCCCGGTTGTTTCTACTGTTGCGACTAAAAACGAAGGGATTGCAGCCCTGTATAAAGCAGTGGACGCTCACCGGGAGTATTTGAGACAAAGCGGACTTCTTGATCAACGCCGCAAGGAACGTTATGCAGACCAAACCATGGAGCTGGTCCAGGAGTTGCTAAAAAAAGAAGTTGATCTTTTACTTAAGAAAAATAGTGCACTGAAGCAGCTTCTGGAAGATACAAAAGAAGGAAATACAGATCCTTATTCTGCTGCCAGGCAAATTGTTAAACAGGTACTGCATTCATAATTCTTCAATATTTGGCAGGCAGGAAAGCCATTTTCATTATTACCATCGTATAATAAAAAAGTTAAATACCAATTGCCTTTCAGGGGAATAAATCAAAGTGGAATATTCCCGTGTTTTCTCTTTGGTCTGGTTTCATATTTGTTTTTCATCATTTTCATTGCGGATATTAAACGGGATCTTGTCTCATGTGGTTCGATTACATCGTCAAGCAGCATTTTGCCGGCTGGATTAAAGGGATTAGAATAATAATAGTCATAATCTTTAATTCTTTTTTCTCTTTCTGCTGCCTGGTCTTCTGCTTCTGTAATCTCCTTCTTGAAAATAATATCTACAGCAGATGCTGTCTCCAGCACCACGGGTTGAGCAATGGGCCAGGCGAACATCTGGTCTACCTCGGTGCCTTTGCAGCACATGGCCATCACTGCACCGCCGTAGTTTTTCCGCATGTTCAGGGTTACTTTGGGTACTGTTGCTTCAGAAAAAGCATAGAGCATTTTTGCGCCATGCCTGATAATCCCTCCATACTCCTGGGCTTTGCCGGGAAGGAACCCGGGGACATCAACCAGGTTTAAAAGGGGAATATTAAAGGCATCACAGAAGCGAATAAATCGCGCACCTTTATCAGAAGAGTCTATATCCAGGCAGCCGGCCATAACCAGAGGTTGGTTGGCTACGATCCCGACTGTGCTTCCTCCAAGCCTGGCAAAGCCGATGACCAGGGTGGTTGCATAGTTGGGCAGAATTTCCAAAAAGTCTCCGTTATCGACAATCCTGGTGATTACCTGCTTGACATCATAGGGAACCCGAAAATCATCTGGTACAATATCCATTAAATCATCACAGCTTCTGTTGGGGTCATCACCTGTATCAACTGTTGGTGGATCCTCAACATTGTTAACGGGCAGAAAGCTCAGCAGCCTCCTGATGCCCAGCAGGCACTCCCGGTCATCAGGATAAACAAAATGGGCGTTGCCGCTTTTTTCGGAGTGTATTTTGGATCCGCCAAGACTTTCGATGTCTACCTGTTCTCCCATAACCGACTTGATCACNCCGGGGCCGGTAATAAACATCTGGCTGGTTTTTTCAACCATAAAAATGAAATCGGTAATTGCCGGTGAATACACAGCTACTCCGGCACAGGTTCCCATGATTGCAGAGATCTGCGGGATTACACCGGAGGCCTTGGTGTTGTAGTGAAACATGCCGGCAACATTGCGGGAAGCAGCAAAACCTTCATGGATCCTTCCTCCGCCCGATTCATAAAGCCCGATTAGCGGTGCGCCAACCGTAATAGCCTTATTGATCGTATAACAAATTTTTGCTCCATGGGTTGCACCTACCGACCCGCCGAGAACAGTAACATCTTCAGAAAAGACAAAGACCAGCCTGCCTTCAATGGTTCCGTATCCGGTTACCACTCCATCGCCGGGAAATTTTTTCTTCTGCATATCAAAATCATGACATTGGTGTTCAGCGAGAGTGTTGAATTCAACAAAACTGCCGGGATCAAGAAGAACATCGATTCTTTCCCTGGCAGTAAGCCTGCCCCGGCTGTGTTGTTTTTCGATCGCCTTTTCTCCACCGCCAAGCATTGCCTGTTTTTTTAAAGATCTTAGTCTTTCGGTTTCAGTTTGGTAGGTTTTATCAGACACTATTAATCACTCCATCTTTTATTATGTTTTATTGAGCCTGCCCGGGACAAGGAGCAAGTCCTAATTAATGAGGTGGTCAAGGCTGCCCTTGCACAGGCTTGTAAGGTTTAGTAACCTCAGAGATTCTTACGGTGTTAGGGCCATTTTTCGAAATATTTATTCTGAATTATACCGAATTTATTATAACTCCATGCAGGGGCATAGTCAATGGGTGTCAGCTGTCTGGTGTGGCCAGCTGTCTGGTTTGGGGTTGACCGATTTCGAAGTTTTCAATAAAATCCAGGTATGAGTTAGCCAAGATAAATCTACCAGGTATTTCGAGGAGTGAGCTTATTGGAGTATTTTCAGTTAAGTAAAAAAAATGGAATAGCCGAGGTCTTAATCGATCGCAGTGAACAACGAAATGCTTTTAATGAAGAGATGTGGATCCGGTTTTCAGAAATCATGGGTTCTTTTTCCAGCGATGCCGCTACAAAGGTTGTGATTATAACCGGGGCTGGGAATACTTTTGCTTCCGGCGCTGATATCTATAAGTTAAAAGAATTAATCAACAAAGAAAAACATCTTCGCTATCTTAATTATGTTGATCGGGCTATTGAAAGTATTGTAAATTGTCCCCAGCCGGTTATTGCTATGATCAACGGTTGGGCTGTAGGCGCAGGCTGTGAATTGGCGATCGCCTGCGATTTAAGAATTTGCACGGAAGATGCCAAATTTGCCATTCCAGCAGCAAAGCTGGGAATTTCTCTCAACTACAGCTTAATCCAAAAAATAGTGGACCTGGTAGGAGTGGGTGCGGCAAAAGAACTGCTGCTGGTCGGCGAAGCGGTTTCAGCACAGCGGGCTCAGGCTATTGGCCTGGTGAACCAGGTTGTTCCCGCCTTAGACCTTAAGGCCGTAACTCATAGGGCAGCACAAAAAATTGCCGGTAATGCTCCTCTTGCCGTGAGAGGGATAAAAACAGCGATCACCCGCTTAGCTGAACACCATGAACTAAAAGACTACACAGAGCTTGAGCAGCTGGAACGGATCACTTTTGAAAGTGATGACTTCATCGAAGGTATTAATGCATACATGGAAAGAAGAAAACCGGTATGGAAAGGTAAATGATCGCAAAAAACAATAAAGGGCTGGTTTTTTACTTCAGCCATTTTAATTTAAGCAGCAGGAGTAACATTTTTAGTGTCGAATAAGAAAAAAGCGTGACAAAATATAAAAGGTTTTAACATTACACAAAATCCTACTTATTTCACATTTTACACAACTCAAGGAGGTCAATGCTTTGATTAATCAAAACAGTGTTCCAAAATCCCGGGATGAAATGCTTGCCGTGCAGGGAAAAGGGCTGCTATGGACAGTGAAGCACGCTTATGACAACTGTCCTTTTTACCAAAAGAAATTGGACGATGCCGGAATTTCTCCCGGCGACATTCGCGGTCTTGATGATCTTACCAGGCTGCCGTTTACTGAAAAGGAAGAGTTGAAAGATGCCTATCCTTTTGGCCTGATGTCTGTTCCGGAAAAAGATATTGTCAGAATCCATGCTTCTTCAGGGACAACCGGTAAAAAAACAGTTGCTTATTACACCCAGAAAGACCTTGACGATTGGGCTGAAATGATGGCCAGGTGCTGGCATTTCGCCGGGGTCACACCGGAAGACCGGGTGCAGATTACCGTGGGTTATGGGCTTTGGACGGCAGGTGCCGGTTTCCAGGCCGGTATAGAAAAGCTTGGGGCAATGGCTATTCCGGTGGGGCCGGCTGGAAATGATTTGCAGATGGAGATGTTGATCGATCTGGAGGCTACAGCTATCTGCTGTACTTCTTCTTATGCACTGCTCCTTGCCGAAGAAGTCAATAAAAAAGGTATTAAGGACAAAATAAAGCTGAGGGTGGGAGTAATCGGTTCGGAAAGATGGGGCGACAAAATGCGGGCCAGGATTGAAGAACTGCTGGAAATTGAAACTTTTGATATTATCGGTATGACTGAAACCTACGGGCCGGGAACGGGTATTGATTGCAATCAGCATCAGGGGATCCATTACTGGTCGGACTATTTTATATTTGAGACTATTGATCCAGATACAGGAAAAGCGGTGGCTCCCGGTGAACAGGGTGAAATGGTAGTAACAACCCTGAAAAAAGAAGGGATGCCGTTGATTCGATACCGGACCCGGGATATTACCCGCCTGTATGCAGAAGAGTGTTCCTGCGGCAGTCCGTTTTTTCGCCTGGACCGGATTTTAGGCCGCACAGATGATATGTTTAAGTTCAGGGGGGTTATTTGTTTTCCAGCACAAATTGATCAGCTGATTTCAAATACTGAAGGACTTGATTGTGAGTACCAGGTTATCCTAAATCGGGATCAGGGCAGGGACAGCATGCTTTTGCGCATAGAAGCAGAACAGGGTTTTTGCGGTGATCGAAACGATCTTGCTCAAACCATTAAGAATACAATTAAAGCAAAAATTGGCATTTCACCTCAGATAGAGGTTGTTGGCTGCCGGGAATTGCCAAGAACAGAAAGGAAAACGAAGCGGGTTTTTGATGAGAGAGAGCATTAAAAATTTTAAAATTTAAAGATAACTATATATTGAAGAATATTTATTGAGGAGAATTTATATGCACAGGGTCTTCCATAAGCAGGCAGAAGTAAAGGCTTCCGGGGAAGGCTTATGGGAAAAAGTCAAGCATTTCCCCGGGGAGACAAACGGGGTTTCTTCAGAAGAATGGTTGACCAATGCTCTAGTCCTTGCCCGATCTTCACTGGGAACAGATCTTTCATTTATTTTTACCTATAACCAGCTGCGGGAAGAATTGACAGCCTATCTTTCGCAGGGCCGGCAGGGTGAGCCCTTGTGGCAAAAAATGCAGTGGAAAGCCGGTGAAGAAGAGGTTGCCGGATTGTTTTCCGAATGCACTTCCGGCCGGGATAAAGAACTGGACCGGTTTTTAACTTCCCTGCTGAAGCAGGAATGCGCTTCCTTTTTACTTCATCCTTTAGAGTTAGTATCAGATGACCATGGCCTTATTGGAGTTGGTTCTTATGAACCGATGATTTTTTCCAGTAATGAAGACGGTTTGTTAAGCCTGATTGGCAGTAACATTACAAATTTATGGGAAAACAAGGATCTGCAAGGCTCTTTACAGAAGCTCCGTAAAGAAATGGATGCCCTGATGCGTTTTAGTAAATATTTATCATCAAATACCGATGATCTTGAAGTTGTTCTGGAGAAAATTTTAGATGAGTTGAAATCGATTATTGATGTGGAAAGCTGCGGGGTTTTACTCTATGATCCCGAGCAGAAGGCCCTGGTTTTGCAAAAACCAGCTTTTGGAGTAAGCAGTGAACAGTTTAAAGCTTATACCCTGTCTACCGACACTGATATGGAAGATGGGATGGGGGTGGCCGCAAAAGTATTTTTAACCGGCAAACCCTACATCTGCAATATGACTAACCGTGATCATGTTACCAATCAAAAACTGGCCAAACTTTACGGCGCACGCAGTTCTCTTACGGTTCCCCTTGTAGTAGACAACAGAAGAATCGGTATCCTTCATGCCATCAATAAAAGAAAGGGTAATTTTACTACCGAAGATGCGCGTCTCCTGGAACTGCTTGCTTACCAGCTTGCAATTGTTATTGAAAATGCCCGCCTCTTTAAACAGCTGGAGAATAAAAACGAACTCCTTCGTCACTCGATGGATGTGCATAATAAATTAACCAGGCTGGTGTTAAAGGACAGGAACTTTAATGAAATTGTTTTTACACTGGCTCAACTAATCGGACGTGACATAGTTGTTCAGGATCAGTTTTTCAAAATAATAGGCTCATACCTGACCGAAGAAGAAGATAATTTAGATTTTTTAGAGAAATCAATGTCAGAAGACCTCTGGGAATATAAGATTTTCAGGGAACTGATGCAGCAGGTTAATAATTTAAAACAGGCTGTACTTTTACCGCCTTTTCCGGATGGTGGTATGAACCGGGCCAGGTTAATTGCACCGATTACCCTGGCCAATAATATTTTAGGCTATGTTTCTATCCTTGAACACAGTAAACAAAAGCTCGGTGATATGGAATTTCTGGCCATCGAACATGCGGTAACCGTCTTCACAATTAAAATGATGCAGAGTAAGATTGCTTACGAGGTGGAAGAAAGAGTTAGCGGTGATTTTCTTGATGACCTTTTAAATGGCAGCTATCATTCTTCTGAAGATATGATTCATAGAGCATCGTACCTGGGTCATGACCTAACAGAACCTTACCAGGTGATCTATTTGGATATAGATGACTGTTCTGATCATCTCTACAAAAAAAAAGGAAATGAAAGCATGATCTCGCAGTTAAAACGGCGGGTTTTTGATATTGTCAAAAACTGCGTTGAAGAAAGAATTCCTTCCTCAATTACCGGTATAAAAAGCGATGCCATTGTAGTAGCGGCCCCTTGCCCGGGGAACAAGTCTGATCCGGGTTTGGATGAAATTGCTTATTTCTTAAAAGATAAGGTGAAACAGTTAATTCCCGAAATTACAGTTTCGATCGGCATCGGAAAGGTAGGCAGCAGTATTGAAGAGATCAAAAATTCTTACCAGGAAGCCAGGAGGGCCATCTTCATTTCCCGAAAGTTTAATAAAAAGGATCATGTCATTGCCTACGAATCCCTGGGTGCTTACAAGCTTTTATTTAATGTCAGCGATGAAACTGATTTGCAGCAGCTTGTTGATCAAGCCCTGGGGCCACTCTTGAATTACGACCGAAAGAAGAAAAACGAAGTTTTCATTCAAACTTTACGACAGTATCTTTTTTCCAACTGCAACAACCAAAAAACCGCAGAGAGCTTGTTTATTCATCTAAATACTTTAAAGTACCGTCTGCAGAAAATCCAGGAGATTGCAGGGATAGATCTCCATAATCCTGAGACGAGGCTTAACCTGCAGCTGGCTTTAAAAGTCCTGGAGATCAAGAACCTTTAAGTAAATCTTGATCAAGGAATTATAATCAGCGTCCTTTACATGGGCCGGTTAGATGGTTTTAAACCAGTAGAGAAGGTGTATTTAGCATTTTTAAGGCTTCTCTGTACATTGCTACCCATAAATCGAACATGACTACAATATGAAAGCGATCAGGTTTTTATACCGAATAATATGTTTCTTATATGCTGTTCGCTTATCTTTTATCCTGGTCATAAATCGATGAGCTCAAAATTATTCTTTTAAGACAAAAAAAATGCTTCATTTTTGTTCGTTTGAGACGTATTGGTACGGGGAGAGGGTGTGATAAAATAAACTGAAAATAAAAAGATTCTACAAAAGACTTAATTGATTAATTCTTCTTTTCATGGAGGTGAGGCACCCGACTTTTTTTGATTTGGTTTGGATCGGTATCAAAATTTAGGGGGTTTTAATTGTGAAAAGCGTAAATTGGAAGATCTTGCTTATCTTTGGAATCGTGCTGATGCTGGTAATGGCCGGTTTCGGGTGTGATCCTGTAGATGAGCCGGAAGAAGAGGTAGATGAGCCGGAAGAAGAGGTAGATGAGCCGGAGGAAGAGGAGCCTGCATATGACCCGATTACATTAAGTTACGCCTTCTTTGCACCTGCAGGTACTTTCCCTGGTGTTCAGATGCAGGAATGGGCCGATCGGCTGGAAGAACGTACAGGGGGGCTGGTTACGGTCAATACTTTTCCCGGTGGAGAGTTGCTGGGACCTTTTAACATGTTTGACGGGGTCCTGGAAGGGGTGGCTGATATCGGCCTTTCCTGTCCTTCTTATGAGCCGGGACGCTTTCCTTTAATTGAGCTTGCCGACTTCCCACTGGATTATCCCAATGCTGAAGTTGCCAGCATGGTTTTATGGGAGCTGTATCAGGAGTTTCAGCCGGAAGAATTTGCTGACTATAAAGTGATCACCCTGTTTGCTACAGAACCGGCTTACATCCAATCTAAAGATCGGGTGGCCAGCCTGGAAGATCTCAGGGGCTTGGAGCTCAGGGCTGCCGGAACCGGCGCTCCGTTTCTCGGTGCACTGGGTGCTACCCAGGTCAGTATGGGTCAGGGTGAAGTAGGGGAAGCTCTGGAGACCGGGGTTATTGATGGTTATGCTTCTTCCCGTGAGGTGCTCTATGATTTTAAATATGCCGAAACAGTCAAATATCTTACCGATTACCCCATTTTCCAGATTTCTTTTGCTGCAGTAATGGACAGAGCTGTTTTTGATGCCCTGCCGCAGGAAGTCCAGGATATTATCGATGAGCTGGGACCGGAGATGGCCCAGTGGACGGGGCAGTACCTCGACGGGCACTGCATTGATGCTGTAGAATGGGCTGTTGCCGAAGAGGGCCTGGAAGTAGTGGAACTCGATCCTGAAGAAAGAGCCCGGTGGGATGCAGTACTGGAGCCGCTGGTTGATGAAGCGGTAGCAAACCTGGAAGCCCAGGGCCTGCCCGGGGAAGCTTTTATTGAAAGGCTTTACCAGTTGAGAGATCAGTTAAACTAGCCTGGCAGGTAATTGAACGGAGGCTGTATTTCTTTCATGTGAGACAGGGGGCGCCCGTTGCTGAAAATTATTCCGGGGAAACGGTCGATGGGCGCCCCTTTTAAGTGACTAAAAAGGAGTTGCGCCTGTTGGATTACTTAAATAAGTTTAATGAACAATTAAGCAGGGTGTTTGTCAGGATTGCCGGTATTTCGCTGGTTGGGACCATGCTGCTCGCCGTAGGCAATATGATTTCACGCCAGGTTTATGTTCCATGGGGAGCTGCCTGGGAAGTGGTCGGATTTCTGACAGCAATTACTGTTGCTTTTTCCCTGGGTTATTCTCAGCTGAATAAGGTCCATGTTACCATCGATTTAGTTGTTGATCGCTTTCCTCCCCGGTTACGATCACTGGCTGAATCCATTACCTACCTGTTCAGCATTTTTCTGTTTTCCGTAGCAGCCAGGCATATTTATCTCTATGCTGAAAGGATGCAGGCGCAGGGTGTTCTTGCTGAAACTTTACGCCTGCCCTATTATCCGCTTATTTATGCTGTGTCCGTAGCCTTTATTTGTTTTAACCTGGTCTTGCTGTCAGATTTTCTTAAGTCATTGAAAAGATTAATAACCGGTGATAGGAGTTAATACTATATGAGCGATATATCTTTAGCCGTTATAGGGATCATTTTTTTGCTTATACTGATGATGCTGCGCATGCCGGTCGGATTTGCCATGTTTTTTGCTGGATTTGTCGGCTTTAGCCTGGTGGTTACCCCCAGGGCTGCCTACACTATTCTCAGCACCGATATATTTCATACTTTTTCTTCTTACAGCCTGAGTGTAATCCCCATGTTTGTCCTTATGGGGCAAATCGCTTTCCGTTCCGGGGTTACAGAAAGCCTTTATGATGCGGCCTACAAGTGGGTCGGCCATATGAGAGGGGGTATGGCTGCCACTACTATTGCGGCAAGTACAGCATTTGCGGCCATATGTGGTTCAAACATTGCTACTACAGCTACCATGGGAACTATTGCCCTGCCCGAGATGAAAAAATTTAATTACAATCCCATGTTGAGCGCCGGTAGTGTAGCTGCCGGCGGTACTCTTGGTGTGGTTATTCCACCCAGTGTGGTTTTAATTATTATTGCCATCCAGACTGAACAATCGATCATCAGGCTTTTTGTCGGTAATATCATTCCCGGTATTTTACTTTCCGGGCTTTTTTTACTGACGGTTTTTCTGGTTTGCTTTAAAAATCCCCAGCTCGGGCCGGCCGGACCAAGGTCAACTTTAAAAGCTAAATTAACTTCTTTGACCGGGGTTCTTGGGCCCCTGTTACTTTTTGTACTGGTTATAGGAGGTCTTTATGCCGGTTGGTTTACCCCAACTGAAGGCGGGTCGGTTGGTTCTTTTGGCGCCCTGCTAATAGCGCTGTTAATGCGTAAGCTGAGCTGGCACAAATTTAACCTTGCTGTTATGGATACCTTAAGGGTTTCTGCCATGGTCATGATTTTAGTGGCAGGTGCTGTAGCATTTGGACGTTTCCTGACTGTGACCAGGCTCCCTCATGCTCTTGCCGATTGGGCCGTTGCATTACCGGTTGCCCCCGTGGCCATCCTTCTGGTAGTCATTTTTATTTACCTGGTCGGCGGGGCAGTTATGGACGCTCTTGGGTTTTTAACCTTGAGTATACCGATATTTTTCCCTCTGGGTATAGCGCTTGGTTATCATCCTATTTGGTTTACCGTCCTGATCTGTATTATTACCACCATGGGGGCCATTACACCGCCCGTGGGTGTAAATGCATTTGTTGTTAAAGGCCTGGCGCCCGAAATTCCCATGGAAACTATTTTTAAGGGTGTTGGTATTTTTGTTGCCGCTTACCTGGTATGTATCATGCTTTTAATAGTTTTTCCGCAGATTGTTTTGTTTTTACCGAACCTGTTGTTTTAATTGTTAAGCGGCTTAATCTACTTTGAGTAACTGCAACCTGATTAGCACAATTCTTAAGAAAGGAGATGCCGGGTATGGATGATAGTATTTTTAAAGACATCACCGTTCTTACCCTCGAACAGGCTACGGTGGCTCCTTATCTCACTTATCGCCTGGCCCAGGACGGGATGAAAGTAATCCGGGTTGAGAATCCTGCCATGCCGGATCCAAACCGTTTCATCGGTGATAACCGTTTAAATGAAGAGGGTATGAATACTTATTTTTTGGCCATAAATGCCGGGAAAAAAGATATTACTCTTAACCTTGCAGAATCAAGGGGACAGGAAATTTTAAAAGAGCTTATTGTTAAATTAGATGTGGATATCTTTATTACCAACCAGCTGCCCCGGAACTACGTGAAGCTGGGGATTGATTACGATATCCTTTCTGCTGTAAAAAAAGATCTTATCTGGGTTGGCATTACCGGTTTTGGACCGGATTCCAACGAGGCTGCCTACGATCCGATTTTGCAGGCGCGGGGTGGCTTGATGGAACTTACAGGAGAAAAAGACGGCAACCCGGTGGTTACCGGGATACCCCTTCCCGATATGGGTACCAGTGAACATTCCTACGGATTGATAATGAAAGCTCTATTAAACAAAGCACTGACTAAAGAAGGTTCCAGGATTGATATGGGTATGTTTCAAAGTACGGTATCCTGGCTTACTGTTCCTGTTTGCCTGGCAAAAAGCTTTAATATGCATGTCACCCGTCGTGGCAATACTCACGAATTTTTTGCCCCCGTTTCTGTTTACCAGACCAAAGATGGTTATGTTTACATTGCCGTCGGTAATGACCGGCAGTGGGAATCGGTGACTGCTATTCCGGCTTTTAAACACCTGAACAGGGAGGATTATAAACGCAATGCCGGGCGTATAGCCGATGTTGACAACCTTAACCGGGCCATAGATGAAGTTACCGTAACTTTTTCTACAGATGAATTAATCAAAATTTTTAACGAAGCCAAAGTAGCCATTTCCAGGGTTAATACAATTCCCGAAGTTCTCGAAGAACCGATTGTGCAAAAGAATATGCTTAAGAGTATGGATAAGCACAGTGGAACCGAACTGACCCTTGCTCCTCCTCCCAATATGACCCCTTACCTGGAGTTCATGGATCTTAGTTTGAGTTTTCCTCCCCGCCTGGGTGAGCATAATGAGGAAATCTATAAAGGTGTCCTGGGAATGAGTGCTGAAGATTTAACCAGTCTTAGTGAAACTAAAATTATTTAACCAAAAATTTAAAATAACTGTTGATTGCTTCATGAACGGGGGGTAATAAGCATGGATTTTAAGCTTAATGAGGAACAGGAAGCCATTAAAAAAATGGTCAGTGATTTTACATTAAAAGAAATTGCACCTGTTGCCGCTGAACTTGATGAAGAAGAACGCTTTCCAAAGGATATTATTGAAAAGCTGGATCAATTGGGGTTAACCAACCTGACTGTTCCTGAAGAATATGGTGGGCCGGGAATTGATAATCTATCTGCTGCAGTGGTTGCTGAAGAATTGGCCGGTGGGTGCGCCGGGGTTTCAGCCGGTGTTACTGCCAGCGCCATAGCTCTTTTTCCCGTGGTTAGTGCCGGTTCGGAAGCCCTGAAAGACAGGTATTTGAATGAAATCAGTGATCATGGCAAACTGGCCGCTCTTGCCTTAAATGAGCCAGGGGCCGGTTTTAATGTGAAAGCGCTGACTGCCACTTATAGATTAGAAGGTGACAGTTACTTCTTGAACGGAAACAAGTCCTTTATTATAAACGCTCCCAATGCCGATTATCTGGTTGTTTTTGCAGGAAGTGAAAAAGAGGGAGCTGACAAATTATCCGTTTTCCTGGTTGATGCAGGTTCCGATGGATTATCTGCCGGCAAGCCTGAAGCGAAGATAGGACTGCGGGCGGCTGTTACTTCCGGTATTTCTTTAAAAGATGTCATGGTTCCTGTTGAAAACCTGATCGGTCAAGAAGGAGAAGGGCATAAACTGGCCGAACAAACATCCGTTTTGACCGGAGTTTATGTTGGCGCGATCAGCACCGGTCTTGCCCGGGCGGCAATGGAAGAAGCAATAAAGTTTGCCCGTGAAAGAGTCCAGTTTGGCAAACCGATTGCTGCCAACCAGGCAATTCAGTTTATGCTGGCGGATATGGCTGCGGGAATTGAAGCAGCCCGGTTTTTAGTTTACCGGGCAGCATGGATGCTGGATCAGGGTTTATCCTGCAGCAGTGAGGCTGCCATTGCCAAACTCGTATCGACAGAATCAGCGATACGGATTGCCACCGATGCTGTTCAAATATTAGGCGGATACGGTTACACAAAGGATTACCCGGTTGAAAAGTATATGCGGGATGCCAAGACACTGCAAATATACGGAGGGATTGGCATTATTCAGCGTTCGGTAATCGCCGGCGAATTACTGGATCAGGCTGCCCGGTAATTTTTTTTGCCGCTTTATGGTTTTATTTGTTGTATTTTGACTAAAGGAACAGTGTAGTTTTGTTTAAATTGTACATGGTTGTTTATTAATTATTGTGCTAGGATACTATTAAATCGAGTTTTTATCTTAAAATAGCTTTAAAATGATTGTTCATGAAGATAAATTATGAAGATAAACCGTAAAAAAGGGTTGCTAATAAATTTTTTTATGTGAAGGGGTGCCGACGCTGTGAATAAAAAGCAAAGATTTCGTGTGCTTGTGGCAAAACCGGGGCTTGACGGTCATGACCGCGGGGCCAAAGTAATTTCCTACTTATTAAAAGATATCGGTATGGATGTTATTTATACCGGACTGCATAAAAATATAGAGCAGATCGTAAATGCCGCCATCCAGGAAGATGTAGATGTAATTGGCCTCAGTATTCTGACCGGGGCACATATCCCGATTACTGAGAAACTGATGAAGCAGTTAAAAGAAGCGGGAGCAGATGAAATTGTGGTCACCGTTGGAGGAGTCATCCCGTCGAGAGATGTTGCGAAGCTCAAATCGCTTGGGGCAAAAGCAGTTTTCCCCGGTGGAACTTCTTTTGAGCAAATTACTAATTTTTTCAAAGAAGAGCTTCCCGGTCTCCGCCAGGCTCTTTAACTTCAGGGTGAACAACGGTAAGGAGGAAAAAAATGAGTGGTGCAAAGTATATTAAAGAAGGCGAAAAGATCAAAGAAGCCATATTGGAATCGGGCATAAAAGTAAAACCGATTTATACTCCCGAGGATGTTGCCCATATTGATTATGAGCGTGACATTGGCAACTCCGGAGAATTTCCTTATACCCGGGGCATCCATCCGGAGATGTTTCGCAGCCGGCCCTGGACTACCCGTCAGTATTCCGGGTTTGGTTCTCCCCGGGAAACTAACGAGCGTTTTAAATACTTGATTGAACACGGCCAGACCGGCTTGAACGTGGCTTTTGATTTACCGACACAAATGGGCCTGGATTCTGATGATCCCCTGGCTGAAGGTGAAGTGGGACGGGTCGGGATGGCTGTCGATACACTGCGTGACTTTGAAACTGCTTTTGAAGGAATCAAGATGGATTCTATTGGCAGCGGCCTGACCATAAATGCTGTAGCTTCAATTATGCTGGCCATGTATCAGGCAGTAGCAGAAAAATTTGGTTATCCCCTGGATCGGATCAGCGCTACTCCCCAAAATGATATTCTAAAAGAAATGGTAGGCCGGGGAATGTGGATTTTCCCGGTAGAACCGTCAATCAAGCTGATTGGCGATACCATTGAATATAGTTCGAAGTGGATGCCTCGTACTTACCCGGTCAGCATTTGCGGATACCATATCCGGGAATCCGGGGCCAGTCCGGTTCAGGAAATTTCTTATGCCTTTGAAATTGCCATAAGCTATATTGACCATGTTCTTGAGCGGGGTTTAGATATTGACGATTTTGTTGGTCGCCTGTCCTTTAATCTTGATATATACGGCAACTTGTTTGAACAGATTGCCAAGTTCCGTGCTGCCCGGCGCCTCTGGGCCAAAACTATCAAGGACCGTTACGGGGCCAAAAAGCCGCGTTCTATGCAGTTTCGCATGCTGGCCGGAGGGGGAGGTGCGGGATTAACCAAGCAGCAGCCTGAGAACAATATTGTGAGGGGTGCCTATTATGCCCTGATATCCGCTCTTAGCGGAACTCAGACTATGGCGCTTTGTTCTTATGACGAAGCTTACACTATTCCCACTCCAAAAGCTGCGCTGATATCCCTGATGACCAGCCATATCCTGTTGGAAGAAATGGGATTGAGGGATACAGTTGATCCGCTTGGCGGTTCTTACTACATAGAATCCTTAACAGACCAGATGGAAAAATTAATTATTGAGGAAATGCACAAGGTTGAAGAAATAGGCGGTATGGCTGAAGCAGTAGCGAGCGGATATGTGCAAAGAGAAGTGGCCAGGTTGGCTTACCAGCAGGAAAAATCGATCCAGGACGGCACCCTGCCCAAAGTCGGAGTTAATAAATATGTAGTTGAAGAAGATGAAAAAGAAGTAGAGCTTCATGAATACGATCCCCGGGCGCTGGATGAACAGGTTAAAAGATTAAACGAAGTAAAGCGAACGCGGGATTCCAAGGCTGTAGAGCGGACTTTGAAAGATTTGGAAAAAGCGGCGAAAGCCGGGGACAATGTGATGCCTTACCTGGTGGAAGCAGTAAAAGCTTATGCCACAGTTGGAGAAATGACCTCTGTATTCAAAGATGTTTACGGGGAATACAATGAGCCGTCAATTTTTTAAACAGGTAAATTTGCCGGGTAATCGCCGGTAGTAAAGCTTTGCCCCCGTTTTTTGGGCGGGGTTTAGAGGTAAACAAGGAGGCGAAATATGAAATATAAAATCGGTATCGATGTGGGAGGAACTTTCACTGATTTCCTGTTGGCTTTTCCGGATGGGACCTCTAAAATTTATAAAGTGCTTTCTACTCCCGATGATCCTTCCATTGGACTTTTAAATGGCCTTTCTGAGATGGCTGCTGACCTTAATATTTCTACTGACCAATTTCTCGGACAGGTTGAAACCATTGTTCATGGTACTACAGTAACAACCAATGCCGTGCTGACTTATAACGGTGCAAAAACAGGCCTTCTGACAACATCTGGTTTACGTGATGCCCTGGAAATGAGAAGAGGTATTAGAGAAGAACAGTATAATAACCGTTTTACCAATGTAGTACCGCTGGTGCCACGTTACCTGCGTCAGCCTGTGGAAGAAAGGATTGATTATAAGGGTGATGTTGTTTCAACGCTAAACCCTGAAAGTGTGGAAAAAGCAGTTGAGTTATTAAAACAGGAGGGAGTTGAATCTGTGGCAATTTGCTTCATGAATTCTTTTGCCAATAAAGATCATGAGGAACAAACCGCCGATATTATCAGCAAGAAAATGCCCGATTGCTATCTCTCTGTTTCCAGTAACCTGCTGCCTTCGATCCGTTTTTATGATCGTGTCAGCACTACTGTTCTTAACTCTTATGTAGGGCCTGTACTGCGACGTTATTTGCACAGCCTGGTTGTAAAACTTAAGGATAACAACTTCCAGGGAACGCTTTTGATCATGCAGTCAAACGGGGGTATAGTCTCACCGGAGGTTGCTACTGATGAAGCAGCAGTTACCCTGCTTTCCGGTCCGGCAGCCGGACCGGTAGCGGGAGTAAGCTATACTTCTATCAACGGCTTTGATGACTGTATCACTGTAGACATGGGAGGGACAAGTTTTGATGCAGCCCTGATCAAGAATAAAACACCCCTGGTTACCACCGAAGGAGATATAAACAGGCTTCGCCTGGCTTTACCGATGCTGGATATCGTTACCATTGGTGCCGGTGGGGGCAGTATCGGATGGATTGATGAAGGTGGTTTGCTCAGAATGGGACCGCAGAGCGCCGGATCAAAACCGGGACCTGCCTGCTATGATCGAGGTGGAGAACTGCCAACATGCACTGATGCTGATTTAATTCTGGGCTACCTTGATGCAGATTTCTTCGCCGGTGGTAAAATGAAGTTGAACTATCAGCTGGCAGAAAAAGCGATCAAAACCCATGTTGCTGATAAGTTAAAATTTGATGTAGTGGAAGCTGCAGCAGGTATGTATAATGTAATCAATGTAAACATGGCCGCCGGTGTTCGCGAAGTATCTGTTAAAAGAGGAGACGATCCCAGGGATTTTCCCCTTGTACTTGCCGGCGGCGCCGGTCCAAATCATGCCTGCATGATTGCTCATGAGTTGGAAATACCGGTCCTTATTGTTCCCAAAGAATCTTCAATTTTCTGTGCAGCCGGAATGCTCATGTCTGACCTGAAACATGATTTTGTGCGCACCTATTCTTCTACCTTTGCTGATTTGAAGAAAGACACCTTCTTAAAATTATTTAAGGAAATGGAAGACGAAGGTAAAAAGTACCTGGACAGCGAAGGGATACCCACGAATAAAATCAAGAACATATACGCCCTTGAAATGCGTTATGTCAAGCAGTATCACGAAGTTAATGTAGAGGTTTCCAGTGAGGATGTTTACAATTTCAATCTTGAGGAAATTGCCCGGCAATTTCACCGCAAACATAATTTACTATACGGTTATTCCCTGGAAGAAGAGAGTACGCCAATTGAACTCTTAAATATTCGACTTACTTCTATTGGAGAAACTGAGAAGCCGGCATTCATGGAAGAAGAGTTTGACGGAGAAGATCCCTCAAAGGCATTTAAACGGTACCGAAAAGCATACCTGCCCGCCAGGAAGGAATTCGAAGAAATTCCGGTATTTGACGGTTTTGGTCTTAAACATGGTAATCGTATAACCGGTCCGGCTATTGTTGAACAGGTTAACACAACAACATTTTTAACCTCTGAATACACTTTATTGGTTGACCGGTACGGCAGTTTTATGCTCTTTCTCAAAGATAGAGAGGAAGAATATGCAAGGAGGATTTTTAAATGAGCAAAACAAAAGCTGAAGAAATAAACGGGGTTAAGATCGACAAGATTCTCGTTTCAGTGCTTCAAAGGCGTTTTAAGTCTATTACCCAGGAAATGAGTCATGCCATTACCAGGACGACCAGGTCCCCCATTCTCTGCGAGGCTAAGGATTTTGTGACCGGCCTCTATGATGGGGAAGGAAAAATGCTGGAACAAACCGAGAATTTGCCAATCCTGTCATTTTCCCTGGGGCCGGTATGTGAGTACATTGTCAACTATTT
>SL_5KL_010_SEDDRAFT_10000774_pt1 | contig 20119 bp, 15 predicted proteins | sample SodLakKL_010_SED_FD_9118 | JGI IMG/M metagenome (IMG submission 9118)
GAACGTCGTCGTTCTCATCGTGCTCTATGTCCTCTCTCCGAAGGACGCATTCATCGTGCTCGTCTTGAGGATTCTCCTCGTGTCGCTCTTGGCGCCCGGGAGCACGGTCATCACCTTCCTCCTCGCGCTCGCGGGGGGACTCGCCGCGTTCACGGCCATGTATGCCTGCAAACGGACGGGGCGTTTCACCATCATCAGCGTGAGTGTGGCCGGGGCCTTCTTCCATGCCGTGGGTCAGATCCTCATGGCGATGTTCGTCCTCGCCACGGAAGAGATCGTGTTCATCCTGCCTTTGTTCTTGGCGCTCTCCATCCCGACGGGCATCTTGACCGGTCTCATCGCCAAGAAGACGGCGGCGATCATCAAAGGACAACTGCGAAGCTATCGTTATGAGGAATGAAAAAAACTCCCGCCGGGAGTTTTTTTATGGGCCTATAGCCAAAGATATGAGAATAGACAATCTTTCAGCGAGAACGGATCTTCAGGACGAAAAGCGTCACGGCCCCCGCCAAAAGCAACACCCCGCCCCCCACGATGATCGGTGCGATACAGGGCGAACGCTCGTCGAGCTCTTGTGGGGCGTGGTTGCCGAAATATTCGGCCGTGAAGCCGGAAGTCGTGAGAATCCGGCCGTGATTCGTGTAATAGAGGGCTTCCATGTCGTCGAGCTCTTCCACATAGGCCAAGGATTCCTCGATGGGCATGAGGTAGGCCGCCGTGACGAGGATGTCCCCGACCAGGGGATCGTCTGTCGTCATCCAGACACCGAGCGGATACTCTTCGCCCCGCCGGCAGAGGAGCCAATCAATGAACCTGTTTCCGCGTTCCTCCTCTTCGAGGGTGCCGGTCGGATGGAGGGTGAAAGGGTCGATGAGATGGTGGTAGCGGACACCGTCGACATCGAAATAGCGTTCATAGTTGCCGCTGGAGACAATGGAGTCGCCGTCTTGCAAGGAAAGGCGCGCGAAATACTCGCGCTCGCCCCGGATGACGGACCAGAAGTCCGGCTCGAACGTGGGGTCGATCACATCGATGACCCAAAGACCGTCATCCGTCCGCGGATTGGGGCCGTAGACCTCGATGTTGGAAGTGCCGGCGTTCAAGATGAAAGCCTCGATATATGGGATGTCTTTCAAGTATTCCGCCGCCAGTTTTGCCCCGTAGCCTTTGGCGATGCCGCCGAGGTCGAGACTCATCCCTTCTTCGATCATCACCGTGAGATTCTCTTCATCGAGGGTGATGCCTTCGATGTCGGTGTGGGCGTCGGCTTGTTCGAGCTCTTGGGCGGTGGGGAGGACATCGGTCGGAAGCTCACAACGGAGACCTTCACACATATCGAGCCGTTCTTGCCAGATGTCGATGACGGGGCCGAGCGCGATATTGAAATAGCCGTTCGTCAGATCATGGTATTCCTTGCCCATGGCGATCATCTCGAACAGCCTCGCATCGACCTCGTGCGGGACGGAGGGGTTCTCGTTGATCGTCTTCACGTTGGTGACGCCGTCGTAGAGCTCGAAACGGTCGGCGATCTTGTGGAGTTCGGAAAGAAGGTCCTCCAGACCCGCGAGGATGGTCTCGGGATTCCCTTCCGGCGTGGTGTGGAAGACGATTTCGATCGTCGTGTCGAAATACTGGGTGAAGATCCGTTCGTTCCTCTCCAAATCGCTTTCGGCCGAAAGCGACAGCTGGAAGGAAGAGAGAAAAAAAACAAACGGCATGACGACGATTAATAGCTTGGTTTTCATGGGGACCCTCCTTCCGGTCACCGTCATTATATCACAAAGGAAGCGACCGTTCTTTGCCGATGTCAGAAAAAAAGGGGATGCATCCATCCCCTTGTGGCAATCAGTCCAACGCGTCTTTCACGGCGTCCAGATAATTCCGGACACGGACTGTGACACCGCTCACGGCATCAGCGGGGTCGGTGATTCTACCGTCCTCGATGTCATAATCGAATTCGCCTTGGTTGGCTATGATGTCGGCGGCGAGCATGTCGACTTGTTCGACCCAGAGATAGTCGTCGTCTTCTTGCATGATGTAGTCGAGTCCGTAATTCAGCGTGCGCTTCGTGACGGTATCTCCACCGCTCCGATAGCCCGAATCGATTTTGATATGCTCGATGAAGCCGTCCGCGTTCACGGCGACGACGGCATAGTCATAACTGCCGTTGTCGGCGAGGCTGCTTCCGAAGAGAATACCGCTCGTGTAGGCGCCTTCATCCGAGAATGAGGCCACTTCGAAATCGGCGGGACTCTCACCTTCGGCCAAGCGGGCGCGTTGAAGCGCATTCTCCAAAGCCGTGATGTAGTTGCTTACGCGTACGGTAACGCCGCTCACGGCATCGGCGGGATCCACAAGGCGTCCTTCGTCGAGCTCATATTCGAACATGCCTTGGGTCTCGACGACGTATCGGGCGAGCATATCGACTTGTTCCACCCAGAGATAGTCGCCGCTGCCACTCATATCATAGTCTTCACCGCCGTTGAAATGACGTTTCGTGACGATGTTCTCACCGTCTTCATAGACGGAATCGACAATCGCGTCCCGGATGAAGCCGTCGGCATCCACATAGATATAGGCGAGTGCGGGTTGGTCGCCTTCCGAGTAACCCAGATGGAGACCGGGGCGATAATCACCCTGTTCATCCGCGGTACAGGCTACGACCATGAACACACTGAACACGGTAATCAGGGCGAGTAGTGCTTTTCTCATGATATATTTCCTCCCAATGATGTATATAGCTTTAATCTTGTCTTCGGCAGACAAGTCATAGAGAATTATAGAAGATACCGGTTCACAATTCAAAAGATACACATGAAAAAAAGAACGCAAACACCGAGTTGCATCATGGAGTGGGAGAGTTGCGTAGTGGGCGTGCGTTCGGTTATACTGTCTAGGGAGAAACGGCAAAGAGAGGGGGCGGACCATGAAGAGAAACGATATCGTGCTGATCGGGATACTACTTGTCGTGGCGCTTTCCGCCCTTTTCGCCGTCCGCGCCCTCCAAGAACGGACGCGTTTCGACGACGGTACGGCAGCGGTCTATCACCAGGGCCGGCTCGTCTTGAGCATCGACCTCGCCGACGGAAGCGACGAGGTGCATGGCGATGACGTCTTCGTCGCCGAAGACGTCGAAGGGGTGAACACGATTCTCGCCGCCCATTTCGACGGCAGGGAGATTTCCTCTGAAAAAGCCGGCGAAGGCCGTTTCTACATCGTCCCCGGCAACAACGGCCCCGTCACGATCCGTTACCGCGACCACATGGTCGAGGTCATCGACGAGACGAGTCCGCGCAACATCTGCCAACACCAAGGCCGGACGAATTCTCCGTTCAAGCCGCTCACCTGTCTTCCCAACGACGTCGTGATCCGCATTCTGCGGCCCGGTGAAGAAAGCGACGGCAGTATCCGCTAGGAGGTATGCCATGTCCATCCAACAATTGTTAGACATTTTTGAAGTGTTGCTCTTTTTCCTCATCCTCGCGGTGACCTTCAAAGCGTTCATGAGTCTCGACATCACCAAACATTTCCGCAAAGGGTCTGTCTGGCAGATCCAGATCGTCTACATCTTCGCGAGCATCGCGCTCTCCTATCTCGTGCTGAAAGCCTTCATGAATCTGATCGAGCTCTTCCAGCGCCTTTTCAACTGAAAAGCTCACGGTGTGTCGACGGGAGTGGCTTCGGCCGCTCCTTTCGTCTTGTCACGGAGTTCGCGGAGGAAAGCCTCCGCTTTCTTTTCTTCGATCTCCACCAAGAAGAAGACACCCGCTTCGGTGTAATCGCGGGAAACGATCCGTGCCGACCCTTGCAAGAAATCCTCGATCCTGCCGCCCCGGACGAAATCCAAAGCGATCCGGTAACGGATCATGGTCTTGATTTCTTGGATCTTCGCTTTTTCGACACAAGAAGAGGCGCCCCGTTTGTAGGCGCGCACGAGTCCGCCCGCGCCGAGTTTGATTCCGCCGTAGTAACGGGTGACGACACAGAGCACGTTCGTGAGGTCGTTTTTTCTTAGCACCTCGAGAATGGGGAGACCGGCGGTCTGTGAAGGTTCACCGTCATCGTCGAAACGCAAGATGTCGGTGTTTTCACCGACGATGTAGGCATAGCAGTTATGGGAGGCGTGTCTGTGGGCTGTACGGATCTCTTCGAGCACGGCCTTCGCTTCGTCTTCGGACTTGATGGGACAGAGGACGGAGACGAATTCCGAGCGTTTCTCCGTGAACGCCGTTTCCACTCGTTCTTTGACAGTCTTCATGCGGTCACCCCCTCTCTCTACCATCATAGCAAATTTTGACCGAAAACGGGCCTAATCATGGAAAAAAGCGGCAGTGTATAGTATAATCCTATGTGGTGGTTCGATGTGAAAAAACAGCAAAACACCGGTGAAAAGATCTTGCGGCGATTGGAAAAAGCGGGTCATGAAGCCTATTTTGTCGGCGGCTTCGTCCGCGATTTTCTTATGGGCCGCTCCACGAAAGACATCGACATCACCACGTCGGCCCGTCCCGAAGAGGTGAAGGAGCTCTTCTCCCGGGTCAAGGAGACGGGGGCCGCTTTCGGCACCCTCACCGTGCTCGAGGACGGCTTCGCTTTCGAGGTCACGACCTTCAGAAGCGAAGCCCGCTATGACAACCACCGTCATCCCGAAGAGATCACTTTCAGCGATTCGCTCGCCGCCGACCTCGCCCGGCGCGATTTCACCATCAACCAGCTCGTCATGGACCAAAGTGGTCGGATCCTTGATCACCACGGGGGAAGAAAAGACCTCGAAAAAGGGCTCATCAGGGCCATCGGCGACGCCGAAGAGAGGTTCGAAGAAGACGCGCTCAGGATGCTCCGGGCTTTCCGTTTCCAAGCCGAGCTCGGCTTTTCCCTCGAAGAATCGACCGCCCGGGCCCTGCACGCGAAAGGTCGTCTCATCGCCGCGATTTCCATCGAAAGGGTGCAAGACGAGCTCTTGAAACTCTTGCCTGCTCCCCGCGCCCGTCTGGCCTTGCGGTCGATGCTGGATGTCTCCTTCGCCGCGAGCCTTTTCGGCTCTGTCGAAGGGGTGCGCATCCTCGCCGCGAGTCCGCACGCTTTCGATGCGGTGACCGCCTTCGCCCTCATGGCCGTCGTCGACGGCCTCGATATCGAAACATGGCGCTTTTCCAAGGCTTTCTCGAAGCAAGTGGAGACCGTCCGCAAGTTGCATGAAGCCACCCGCGACGGTGGCTTCACGCCCTTGCACGTGTTCGAAGCGGGCAAGAGAGCCTGCGAACGAGCCGACCGGGTGAACCGTCTTCTAGGCGGTGCGGATCAACGCGAACGGATTCGCGCAATCGATGAACGACTCCCCATCCGCAAACGTGAAGAGATGGCCTTGAAAGGCGGCGATATCGCCCAAGCCTTCAAGGTGAAAGACAAGAAACACATCGGCACGACCCACGAAGAACTCCTACGGGCCGTCTTGGAAGGACGCGTCGAAAACGACAAAGAAGCGCTCTTGCGCGAGGCCGCCCGCATACTCGAGACCAAAGAGGATACAGACTGACATGAAGCACACCGATGCCTATCTGGAAGATTTCCACACCGTCACCGTCATCATCGGCGCGGACGACGGGGAGAACCCCCCTTTCCATCTCGTCCATGACGATGAGAGACTCCGCCTGCACATCGTCGAGCGACAAGCAGGCTCCGGCCCGCGAAAGCTCATCGCCCGTTCCGACACCCCGATCAGGCCGGAAATACCCTATCGGCTGATCGACACCGAAGGCTTCGCGACGGAGTTGAAAAGCGGACGCATCGTCCGCACCGAAGCTTTCGACCGCGATTATTATTACGAAGGTGACGACCTCGGTGTGACCTACACCGAAGCGCGGACCACCTTCAAGATGTGGACCCCCATCGCCCGTGAGCCGAAGGTGCTCTTGCGGAAGCGGGATGCAACCGAGGAACATCCCATGCGTTATGACGGCAGGGGTGTCTTTGTGGCCGTGGTGGAAGGCGACCTCGAAAGGACTCCTTATCGTTTCCAAGCGCGCATCAACGGGAAGACGAAGGTTTTCACCGACCCTTACGCCATCGCCTCCGACGCCAACGGTGTTTGGAACTATGTCGTCGACCCCGCCCGTTTCCACCCCTTACAAAACGAGCGACCCCGCCACAAGATGCCGCCCGTGATCTATGAGGCCTCCATTCGCGATTTGACGATGGGTGCCGACCTCGCCACCGTGCGACGGGGGACCTTCCTCGCGGCCTCGACCAAAGGCTTGCGCACCGAGGAAGGCCGTCCGGTAGGTTTCGACCACATCCGCTCTCTCGGCATCACCCACGTACAGTTTTTGCCCTTCTTCGATTTCGAAGGCGTCGACGAAAAAGACCCGACAGCGGCCTATAACTGGGGCTACAACCCTTCCCAATACAATGTCCCCGAGGGATCATATGCCTCCGATCCCACCGACCCCTACGCCCGCATCGACGAACTGAGACAGATGATCGACGCCTATCACAACGAAGGCATCGGCATCGTCATGGACGTCGTCTTCAATCACGTCTACAATGACAAGACCCACCCCTTCGGCAGGATGTTGCCCGGCTATTTCTTCCGGGTCGACCATCACGGTCACCTCACCGCCGCGTCCGGTTGCGAGAACGATCTGGCCACCGAACGCAGGATGGTGCGAAAGTTCATCAAGGACTCGCTTCTTTTCTGGGCGAAGACCTACCGGATCGACGGGTTCCGCTTCGACCTCATGGGCCTCATCGACAAAGACACGATGCATGCCGCGGCGGCGGCATTGCACGAGGTGGACGAGAACATCCTTGTATACGGTGAAGGCTGGAACATCCCCTCCGTCCTCCCCCGCAAAAGACTCTCCCACTTGGACAACCCCGACATGGACGAACGGATCGGTTTCTTCAACGACACGTTCCGTGAGGTTGTGAAAGGTTCCACGTTCGAGCTTGCCAAGAAAGGCTTCGCCACGGGGGCGAAGCCATCCGCAAAGACCATGACGAAACTACTCGGGGGCGGCACCGGATTGAAACCCGCCCTGCAGACCCCCCGTCAAGCGTTGAACTATGTCGAATGCCACGACAACCACACCTTCTTCGACAAGACGACAAAAGCCATGCAGGACGCCGATGGAGAAGACCGTCGCCGGGCCCAGAAACTCGCCACGGCCCTCGTCGTCCTCGCCCAGGGCGTCCCCTTCCTCCATGCCGGCCAGGAGTTCTATCGGACGAAGAAAGGGATCGGCAACAGCTACAAGAGTCCCGATGATGTCAACCGCATCGACTGGTCGCTCCTCGATGCACATCATGGTGACGTCGACGATGTACGCAAACTCATCCGCCTTCGCGCCGAACATCCGCTCTTTCGGCTCGAAGACAAAAAAGAGATACACAAGAAGATTGCCGTCGAGACGAAAAAAAGCGGCACGTTGCTCTATCGGCTCCGTGATGAAAAAGAGCACCTCCTCGTCATCTTCAAGAACAATCCCTCCCGTGAACACTTCCGTTTCCCCGCTCCGGCCCGGCCGCTCTTCCATTCGGAAGCGGGTCTTGACCAAGGATGCCACAACGAACTCGAACTCACCCGGATTTCCACCACCGTCATGAAACTCGGAAAGGATGGACACACATGAAGAATTTCTATGCCAAGATCGACAGCTACAACGAGACGACCTATGAGACGAACACCCTGTCGGTGCTCCTCGCGGACGGGACCAGGCTCACCCTCAGGATCGACGAAGAAGAAGACATCCGCGAAGAGGAGGTCTATCATTTCGAGACCGAGCCGATCGAGTTCAAGGGGCGCACCCAGTATCTCGTGAAATCCCATGCCCACATCAACGACATGGACATCGGTTTCGCGGCGAAGATCGCCGTCATGAAAGACTTCTATCCCTTCGCCCCCATCGATGTGGAAAAGACCAAGAAGACCATCGAGAAAAGTCTCGACTCCATCAAAGAAACGACCGTCGCCACCATCACGAAGGAGCTCTACGAAGAACACCGGGAGGATTTCTACCTCTATCCCGCCGCCACCCGTTTCCATCACGCCTATATCGGCGGGGTGGCCCACCATACGGCCACGATGTTGGAATTGGCCGAAGGACTCCTCAAGGTCTATACCTTCTTGAACAGGGATCTTCTCATCGCGGGCATCATTTTGCATGACCTTTTCAAGACGGTCGAACTCTCGAACTTCTATGCGCCCGAATACACCCGCGAAGGAAGATTGCTCGGGCACCTCGCCATGGGAAGCGACGCCATCGGCAAAGTCGCCGAGAAGAACGGCCTCGCCGACAAGGAGGAAGTCGTGCTCTTGAGACATATGATGCTCTCGCATCATTACTACGGGAACTTCGGCTCGCCGAAGAAACCGAACATTCCCGAGGCCTTGGCCCTCCACTTCATCGACAACATCGATTCCAAGTTCGCCGTGTTGGGCGAAGCCCTCGCCGAGACCGAACCCGGCGAGTTCACCGAGCCGCTCGGTGTGTTGGAACGGGAACGCTATTACAAGGCCCGTTCCGATAAGCCCAAAAAGCCATAGACAAACGACCGCGACTGTGTTATACTCATAAACTGACATCGGCCAAAGAAGCGAACGGCCCGAAGGAGTGAAGAACATGAAACTCGAGAAACGATCGGGAAAACTCAAAGAAATCCGAGAGAACCATCTCATACCCGGCATCGTCTATGGGAAGGGCATTGAGCCCACCCCCGTGCAATGTCCTTTTAAGGACGTCGCGGATGCCTTCAAGTCCTACGGCAGGAGTATGACCTTCAAGGCGAAACTCGGCAAGAAGACCCATCAGGTCTATTTCAAGGAGCTCCAGGTGGATCCCCTCCGCCAGAACCGCATCCTGCATTTCGACCTGCAAAAGATCAGCGCCACCGACACCATCTCCGCCGAGATACCCGTCAAGATCCTGAACAAGGATGAAGTCGAAAGCCGCGACCTCATCGTCGAGCTCATCAGCCAGACCGTCACCACGGAGTTCCCCGCCGGCAGCGGTATCTCCCACTTCGAGCTCGATGTCGAAGGTATGGAAGGTAACGAAGCGCTCTACGTCTCCGATCTCGACCTCCCCGAAGGCTTCAAGGTCCTCGTTCCCGAGGACAAGATCCTCGTCAGCATCTCTTACCCGCAAGAGGAAGAGGAAGAAGAGGAGATCCTCGAAGAAGACGAAGACATCGAAGTCGAAGCCATCAAGCAAAAAGACGAGGACGAAGAGACCGCCGAAGAATCCTCGGACGAAGAAGACGAAGACTGATCCCGACAAACCCCGCGTTCCGACGCGGGGTTTTCTTTTGGACGAAAAAAACGCCACGGTGCGTGCACCGTGGCGTTTGCTTCAGTGGGTGGTCAGTCGACGAGTTCGGGGAAATGGATCCGCATGAAGAGGTTGCGCACCGTCTCCGCCATGCGGAGATGATGTTCGCTGTCTTCGGCGATGTCCACATTGCCGTCGAGCATGTCGTCGAGCACGATGATGGAATGGTGGATATGACCGTACAATCTGGTGTGGGCGTCCTTGTAATAGGCGTCGAGGGCGTCTCTCACACTCCGGGGGATCTCGATGTCGCTACTGCCGTAGCGTTGTCTGTCGAGGTCCCTTTGGGAATAGAGGATCATCTGTTCGATCGTGGGGATGTGATCGTCGTTCAAAAGCTCTTCGGGATAGTCGTCGAGGTCGTCGGCCGTGAGACGTGCCGAAGGCTTCTCGAAGTCTTTGCCTTGACGGGCGAGGATGAAGTGGTAACCGTATTCGGTCTTCAAGATGCCGTCCGANTAGATCTCGTCCTCGTCTTCATGGTCTTCGACATAGCTCGCATAGAGGTCTTGCAGGGTGGCGATGAAATCTTCGTCGTATTTCCCGGCCTCTTTGTAGGACAACTCACCGAGCTTTTCGAAACGGAGTCGCAGTCCCGCATTCTTGAAACGGGCCCACTTGCTGTAGTCGTCGTCATCTTCGTCTTCGCCGCGGAGTGCTTCACGGTATTCTTTGACGATGTCTTCGAGGTCTTCGTCTTCACTCTCGGCCATGATCAAGGATTCCAAAGCGGCCACGAGGCTTTCGAAATCGTCTCTGTCTTCCTCTTCGAGCGAATCGAGATATTCTTCGAGGTCGTCGTCAAGACGGTCCTCGTCGAGGTCGAGATAGACGACGATCCGTTCGACATTGAGGCTGAAATAGTTCTCGTACTGCTCTTCGACATAGTCATAGAGCATGCTCACATCGACGATGTCGAGGAGGTAATCCATCCGGAGTCTTCGCGCGGCCCGTTGTTCGATCAGTTCGCGGTCGGAGTTGACCCGCATGTAGAGAGCGAGATAGAGTTGCCAGTCGAAGCCGAATTCGGCGACTTGTTGTTTGGTCTGGGAGAGTTCGCGGCGATAGTCCTGCATGAGGTCGCTGCGGTTGCGGAGGACGTCTCGCTCCCGGCCGAAGAGGTCGGTGTAGTAGTCGCTCGCGAGGAGATGCTTCTCCTTGGCGAGTTCGGTGGCGTAGAGGATGCCGATGCGTTGGACCATGTAGTCGTAGAGGTCGTCGGCGGTGATGCTCATGTCGTCGATCTCGGCGATGGTCCTGTTGTCCTTGGGGTCTTGGGCGGGAGATTGACGGGGTTCGAATTGTTGTTGGTAGACGGCGCTCACGGCCTGGTCGTAGATGCGGAGGTTGTTCTCTTCATGCAAGGCGGCCATGGCCCGGACGGTCTGTTCTTCACCGACAAGCGTGTCGATGTAATCGGCACGGAGTTCGGCGAGCTCTTCCTCTTCGAGGTCCTCGAAGGGGGTGACTTCGTCACGCTCGAGGACGTAGGCGAGATAACGGTGACCCTCGATCGATTTGGAGGTGATGGCGTAGGGAGGGTTGTCGTCGATGTCGTGATAGAGGTAGTCGCTCATCTTGGCGAAGAAGACATCGTCTCTTTCCTTGGCGAGTTCTTGCAGTTCTCGTTGGTTGAAACGGAGGAAATCGTCGTCGAGACCGAGGATATCCTCGAGCTCGCTTTCTTCGTCGATGGCCTCACGATAAGGATAGATGTAGTTATAGACCTTGATGTAATATTGGAGGACCTCTTCATCGTCGAGCAGGCGGGTGTTCTCTTCGTCGAACTCCTCACGACGCATGTCCTCGATGGGCTTTTCACCTTCGTAGAGACCGATGCCGCCTTCAAAGTTGTGCACGAGGTTGAACCGCTTGAAGACGTTCAAGAACTCGTTTTGGCTGTTGAAGCGGAGGCGGATGGCCATGAGGTCGCCTTGGCGGTAGTCTTCATAGAAGCTTTCGAGGTCTTCGTCCGTGATGAAGAAGCGGTCGTCTTCGTCCGTCGTCTCAAAACGATGACGGGTGTAGTTCTCCTTGGCTACCCGCAAGCGGATGAAGGCGTCTTCGCTGTCGGGGTCGTCGGGGTCGTAACCGCTCATGACGATGAGGTCGCGGTACTCGCTTTCGAGTTCTTTGATCTCTTCGTCGGTCATGCGGTCGATCTCTTCGGGGTCGGTCGTGCCGTATTTGAGCATGGTGATCATTTCATCGATCTCTTCCTGGGTCACTTCATCCATCTCGTCGGCGAGCAGATGAGCATCGATGTAGTCGATGAGATGCAACATGCCGTCGGTCACGAGCATCCTGGCAAAGAGGTCGCCTTTGGTGATTTCTATACCTTGGTAGGTCAAGAAGACTTTGTCCCGGTCCGTCACGGTCGGGGAATCATCTTCACCGATGATGAAATTACACGCGACAGCGCTACCGACAATGATGATGAGCGCAGTGAGGACCATTAACGCGCGTTTGACGATTACATTTTCCATGTGGCATTCACTCCTTATCAAAATACGCAATATATATATTACCACTTATCCATGCGCAACACAACAACCAATCACAAGGAATTCGTGAGCGTCAGCTTGCGGGGGATGTGTTGCAAGAAAGGGGTTTTGGTGTATAATGTCCGTAGTGAACGGAGGTGCAGCATGGAATCGATCGTTCTCGGCAGCGGCTCCAAAGGCAACGCGACCCTCATCCGTAGCGGTCGGACGACCCTTCTCATCGACGCGGGACTGAGTTATCGGGCCATGAAGAGACGTCTCGCGGGGAGCCCTTTTTCGTTGGCAGACGTCACGGCGGTGCTTGTCACCCATGAACACACCGACCACACCAAGGGGCTCCGGATGGTCATGAAAGAGCACCGGGTCCCGCTCTACACCGCCGAGAGCGTGTTGGCCGCCCTCCCCGCCGATGTGGAAGTGGACGAGTTCGTCCCCATCGAGCCCCATGTCCATCAGTCCGTCGGCGATTTCGAGATCTATCCCGTTCCGCTGTCGCACGATACGGAGACGACCCTCGGTTTCGTGTTCTTCTCCGAAGGCAAGAAGGTCGTCTATGCGACCGACACGGGTTTCATCGACGAAAAACTCCATCCCGTCTTCCAGAACGCGGACGCCTATATCCTCGAAGCGAACTACGACGTCACCATGCTTTTCACCTCCGAACGACCCTATGCCTTGAAACGGCGCATCGATTCCGTCCGCGGACACCTTTCGAACAGCGACTCCGCCTATTATCTTTCCCGGTTCGTGGGCGACAAGACGAGAGTGATCGTGCTCGCGCACCCTTCCGAGGAGTGCAACACCCCCGAACGGGCGCTCGCCACTTTCCGCGAAGTCTTTTTGAGCTACGACCTCTCCCCCGCCGACTACGAGGTCCATGTGGCCCGCCAGCATGAACCTTCCAAGCTCTTCCGCCTCTGAAAAGAGGACCATGCGAAGGAGAACAGGAATTGTCCGTGCACCATTGTGTCAAAACGGTGTTTGTTGTATAATGTATGTGGAATTTGTATGACAAGAACCTTCCGCGACCATCCGGAAAATATGATATGGAGGTAGTATAAAGATGGCGAAAAAGAAAGTGTTCCAGTCGATGGACGGTAACCAGGCGGCCGCCTACGCGGCCTATGCGTTCACCGAAGTCGCAGGAATCTATCCGATCACACCTTCCTCGCCCATGGCCGAACACACGGACCTTTGGGCGTCGCAAGGAAAGAAGAACCTCTTCGGCATGCCCGTCAAGGTGGTGGAGATGCAATCGGAGGCCGGTGCGGCCGGGACCGTGCACGGCTCGCTNCAATCGGGAGCGCTCACGACCACCTACACNGCGAGCCAGGGACTCCTGTTGAAGATCCCCAACATGTACAAGATAGCCGGCGAACTCCTGCCCGGCGTCATCCATATCGCGAGCCGGAGCATCGCCGTGCAGGCCCTTTCCATCTTCGGCGACCACCAAGACGCCATGGCCGCACGCCAGACCGGCTTCGCCATGCTCGCGACGGGATCCGTCCAGCAAGTGATGGACCTCGCCGGCATCGCCCATCTTTCGGCGATCAAGTCGAGCATCCCCTTCTTGCACTTCTTCGACGGTTTCCGCACCTCGAACGAGACGAACAAGGTCGAGGTCATGGACTATGAAGTCTTCGACCGTCTGCTCGACCGCGACGCCGTACGGCGTTTCCGCAAACGGGCCTTGAACAGTGAGCGTCCCGTCACCCGCGGTTCCGCCCAGAACGACGATGTCTACATGCAAGCGCGCGAAATCCAGGAGAAATACTACAAGGACATCCCCGCCATCGTCGCCGACTACATGAAAGAAATCTCGAAAGAGACGGGCAGGGACTATGCCCCCTTCACCTATTACGGCGACCCCGACGCGACGGATGTCATCGTCGCCATGGGCTCCGTGACCGAAGCCATCCGGGAGACGGTCGACTATCTCCGCGCGAAAGAAGACCGCAAGGTCGGTCTCGTCACCGTCCACCTCTATCGTCCCTTCAGCACCGAACACTTCCTCGCGGCCATGCCGGAATCCGTCGAACGGATCGCCGTGCTCGACCGCACCAAGGAGAACGGTGCCCTCGGAGAGCCGCTCTATCTCGACGTGAAGAGCGTCTATTACGGCCAAAAGGACGCGCCCACGATCCTCGGCGGTCGTTACGGCCTCTCCAGCAAGGACACCACCCCCGCCCAGATCAAGGCCGTCTATGACAACCTCGCCGGCGAGAAGAAGGACCGTTTCACCATCGGTATCGTCGACGACGTCAACCACACTTCGCTCGAAGTCCCCGAAGAGATCCACGCCACGGATCCCTCGACCACGGAACTGCTCTTCTTCGGCTTCGGCAGCGACGGTACGGTCGGCGCTTCGAAGAACACCATCAAGATCATCGGGGAGAACACCGACATGTACGCCCAGGCCTACTCGAGCTATGACTCGAAGAAGTCGGGCGGCATCACCCGTATGCATCTGCGTTTCAGCGAGAAGCCCATCCGGAGCACCTATCTCGTCAACCACCCGCACTTCGTTTCTTGTTCGAAGGACTCCTATCTCTTCAAATACGACATGATCGAAGGCATGCGTGAGGGCGGCACCTTCCTTTTGAACACCATCAAATCCGCCGACGAGATCGAGGATTTCCTCCCCGCGAGAGTGAAGCGTCAACTCGCCGAGAAGGATGCCAAACTCTACATCATCAACGCCGTCAAACTCGCCGAGGACATCGGTCTCGGAGAACGCATCAACACCATCATGCAATCGGCCTTCTTCGCTTTGAACGAGCACATCATGCCGTATGAGCGGGCCAAGGAGCTCATGAAGGAGTATGCCGAAAAGGCGTACGGCCGCATGGGTGAAGAAATCGTCAAGAAGAACTTCCAAGCCATCGATTCCGGTAAGGAAGGCCTCGTCGAAGTCGAGGTGAAGAAAGAATGGAAGGATCTCCGCGACGACAAGGAACCCCAAGAGAAGGACAAGCCCGACTATGTCAAGAACATCGCCGACCCCGTGAACGCGATCAAAGGCTACGACCTTCCCGTCAGCGCCTTCGAGAAATATGCCGACGGCACCATGGAACCGGGCTCGACGGCCTATGAAAAACGGGGTATCGCCAACTACACCCCCAAATGGATCAAAGAGAACTGTATCCAGTGCAACCAGTGTGCCTTCGCCTGCCCGCACGCCGTCATCCGTCCCTTCCTCCTGACGGAAGAGGAGATGGAAAAGGCCCCCGAAGGCCTCGAGACCCTCGATGCCCGCGGCAAAGGCATCGACGAGATGAAATACCGCATCCAGGTCTCCACGCTCGATTGCACGGGCTGCGGTGTCTGTGTCAGCGTCTGCCCGGCCAAAGAGAAGGCGCTCGAGATGAGCCCGATCGGCGACGAGATCGAGAAGGGCGAAGTGCAAAAGGCCGAATACCTCTTCAACGAGGTCACGCCGAAAGACCACCTCGTCCAAAAGACGAACGCCAAGAACTCGCAGTTCGCAAAGCCCCTCTTCGAATTCTCCGGTGCCTGCGCGGGTTGCGGCGAAACCCCCTATGTCAAGCTTGTGACCCAGCTTTTCGGTGACCGTCTGCAAATCGCCAACGCCACGGGTTGTTCCTCGATCTATGGCGGCAGCTTCCCCGCCACCCCCTACACCAAGAACGCCGAAGGCAGAGGACCCGCCTGGGCGAACAGCCTCTTCGAGGACAACGCCGAGTTCGGCTACGGCATGTATCTCGCCAACGAGGCCATGCGCGACAGGCTCCAGACGCTCGTCAACGAGAACAAGGACAAGCTTCCCAAGGACATGGCCGCCCTGTTCGAAGAATGGGTCGAGAACCGTTCCGACGGCGAAAAGACCATGGAGATCCACAAGAAGCTCCGTCCCCTGATCGACAAATACGACGGTCCTTTGGCCGACGAACTGCAAGAACTCGCCCAATACATCGTCAAGCAGAGCAACTGGATCTTCGGTGGCGACGGCTGGGCCTATGACATCGGCTACGGCGGCCTCGATCATGTCATCGCCTCCAACGACGACGTCAACATCCTCGTCTTGGACACCGAAGTCTATTCCAACACCGGCGGACAATCGTCCAAAGCCGCTCCGAAAGGTTCCATCGCGGCCTTCACCGCCGCCGGCAAGGACGGCAAGAAGAAGGACCTCGCCGCCATGGCCATGAGCTACGGTCATGTGTATGTGGCGCAAATCTCGCACGGTGCGAACCAGCAGCAGGTCGTCAAGGCGATCCGGGAAGCGGAAGCCCATCCCGGACCCTCGCTCATCGTCGCATACAGCCCCTGCATCGCCCACAAGATCAAGGGCGGTCTCACCAATTCGGCCAAACAGGCGGAAATGGCGACCAAGGTCGGATACTGGCCCACCTTCCGGTTCGACCCGAAACGCGCCGAACAAGGCAAGAACCCCTTCCAGCTCGACGCGAAGGAGCCCGATTGGGACAAGTATCACGACTACCTCATGAGCGAAGCCCGTTATGCGCAACTGCATTCCATCAACCCCGACAAAGCCGACGGCCTCTTGAAAGCCAACCTCGAGGACGCGAAGAAGCGCTGGCGGATGTACAAACGCTACGAGGCGATGGATTACAGCGAGGAAAAAACCTGAACCTAAGATGTCTCAAAAGGTGTCCGCCCCCGAAGGGCGGGCACCTTTTCTCTTGCAAAAAATGATGTAAGCGTTTATAATATATAGTCAAACAACAAGTCCCACAACGAAAAGAGAGGATTCCGATGACCATGAACCCCGAAGTCGACCTTCTCTACATTTTGCAGAGTCTCGGCCTCACCGTACTTTTTGTGGGCCTCATCGGTTTCGAGCGCCAACGCCGCAACAAGATCGCCGGGCTGACAACGCATCTGCTCGTCGCGATCGGCGCCGCCGGTATCACCATGGTCCAGCAGATGATGGTCTATGACGCCATCGCTTTCATCGAGGCCAATCTCGACAACCCCGAAATTCTCGAACACGCCGACCTCACCATCGAGCGCCAACGTATCGTGGCGCAGATCATCTCGGGTATCGGCTTTTTGGGCACGGGTACGATTTTGAAGACCCAAGGACACATCAGCGGTCTCACGACCGCTTCGACATTGTGGATCAGTGCCATCATCGGCATCATCTTCGGTTACGGCCTGCACACCATCGGTATCGCCGTGAGCCTCACCACCCTCTTCGTGCTCACCATCATCAAGAATGTCATCCGGCACCAGGTCGACGAGCATCACTGACGCCTTGCCCCCGCCGGGGGCTTTTTTTTCGCCCGCATCCGGACGACTTGCCCGGACGGTCCTTCTTTGGTAGAATGGTTGCGGCGCTGGGGACGATTATCATTTCATTTCCCAAATGCCCTCTCATCATATACAATAAGATAGGAAGAACTAGGAGGTTGTACCATGGCCGATTTGCGTATAGAGAATCTACATGCCGAAGCGGAAGGACATCGCATCCTGCGCGGCGTCGACCTCGTGATCGAGGCCGGCAAGACCCACGCCATCATGGGACCCAACGGCACCGGCAAGAGCACCTTGGCCAGTGTCATCATGGGCCATCCCCGCTACAAGGTGACAGCCGGAAAAATCACGTTGGACGGTGAGGACGTCCTCGCCATGTCGACCGACGAGCGCGCTCGGGCGGGCCTCTTCTTGGCCATGCAATCACCGGCCGAAGTGCCCGGTGTGACGAACTCCGACTTCATCAAGGCGGCGATGGATGCACGTAGAGTTGACGAGAAGAACATCCCCCTCTTTCGGTTCATCAAAGAGTTGGACCAAGCGGTCGCCGCGCTCAAGATGCGTGAGGATCTGCCGCACAGGTACTTGAACGACGGCTTCAGCGGCGGCGAGAAGAAGAGGAACGAGATTCTCCAGATGCGGATGTTGAAACCGAAGATCGCCATCTTGGACGAGATCGATTCCGGTCTCGATGTCGACGCCTTGAAGATCGTCGGCGACAACGTCACTGCGATGAAAGACGGTAAACTGGGCCTTCTCCTCATCACCCACTATCAAAGGCTCCTCGACTACATCAGCGCCGACAAGGTGAGCGTCATGATGCAGGGGAGGATTGTCAAGACGGGTGATGACAGCCTCATGAAACAAATCGATACGGAGGGTTACGACTGGATCAAAGAAGAACTCGGCATCGAAGACGAACGGGTCGTCCCCGACGATGACGAGCGGGTCTTCTTGGAAAAATGCGCCACCAAGGAAGCGTTCGAGAAGTGACCAAAGACCAAGAAGCCGGAAGGCTCTGTTTTTCGGATGAAACGGGCCTCGTCTCCCTCCGTGACGGACGCATCCGGACAAAAGACCTTCCCCGGGGCGTTCGCGTCCATGACGAAGAAAGCGTGCCCAAGGCCATCCGGGACCGTTTCGATGTGCATCCTTCCGAAACCGACACCTCCCCGGTGACGCACTATGTCATGATCGATCGTGACCAGGGAGCGGATAGAATGCTTCGCATCGTGCGCGCCTGGTCCAAAGACAAGAATCGAGGGAGAGTCGCCGTCCATCTCGCGAAAGGGGCCCAAGCGGAGATCCGCGCCCTCGCCACCGACGAGGACGGCACCCTGGTCGACGACACTTGGGATTTCTTTCTCGAAGCGGAGTCCTCTCTCGTCTTTTCCTCCCTCATAGCCTACGGCGGCCAATCCATGGCCCGCACCCGCCGCCGGGCGCACGTCGAAGAAAAAGCCTCTTTCACGTTGAACACCGGCGCTCTCGGTGAAGAGAACGCCCATCAGGAAAACACCATCACATTGCGGGGCCACAAGGCGGCGGCCTTCGTCCGGGCGGTGGTCTTTTCCGCAAAAGACCAAGAGACCGTGATGAAGACGACATTGAACCATGAAGCACCCGCCACCGAGAGTCTCATCGAACACTACGGTGTCGCGGCCGACAAGAGCTTCCTCGCCTTCGAAGCGGCCACCCGCATCGCAAAAGGCATGAAGAAGAGTTCCGCCCGCCAGAAGAACCGCGGTGTCGTTCTCGGTAGAAAAGCCCGTCTGGATGCGAACCCGCTCCTCTATATCGACGAATACGATGTCGAGGCCGCCCACGGCGCGGCCATCGGCCGCATCGACGAGGAGGAACTCTACTATCTCATGAGTCGCGGACTCTCCGAACGTGAAGCCCAGACGCTCATCATCCAAGGCTTTTTGGCCCCCTTGGCCCGGTTGGAGCATGAAGAAGGCATCTATAAAGCCATCCGCGATCTCGTGACGGAAAGAATCGGGTAGGTGAATCGATATGGATGTTACCCGCTTGCGTGACGATTTTCCCCTCCTACAAAAGCAGAAGGTGCGCTATTTCGACACGGCGGCGACGAGTCTCACGCCGCGGCCGGTCGTTTCCCGCATGACGGACTACTATGAGAACCTCTCGGCGAATGTCCACCGGGGCGTCTACACCCTGAGCCACGAAGCCACCGAACAATACGAAGCGGCGCGGACGACCATCGCCCGTTTCATCAACGCCTCTCCCGAAGAGTGCGTGTTCACACGCGGCGCCTCGAGCGCTTTGAACCTCGTGGCCGGTGGTCTTGCCGACAAGGTCGGCGCCGGCGACGAGATCGTCGTGAGCGAGTTGGAACACCATTCCAACTTCCTTCCTTGGTTGCAGCTTGCCAAGAAGAAAGGAGCGAAGCTCGTCTTTGTGCCTTTGACGGACGAAGGGCGCATCAGCGTCGAGAACTTCGCGAGCGTGCTCACGGAAAGGACGAAGATCGTCGCTTTGACCCATGTGTCCAACGTGTTCGGCTACACGACCCCCGTGGAAGAGATCACCCGTCTCGCTAAAAAGAAAGGCGCTGTTGTCGTGATCGACGCCGCCCAATCAATACCGCACATCGGGGTCGATGTCGAACGGATCGGCTGCGATTTTCTCGCTTTCAGTTCCCACAAGGCCTTGGGCCCCACGGGGTTGGGCGTGCTCTATGGGAAGAAAGAGCGTCTCGAAGAGATGGAGCCCATAGATTTCGGCGGCGACATGGTCGATCTCGCCGAGAAGGACCACGCCACCTGGCAGGATCCGCCGATCAAGTTCGAGACGGGAACACCGCCCATCGCCGAGGTGCTCGGTTTCGCCGAGGCCGTGCGCTACATCGAGAGTATCGGCTTCGCCGAAATCAAACGCCACGAGGAAGAACTCCGGGCTCACACCATGGAGAAACTGCGCGCTATGGAAGGTGTCACCATCCACAACGAGAACACGGAAGGCTCCCTCATCAGCTTCAACATCGACGGCGTGCATCCGCATGACGCGGTGACGATCCTCGACAGT
>SL_5KL_010_SEDDRAFT_10000775_pt1 | contig 20117 bp, 13 predicted proteins | sample SodLakKL_010_SED_FD_9118 | JGI IMG/M metagenome (IMG submission 9118)
GGGAGCAACGGTTACCAGCGCGAACGTCACTTCGATCAACCGCGGTCCCATAGAGGACGCATGGAGCATGGCCGCGGTGAAGGACTCGCAGGACATCGTCATCAGCGGCATCGGTTTCAACGGAGCCGCCCTGACTGAGGGAGACGTGGTCGTAGGAATCGCCTACGTCAATAGCACGGGCAGAGTGGTGAACCTGACCGTCGAGAACACAGTCGGTGCGCAGTTAGGGGCGGGCGTAGCCATCATCGGCGATGAGGGCGCGTCCCGCGTGGATCTGTTAGCAGTCACCGTCAAGAACTCGATGGCAGGGGTCATCGTGTGGGACGCCGAGGCCGACCTCGACGGTTGCACGATCACGGGGATGAAGCCCAACGGGGGGTTCGGCGTTCTGGCCGCGGGGGCAGGCATCGTGATTGGTATACCGGGAGAGCAGTGGTCGGGCCCGGCAGATGTGAAGGTTAGGGGATCCACGGTGTCCGACAACAACTCCGTAGGGATATATGCCTGCGACGGATCCGTTCTGGAAGCGAACTTCAACCGCATCGTCGGTAACACGCAGTTCGGTGTGGTGAACGACGGAGCCAAGGTAGTGGACGCGAGGGACAACTGGTGGGGCAGTGCCGCAGGGCCGTTTCCACCCAACAACATCGTCAGCGACAATGTGATCTTCGAGCCCTGGACTATATCTGAGGTGGTAACACAGATACTAACGGAAGATGGGGTGGTAGACGCCCTGAAGGAGGCAGACACCACGGTTCATGTGAAGCTGAAGAGCCCGTCTGTAAGCTTCGGCTACACCGCCGATAGCGCCGAGCCTGGTGATCGGCAGATAATCACGATGGTGTCTGTCGCGCCTCGTACCGAGAACCCGGCAGGCCCGGGCTCGGATCCCACAAGGTTTGAACCGCTGCGCAAGTATATGAATGTCTCCTTCTCAGATTCTGATGTGGTAGATGAAGTCGAGATACGGCTCTACTATGAAGAGCTTGATCTGGACATTGACCTGTCTCTGATAGAACTGCAGCTGATGTGGCTGGATGACGACAAATGGAGGCAGTTCCAACCCCAAAACCGAGGGGTGGTCGAGCCCTCAGACGAGCCAGGCTACAGCGGCTACATGTGGGCGAAACTGACGGCCGAGACGACGCCGGGTCTGACCTACCTCGGGGGAAGCGAGTTCGGCGGCTATGCAGGTCCCAGGGAGATCGGCGGGATATGTGGTGGTGGCCCGTTCACCGTCATATCGGTAGGGCTGTTATGTGCCCTGTGTGGCTACCTCAGCCTGCGGCACCGATACGGCAAGAGAGATAGGAACGCTTGTGGGAGGTCGGTGACACAGCGCCAGTGCCTGACGGCTGAGCCCGGGGATTACACGGATCTATACCGAAGCAGGTACTCCGGCAAGCAGAGTTCATGCCCGGGCACAAGCCCTTAGGGACAGCATTGAGGGTGCGCCTGGTCGACACCGAAGACAGACCGGTTGCAGTGCGACCCAGACAGGCAGTAGAAGGAGGACAACATGAAGAGAGTATTCAGTATTCTACTTGCGGTGATGCTGATGCTGAGCCTGGGAGCCGCGACGGCAATGCCGGTCGCGGCACAGAACAGCACCATCAACGTCCCCGGTGACTACCCGACGATCCAGGAAGCGATTGCCGCCGCCTCGGATGGCGACACCATCGTGGTGGCTGCGGGGTCCTACGAGGAGAATGTCACCGTAGACAAGTCATTGACCCTGAAGGGTGCGCAGGCCGGGGTGGACGCAAGGAACCGCAGTGGTGATGAGACGATAATCGAGCCAGATGAAGGAGCGGGGATCAGGATACTGACCGTCGCCGACCGGGTGGTCGTGATCGACGGCTTCACGGTGCGGAACACCCTGCACGGGATCACGACTCCGGAACTGGGAGTACTGGCAGCCGACATCACGGTCAAGAACGTGCGCGTCCTGAACTCCAGTGAATTCGGGATCAGCCTCACTTTCACGGAGAAGACAACCGTTGAGAACTGCTACGTGGAGGGCGTGAGATACGGCATCAACGCGGGTGCCCTGGAGCCGGCCCGTCCGACGGAGACTGTCTTCAGGCACAACGAGGTCGTCAATACCAGGTTCGGCATCATGGGGTATCTCCAGAACTCGTTGATCGAGGACAACCTCATCAGAGACTTCACCGACGGCGGAATAGGCATCAGCGGGCAGTTCCTCAACACGGAGATCAAGGATAACACAGTAACCGGTTACACAGCGGGCGGGGCTCTAACCTTCGAAGAGCACTACGGCCGGGAGCTATCGAGGAACGTCAAGGTGGAGGGCAATACTCTGACGAACAATCGCTACGGTGTCTACGTGTGGGATACGCAGACGGAGCTTGTTGGAATAGAGGTGAATTTCAACAACATATTCGGCAACAGCCGCCGGGGCGCACTGAACGACAGTCCGGAGATACTGGACGCCGCCCGGAACTGGTGGGGGGCCAGTGACGGACCGCGCGGGCGCGGCACCGGCTCCGGTGATTCTGTGTCCGTGAGGACGGAGTTCGAGCCCTGGCTGGGGGCTCCGCTGGTAACCGTGAAGACCGAGAGTGTGACAGACGCGACCATGGATGTCAGGTCTGAGGCCGACACCGAGGTTGGAGTAAGCGGTACAGCGACGGTGACCGTTGTCAAATACGGTGATAATCCCGGCGAAGCCCCAATATGCCTGACGCCACTGGATAAGTACATCGATGTATATGTTCCTGATACAGGAGATCTGGACGGCGTCGAGATAAGGCTTTACTACACCAGTTCTGAAGTCGCTGCGGCCGGGGTCGCCGAGGAATCGCTTCGGCTCTTCTGGTGGGATGGCACCGAGTGGGTCCAGTGCTCGGACGGCGGAGTGGTTACCGACGGCGCCGGCGGCTACAGCGGCCATATCTGGGCAAGGATCACGGAGGACAGCGCCCCCAGTTTGGCACAGTTGGCCGACACGCCGTTCGCTGGCTACGAGTTGCCTCCTCCGCTGCCCTATATCGCTACCGCCGAGCTTCCCGATGGCCGGGTGGGAGCCGCCTACAATGCGACCGTTCATGGATGCGGCGGAACCGAGCCTTACACGTGGGCAGTGGTGGATGGCGCTCTGCCCGATGGACTGGAGCACGACTCTGACACAGGCATCATCTCAGGCACGCCAACCAGTGCAGGTGTTTTCGACTTCACCTTCGAAGTCACCGATTCAGCACAGGCTACGGCAACCGCCGGGCTTTCGATCACTATCCCTGAGCCGCTCCCCTGCTTCATCGCTACAGCGGCCTACGGTAGTGACACGGCACAGGAGCTAGATATCATGAGAGAGTTTCGGGATTCGGTCATGCTGTCCACCAGCCTGGGAACCGGCTTCGTGGCTATCTACTACAGAACGAGCCCTGCCGCAGCCGGGTTCATCTCCCGACACGAGGGCCTCAGAACTCTGGTCAGGGTGGGATTGGTTGACCCGATCGTGAGGATACTGGATCGGACCCGCGACTCATGGGCTGAGAGAGGTTGATGACGTAGAGGGAGGAACGGACCCTCGGTGAAGGACGGACAGACTGAGGACAAGAGGTGAGAGAGCCGGGGCTGAGCCCCGGCTCTCCTTGTGGGCATCCTGGTTCAGTTATCGGTGCAATCTCGCTGCTATGCCGGGTGTCGCGCGATTGTGCCTGAGGCCGTAGAAGATGCTATACTGGTGACCGGTCTTTTACCGGATGACTGGGCTGTTGCCGGTCCAGCTACGCATCGAGCAAGGAGGGAAAATGAGAACAAAAGAGCAGTACATACAGGGGTTAGCCGGGATGAGGCGAAACGTCTACTTTGATGGCGAACTCATCGACCGTACAGACGAGCGACAGGTGGACTGTATAAACACCATCGGCATGACATTCGATGAGGCTGCCAAACCGGAGAACCAGGACCTGTGCACTGCCGTTTCTCATCTTACAGGCGAGCGCATCAACCGTTTCACTCACATTCACCAGAACACCGAAGACCTGCACAGGAAGCAGGACATGACGCGGATGCTGTGCCAGAAAGTGGGCGGCTGCATCCAGAGGTGTATGGGCATCGACGCCACCAACGCCGTCTACAACGTGTCCTACGAGGCAGACAAGATGAACGACGGCGCCACCCGGTACCACGAGAATTTCAAAGAGTGGCTTACGCGCTTTCAGAAGGAAGATCTGGTGGGCTGCTGCGCACAGACGGACGTCAAGGGAGACAGGTTGCTGAGACCCGCCGACCAACCGGACCCCGATGCGTACGTGCGGATCAAAGAGAGACGTAGCGACGGCATCGTCGTAAGCGGCTGCAAGCTGCATATCTCCGAAGCATCGGTGGCCGATGAGGTGCTGGTGGTGCCGACAAGGGCTCTGCGACCAGAGGATAAGGACTATGCGGTTGCCTTTGCCATCCCGGGCGACTGGGAAGGACTGAAACAGGTGGTCACCGTCCACAACCTCAGGCCCAGGGAGCACTTCAAACGCGGATTCCAGCCGGGCTCCACAGATTCCTACATGATATTCGACGACTGCTTCGTGCCCTGGGAAAGAGTGTTCCTTGCCGGCGAGGTCCAACACGGCGGAGCTCTGGCGCTGCTGTTCGCCCTGTTCCACCGTCATTCCTATTCGGGCTGCAAGCCGGCCATCGGGGACATAATCCTGGGAACGGCCGCACTTGCCGCCGAGGTGAATAACGTCCACAAGACTCCCCACGTTCGCGAGAAGCTGGCCAGAATCATCATGACCACCGAACTCGGGTATGCGGCGGGATACACGGCCTCCGCCCTGGGCAAGCCCGAGGTCTACATACCCGGAATCGGATTTGTGCCCTATGGCCCCGGTTCCTACATACCGAACTCTATTTACTGCAATGTCGGTCGCTGCCTGACCGGTGAGGCGGTCTATGAGGAGGCGGAGATGCTCTGCGATATCGCGGGTGGTGTGGTCGCAACCTTTCCTCACGAAAAGGACTTTCTGAACCCGGAGATCGGGGACCTGCTCCTGAAGTACACGAAGCGCAGTTCCAATATCCCGGTTGAGGACCAGGCGCAGTTCTGGCGCTATCTCGGCGACGTCCTCTGCTCAGCCAGCGGCGGTATACACAATATCGGCAGCTATCATGGTGGCGGCTCCCCCATCATGGAACAGATCGCCATCACGACCCAGTACGATGTCGAGTCCAGAAAGAAGCTGGTGAAGCACATCGCGGGTATGAGCGGTGGCGACCATGATGCCCTGAGCAAGGAGATGACGCGGCAAAGCGAAACACCTGCGGGGGCGCCCGGGCAATAAGCCGATAGCTTAGTGCAACCCAACCGCCCACACCGGTCCCCCGGCTGTCTCACAGCTAGGCATCATGCTGACAGAAAAAAAACGAATTTCCTCCGGTTGTTACCCGTGTGGTCAACGCAAACACCCCCTTGACAAACCCACGGGCGGTGTGATATCGTAATAGTGTCCCAAGTAACCGAACGAGACCCTGGGTAGTGAGGAACTAGCTGCCGAGTAGGTGGAAGCTGAAAGGCGCCGGGAGGTAAAGAGCCCAGCGCAAGGTAGGCAGAAACAGAAAGGCAGGTGGGCGGAAGACCAGGGAAGGTGAGGTTACTTGGGGCGTTTTTCGTTCCGAACCCTACTATTCGCGGAGATGGGCAGGGCTGTGAGAACCGGACCGAGGGGAGCAGGACCGCGGTCCTATGCAGGCTCTTCGTCTTTGATTAACTCGGGGCGGAGGATGCCGATGAACGGCAGATTGCGGTATTCTCCCTTGTAGTCCAATCCGTAACCCACGACAAACTCATCCGGGACCTCGAAGCCCACGTAATCGAGAGGAACGTTTATCAAGCGGCGCGCTCTCTTGTCGAGGAGGGTGCAGACACGCAGGCTGGCAGGGTTGTGAGCAGAGAGATGGCCGAGCAGATAGTTCAGCGTCATCCCGGTGTCCACAATGTCTTCCACCATGAGTACATGTTGCCCGGTTATGGTGCTATCCAGGTCTCTGGTTATCTTGACCACCTGGCCATCGCCACCATAGTGTGAGATAGCCATAAAGTCCACTGTCACGGGAAGCGACAGGTGCTGCATCAGGTCGGCCATGAAGCAGAGCACGCCTTTCAACACGCCGATCAGCACCAGCCGCTCACCGGCGTAGTCGCGAGAAATACGCCCGGCCAGCGCTTTTACCCTGCGCTGTATCTGGGCATGGCTGTACAACACACGGTCGACCCCCTCCACCTTCGCTTCGCCCAGAGGGCCGTAGCCGTACTTGGCCAGCAGCTTTGTGAAATCGGTCTTGGTCAGCAGCCTGACATTGACATCGGGATAGAGTTCCCTCAACTGTCGAAGCTTNCGGTTCTTCTCCGTTATCAGGCTTTGTTTCAGTGTAGTTAGCTCGACATAGATGTCCAGCTCNGGCAGGTAGAAATCCGGAGTAAACATCTCCGCTATCTTGTCACCCTCCCACTTGAGAGGAAACGAACGGGGCTCATAGAGCCACTCGATGCAGTAGAAGTCCAGAACCTTGGCAAAATCCTCCTCGCTTGGGTGCGCGAACACCGTGGGTCTCAAGGTAGTGACAGGCAATGGAGATGCGCGAGACACCTTTCTTCTTCTCTCACTTGCCCTGTAGCCGAGCTCCAGCAGTTGCTGGAGCTCGGCTCTTTCAAACATGACCGCACATACATTGGCAACGCTGAGGAGGAAGCTCCTGTCAGCCTCCGAGAACCGGCGGGGCTCCCGTGTGTAAATCCTGATCTCTCCGATCGCCTCTCCTTTGCCCAGGATTGGTACCCCGAGTATAGACGCTACTCCCTGCGCCAGCGCTACCTGCGGATGCTGCACCCGTTCATCCTTAGTGGCATCCTCAATGAACACCTCCTTCCCCTCGAGAATGTCGGGAAGGCTTTTGCGGGCATCAAGAGCACCCTTCTTCAGGTAAACATCGCTGAGACCATATGTGCCTACCGTAATGAGGTACTCTCTCCGCGCGTTGAGCGAAAGGATGCGGCAGCCGTTGGCCTGCATCGCTCTGGCGGTAGACTTAGCTATCGCATTACAGGTCTTCCTCAGACCGAACCCGGAATTGGCAACTCTGGCTACCCGCCTTAGCGCTGAATAGTGACTACCTCTCGACCTGGCCATCCTTGTCAAACCCTATCCGCATTTGGTAAACCCGCAGTCGAGGCAGATGTTGCAGCCCTCCTGATGAATCAGGAAGCCACCGCAGTCGGGGCACTGCCCGGCCCAGCTCTTGACCATAGAGGGATTCGAGGCAGCCGTGGCTGCACCTGTAGCGGTTCCCTCCCTGATGTACTTCTGCAACACGCTGGCAATCGCGTCGCCACAGGACAGCACGGCATGGCCGTGCTCCCAGGCGATCGAAGGGCATCTGATGCCCCGCAGGTGCTTTACAATAGAATCTATGTCTATACCCGACCTCAGGGCCAGCGATGTGAGGCGGCTAATCGCTTCAAGCTGTGCCGCGGCACATCCTCCAGCCTTCCCCAATGTGGAGAAGACCTCCGATATTCCCCGGCTGTCGAAATTCACCGTTACATAGATGTAGCCACACCCTGTGTTCACCCTTTCAGTTACGCCCCTCGTCACTTTGGGCCTTTTCCTGGGGGCTAGTTTTCCGCCGGCATCCATTGCCTCGGCATCCCTCTCCTCAACCTTTCTTGCCCCCTCCCCTACAGTGAGAACCTGGCTTTCACGGCTCCTATCCCGGTAAATGGTGATCCCCTTTAAGCCTTCCTGGTAGGCCAGCATGTAGACCTTAGATACATCCTCTGGTGTTGCGTGGTAAGGGAAGTTGACCGTCTTGGACACAGCGCTGTCGGTATACTTCTGGAACGCTGCCTGCATCCTGACGTGCCACTCGGGGGATATGTCATGAGACGTGACGAAGACTTCCTTCACCTGCTCGGGGACCTCCTCCATTTCCCTCAATCTCTTCCCCTCAGCCAGCTGCTTCATCAGATCCTGAGAATGGAACCCGCCGTCCCTGGCCGCCTGTTCGAAGTAAGGGTTCACCTCCACAAACTCCTCTCCCTCCAGAATATGGCGCACATAGCTCAGGGCAAACAACGGTTCGATGCCGCTGGAGCAATTGGCGATTATGCTCAGGCTGCCGGTAGGAGCAATGGTAGTGCGCGAGGCATTGCGCAAACGGCGACCATCTCCCGTATTGTAAACGCTGCCCTCGAAAGCGGGAAACGTTCCTCTCTCTTCGGCCAGTTCTATTGAGGCCTCATCCGCCGTTCCGGATATGAAGCGGGCGACTTCCCCGGCCTCGGCGAGTGCCTGTTCGCTGTCATAAGGGATGCCCAGCTGGATTAGCATGTCTGCAAAACCCATCACCCCCAGACCTATCTTCCTGGTGGTCCTCGTCATCGCCGCGATCTCCGGCAGGGGAAACTGGTTGACCTCGATGACGTTGTCAAGGAAGCGGACTGCCAGCCTGACTGTCCGGGAGAGCTTGTCATAGTCGATGCACGGTCGGCCATCCTTCTGCGTGACCATCCTGGACAGGTTTACGGAGCCGAGGTTGCAGGACTCAAAGGGCAGCAACGGTTGCTCGCCGCACGGATTGGTGCTTTCTATCTTACCCAGTGCAGGCGTCGGGTTATGCCTGTTAATCTCGTCAATGAACACGATCCCGGGGTCGCCGGTGCGCCACGCCATGTCCACTATTCTGTCAAACACATCTCTGGCGCTCAGCCTGTCCGTCACCTCTCCAGTTCGCGGATTCACCAGATCGTAATCCGCGGCATTATCCACCGCCTCCATGAAATCGTCCGTCATGGCTACAGACAGGTTGAAATTGGTCAGCGACCCGGCGTCTGCCTTAGCTTCGATAAACCTCAGGATGTCGGGATGATCAACCCTGAGTATGGCCATGTTGGCTCCCCGGCGCATGCCACCCTGCTTTATGACGTCGGTGGTAGCATCAAAAGCCCGCATAAAAGAGATCGGGCCGCTGGCAACGCCGCCGGTGGATCCCACTCTGTCCCTTTCCGGTCTTAGGCGGGAAAAGGAAAAGCCAGTACCCCCGCCGCTCTTATGAATCAAGGCAGTATATTTCACTGCGTCAAAGATCGACTCCATGGAATCCTCAATAGGTATAACAAAGCAGGCGGAGAGTTGCCCGAGTTCGCGACCCGCGTTCATCAGAGTGGGAGAATTGGGTACGAACTCCAGGTCGGTCATTACCTGATAGAACGCGTCCTCCCACGATGACACGTCCGCCTGGGCATCGTAGACGCGCTCCGCGGAGGCGATATGGCTGGCAACACTGCGGAATCGCTCCTGTGGCGTTTCAATGACCGTGCCCTCCTCATCCTTCATCAAATACCGTCTCTCCAGAACCCTGATAGCGTTGTCGCTTAGTTCGATGCCGGAGATGACCTGGCTCCTGGCCTGGGGCGAGAAGTCATTGGCGCTTAGCATGCTCTTCACCATCGCACGGATCTGCGAAGACGAAACGGGCTGTGCCGTCTTCCCGGGGACAAACTCCTCCATGCCCGGCAGGGGCGGGGCCACCTCCAATCGCTGGCTCACCTGTTCCGTGAACTTCTCCAGCATCTTCCTGTCAGTAATGCCCATGGCCTCGGCAGCTGCGAATACAGCTCTGGCTACCCTATCAAGCGCGATAGCTTTCTGATCATCCTTCCGGCGGGCTCTCGACATTCTTACCCTCCCCGACGGGCAGCACCCGAATCGACTACCTCAGAAGAGGGTAGCGGTAGCTGGTTTCTAGGCGGCGACTCACATCGCACCGCCAGGCTGTCCACCTCTTGCTTCAGCACACCGATGTCGGCGAACTTCCGATAGACGCTGGCGAACCGAATGTAAGCGATGTGGTCCAGCGCCTTCAGTCCTCCCATCACCAGATCACCGATATAGGAACTGGACACCTCCCTTCTCCCCGCCTCGTAAATGCCAGCCTCGATGTTGTCTATCAGTTCATCGACCGCGCCAGTGGGAAGAGGACGCTTCTCGCAAGCCTTACGGATACCCATAGCGAGCTTGTCCCGGCTGAACTCCTCGCGCCGCCCATCCTTCTTGATCACAAAGATGTCATGAGGCTCTATACGTTCATAAGTGGTAAACCGGGCACCGCAGACGAGGCACTTCCTCCGGCGCCTCACCGCTTCGTCTAAGCCCCGCGAGTCTATCACCCTAGCATCCTGCCCACCGCAGTAAGGACAGTTCATCGATCCCCCCAAAGGTTGTGGTCTGGGCACATTATACCACTAGATATAGTGGAGTGCAATGCCCTGATTTCAACCGTCTGAAACATGACCGGACGGGGGAGTACTGCCTCCATCGGTCGGATTTTCGATAGTTCAACAACCCCCTCTAGGGTCAGGCACCTGGATGGTCTGACACCTGCCTCTGCGGGGGACGGGGGCTGTCAGACTTGCCCCCGTCCCCAATGAGGTTCAGGTTTACTGTCGAGAGATCCTGGCCGGCTCCGGAGTAACCGGACCGCCTGTTCTGGAGCTATCCTCCGGATGAGAGGCAGGCATGCGCTGCCCGCGGCGCAAGAAGGAAGGCATGTCGAGGGCATCGCTGCCGCCCCGTATAAGGCGCCGCAGCTCGTCGGCGGTGTACACCCCCCTTCCCTGTGTTTTGGCGAAGCCGGTAGCGATGACTGTGATTCGCACCTCGCTGTCCATCTTGGGATCGAATACCACGCCGAACACTATGTTGGCGTTGGGGTCGACTGCCTGACTGATTATCTCGGCAGCCTCGTTACACTCGAACAGAGTGAGGCTCGGCCCGCCCGTAATGTTGAACAGCACGCCGGTGGACCCGTTGACTGATACATCGAGCAAGGGGCTGGCCAGAGCGGCCTTGGCCGCCTCTGCAGCGCGGCTCTGACCGCTGGCCCTACCCACCGACATCCAGGCCGGCCCGGCGTCCTGCATCACGGACTTAATATCGGCGAAGTCCAGGTTGATCAACCCCGGAATAGTGACCACCTCGGAGATGGCTTGAACTCCCAGCAGGAGAGCATCGTCGGCCAGTCTGAAAGCGCTGTCCACGGTCGTCTTGGCATCGCAGAGCTGAAGAAGGCGGTCATTGGGGATTATGATAAGAGTATCAACCTTGTTCGAGAGGTTGACCAGTCCTTCCTCTGCTACCTGGCTTCTATGCGTTCCTTCAAAGGTAAAGGGCTTGGTGACCACTGCAATGGTGAGAGCACCAGTCTGCTTTGCCACTTCAGCCACCACGGGAATGCCTCCCGTGCCAGTGCCGCCACCCATGCCGGCGGCGATAAACACCATATCGGCACCCTGAACGATATCCTCGATTATGTCGCGGCTTTCTTCTGCCGCTTTGGTTCCGACCTTGTGGTCGCCGCCCGCACCCAGGCCTTTGGTCAGTTTCTCACCCAGTTGAATTCTGGTTGGAGCCTCGGCAAGAGCCAGGGCCTGGCCATCTGTGTTCATGACTATGAAATCAACGCCCTTAATCGATTCCCGGACCATCCGGGTAATGGCGTTAGAACCGGCACCGCCGATACCGATAGACTTGATTCTCGCTGGAGTCGGAGTATAAATTTGCTTTGCCATTCTAACCTCCTTTCACGAATCAGGCACGGAGCAGCTTTCTAAGCATTCGCACGAAGCCGCTCCAGCCCCCGTTTCTTGCGTCTCGATAAGCCGACCCCTCCTTGCCGCGCACCTGCCATAGGGCGAGTCCGAGGGTTGTCGCATAAGACGGGTCATGCAGGATATCGGAAATGCCGTAAATCCCCGTGTTCAAAGGTCGGCCTTTTCGCACCGGGATCTGCAACATCTGCTGCCCTAACTCGTCAAGCCCGGATAGATTGGATGTGCCGCCTGTAAGCACCAGGCCGCAAGGCGCCAGGGCGTAGTAATCGCTGGTGGGCATCTCCAGCAATATGAGTTGCAGCAATTCCTCCATCCGAGCCCGGATAATGCCGCACAGGTCCTTGTAGGAGGCACTATGACCGTTCTCGATGCCGACCTGGACTCCCTGGTCTGTGTCCGGAGCAGCGACCACGTTGCCGTACCTCTTCTTCATCTTCTCAGCAATGCTGAAAGGCAGCCCCAGACCGATGGAGATGTCGCTGGTCACCTGATAACCCGCTACGGGAATGATCGAGGTGTGATAGATGCTGCCATTCTTGAATACGGCTATGTCTGTTGTTCCGCCCCCGAGGTCAGCCATGATGACGCCGGTGTCTCTTTCCTCTGGAGTTAGAACTGCTTCTCCGGCGGCTAAAGGCTCGAGTATGAGGTCTTCAACGTCAACACCGATGGCACGTACGCATTTCGCCAGGTTCTGTATCGAGGTTACGGATGCGGTGATGATGTGGGTTTCCACATCCAGCCTGGACCCATGCATGCCAACCGGCTGCTTGACCCCTTCCTGCCCATCCAGGGCATAAGACCGGGGGATAGCGTGGAGCACCTTCTTTCCTTCGGAGACCGGGATGTTACGAGCCGCAGATAGCACCCGCTTAAGGTCATCAGTGCGCACCAATCGGTCATCTCGGGGGATGGCTACCACTCCCCGGTTGTTCAGGCTACTAATATGTCTGCCGGTCACCCCAACATGAGCAGAATCTACACGTATGCCGCTAATTCTTTGAGCTTCCTTTACAGATGCAGCGATGGACTGTTTGGCTTCTTCTATATTGACGACGATGCCTTTGTGTAGGCCGCGACTAGGAACGACTCCCACACCCAGGACTTCGATGTCGTCTGTTGCTTTGACACTGGCTACGATGGTGGCTATTTTGGTTGTGCCCACATCAATAGCCGATATGATTCTCTTGGCCATTTCACCTCCTTGTTTGCTGAGAATACTGCCTAGTTGAGTCGCTCGGCTATCCTCAATTTAGCGCTGCGGCTGCGTGGGTTGGATTCTATCTCCAGTGAGGTAGGCTTGATAACCTTCCGTGAAATGAGTTTCAGGGTGGGTACATGCCCACACCGACACATCACTGTTCCCGGGGGACACAGGCAATCGCTGGCTGCCCGTCGCATGAACTGCTTGGTTATGCGATCCTCCAGCGAATGGTAGCTTATCACTGCTAGTCTTCCCCCGGGGCGAAGAAGGTTGGTAGCCTGTATGAGAGCCGGTTCCAGATTCTGTAGCTCGTTATTGGCCGCAATGCGCAGCGCCATGAAGGTCCTTGTTGCCGGGTGAATCCTGGCACGTCTGCTGCGCAAAGCTTGCTCGACCAAGCGGGCAAGCTCCAGGGTGGTAGCAACGGGGCGATTCTGGACGATGTATCGCGCTATCCGCCGGCTGTGACGCTCTTCGCCGTATTCGTGTATGAGCCGAGCCAACTGCTGCTCCGAGAAGGTGTTGACGATATCCGATGCGGTTAACCCCTGGGTGGGGTCGAACCGCATGTCCAGTGGAGCGTCGTGTTGGAAACTGAAGCCGCGTTCGGCTGTATCCAGTTGCAGAGAAGAAACGCCGAGATCGAAGAGAATACCATCAACTGGATGAAACTGGTATCTCCTGCATATAGCCTCAAGATTGCCGAAGCTGTCGTTGACCAGAACGACTGCTTCGCCATAGCGGTTGAGCCTATCCCGGCTTACTCTGATGGCTTCTGGATCCGCGTCGATACCCAGAAGCTTTCCTGACGGTAGGATCCTGTCTAGTATCGCTTCCGCGTGTCCTCCCGTGCCTACTGTGCAGTCTATGAAGCAGCCTCCCGGCCACACCTGCAGCCCCGCTATGGCTTCATCGAGCAAGACCGGTGTGTGAAGCGGCAAGGACATGGTCAGGCTCCTCATAAACTACTCACCAAAACTCTCTATTATCTTCGCTGCCTGCTCATCGGCGGATACTTTTTCTGCCTTCCATTCATCTTCACTCCAGAGCTCAACGCTGTTATTGGCACCCACCACGACAGCCGTATCGCCGATCTGAGCGTATTCTCGCAATGCATGGGGCAACACTATCCTGCCCTGGCCGTCAAAGGAGGCGCTGAAGGCCGATCCGAAGATACTGCGGGTCAGCTTCCTCAAGCTGGCAGGCGTTACCGCCTTGGCAGCCAGACTCTCGGACAGCCTCTTGAACTCGGCCGCCGGGTAAACCGTCACGCATTTCTCCATGCCTTTCGTTAGTATCATGCCCAGCTTAAGCTCGCGTCTGAACTTGGGCGGCAAGGGCACTCGTCCCTTGTCATCAACCCTATACGAATACTCACCAAAAAACATGTCATTCTCCTCGATTCATGGTCCTGCCACTATGCGGGGACAGCACTTCAAAGAGTCGGTTCCGGGAGCCACTCTCCCTGTTCTGGAAGGCACCCGTCTCCCCCGCTTAGCACCATTCATCATGATCTGGTCAATCATACCCCTTTTCCCCATTTCTCCCCACAACTCCATTATAGACGTTCTTGATCTTTTGTCAATACCTTCAGCGGCGTTTTCGGCGTTTTGGGCTGTTTTCACGTCAACGGCCGAGCGGGCAGTGCCGTAATATATGGCTTGCCGGACGCTATAGCTGGGCGACAAGAGCCGTCGGAAAGGACGCCGACTTTCATTTACCCCGTCTGCATGTTAAGATATGCCGTTTAAGGGTTTCTACTGAGGGATTCCATGCGCATCGATATTCTTTGTCTATTCCCTGAAACGCTTGAGTCTCCCCTCGACCAGAGCATTATCAAGCGTGCCCGGGAGCGGGGACTGGTGAACATCGTGGTTCATGACATACGCGACTACACCCGTGACAGACACCGCACTGTGGATGACTATCCCTTCGGCGGCGGACCGGGCATGGTGCTCAAGCCGGAACCAATCTTTGAGGCAGTGGAAACGATAAAACAGCAGCTTGATGCAGGCGAGATACCTGTCATATTGCTTACTCCCCAGGGCAGGCTCTTCTCGCAACGCGTGGCCCAGGAACTGGCCGCTCAGTCACATATTATGCTGGTCTGCGGCCATTACGAGGGTTTCGACGAACGAGTATGTGAACACCTGGCTACAGACGAAATCAGCATCGGCGACTATGTACTCAGCGCGGGGGAAATAGCGGCCCTGGTAGTGTTGGACGCTGTGGTCAGGCTTATACCCGGAGTGCTCGGCTCGGAGTGCTCTGCCGGAAGTGACTCTCACAGCAACGGTATGCTGGAGTATCCCCAGTACACGCGACCCCAGGTATTCCGTGACTGGTCAGTGCCGCCGGTTCTGCTCTCCGGAAATCACAGTGAAATCGCTAAGTGGCGCCGCCGGCAGGCTATCCTGCGAACGGCGAAGCGGCGCCCTGATCTAATCGAGAAAGGCAGCTTTTGCGACGAGGAAAGGAAATGGATGTCAGAGAATTTGTCAAACCTAAAATGAACCCCAATATTCCCCAACTCTCCCCCGGCGATACGGTCCGGGTTAGTGTCAAGACCGTGGAAGGGGACAAGGAGCGAGTACAGCACTTCCAGGGCATGGTGATCGGAATGAGAAAGGGCGTCGATGGCGGGAGCTTCACCGTCAGGCGGGTGTCCTATGGAATCGGAGTGGAACGTACTTTCCCCTTTCAGTCCGCTTCGGTGCAGAACGTGGATGTGCTCAGACATGGCCAGACACGGCGGGCCAAGCTCTACTATATGCGAAGGCTTAGCGCCAAGCGGGCCCGACTCAAGGAAAGACGAGAGAAGGCAACCGAGCAAGCCGGGCGTCCAGAAGAAGCTCAGTCTTCTGAATGAACTACGCCGAGGTGGCGGTTAAATCGCCCGGATCGCACCGGGGTCAGACCTTCTGCTATTCCACCCCACCCCGGTTAGATGTCAACGTCGGCCAGGCAGTGTGGGTGCCGTTCGGCTCCAGGGTCGTTCAGGGAATCGTTGTTGAGCTATCGGACCGACCTTCGGTCGAGGCACCCAGGGAGATAGCTGCGCTTGTCACCGACGACCCTGTCGTCTCCCCTGTACAGGTCCAACTCGCACAGTGGATAAGCGAACGTTATCTTTCGCCTCTCTATGATGCCCTGGCGCTAATGCTGCCCCCGGGATTTGAGAGGCGGGCCGTTACCTGCCTGCGGCTAGCCGATTCCGGCGCAGATTTATCACGGCTTACAGCCGAGGACAGGACAGCCATTGAGACGATCAGGGCTAACGAGATGACCGGCTTGCCTGAACTGGAGAAGGCAATCGGCAAGACCGAAGCAAGACGGATCACCGACCAGTTGGTGCATAGGGGGATAATCGTGAGGACCCTCGAGCCGGAGAAGGCCAGAATAGGCCCCAAGACAGTTCCGTATGTGAAGCTAGTAGCCGAGAGCAGGCAGGTTGAAGCGGAAAAGGCTCGACTACACAGGGCCAGAGCCTACAAACAGGCGAAACTCCTGGAATTCCTGGCGGACCAGACCGGGCCCGTTCCAGTCAGCGAGGTACGGAGGCGTCTCGATTGCTCCGCTGCGGTCGTCAAGGCACTGGAGAACCGCCATCTGGTGTCTGTGGAAAGGGTCAGGATGCGACGGGATCCCCTGGCTCACGTGGACGTGACGTCTTCCCCGGTGCCGGTTCTCACTCCCTCTCAAGATACTGCCTGTGAAGCGGTCGGTGAGGCGGTGGCCGGAGAAGACGACCGACGCGCCAAACGGCCCGTTTTTCTGCTCTTCGGCGTTACCGGCAGCGGCAAGACCGAGGTCTACCTGCAATCCTTGAGCCGGGCCATCGCGGCGGGTAAGCGCGGCATATGCCTGATCCCTGAAATCGCCCTTACGCGGCAGACGGTAGAAAGGTTCGCCAGTCGCTTCCCGGGACGTGTGGCAGTGCTGCATAGCGAACTCTCGCCAGGGGAGCGGTTCGATGAGTGGCAGTGGATAGCCGAGGGGAACGCCGACATCGTCATCGGGCCGAGGAGCGCCCTGTTCGCGCCCCTGCCGGACCTCGGCCTCATCATCATCGATGAAGAGCATGAGTGGACGTACAAGCAGGACGATAAGTCTCCCCGCTATCATGCCCGCGACGTCGCCCTGTGGTTGGCCGAGCTCAAAGGCGCTGTGGTGATCCTGGGCAGCGCTACTCCCGACGTGGCCAGTTTCCACAGGGCGAAAGAGGGCGAATATCATCTACTGGAACTCAAGGAAAGGATTACGCCTCTGGGTTATTCGCCGCTTCCCGACGTCGACATCGTAGACCTACGGGAAGAACTCAAAGCAGGCAATACTGGTCCGCTCAGTCGCCTTCTGGTAGCGGCCATGAGACAGACCCTGGCGCAGAGACAGCAGGCGATTCTGTTTCTCAACCGGCGCGGCACGGCTACTTTTGTGCGATGTCGTAACTGTGGCTTCGTCTTCCGGTGCCCTCGCTGCTCGATCGCCCTCACCTATCATTCTGTCCAGAAGAGGCTGGTCTGCCATCGCTGCAGATACTCCGCTCCGATAGCCAGGATCTGTCCGCAGTGTTCGCGCCCGTATCTCCGGTTTCTGGGCATCGGCACACAGAGAATAGAGGAAGAGGTAGCACACTTCTTCCCCGAAGCCAGATTACTGCGCTGGGACAGAGACGTGATTACGAGCAGGTATGCGCACGAAGAGCTGTTGAGAGATTTTCGCGAGCACAAGGCGGATGTGCTAATCGGCACCCAGATGGTAGCCAAGGGATTGGACCTGCCTCAAGTGACCCTGGCGGGGGTGATCAGTGCCGATACCGGCCTCAACTTCCCCGATTTCCGCAGCGGCGAGCACACCTTTCAACTGCTGTGTCAGGTAGCCGGCAGGGCCGGCCGTGGAATCAAGGCGGGAAGGGTCATAATCCAGACCTACTCGCCGGACAACTACACGGTGCAGGCTGCGGCCGGGCACGACTATGCTGGGTTCCACTCCAGAGAGATCGAGTACCGACGCCGGTTCCGCTATCCGCCCTTCAGCCGATTAGTCCGCCTGGTCTACACCCACGTCAATGAGAATGCATGCCGCCGCGAGGCGGAAAGGGTGTATCGTCTGATCAGTCAGGCAGGCAGAGGCGGGGATGTGGCCGGCTTCGATATCATCGGCCCTGTGCCGGCCTTTGCTTTGAGAGCCAGGGGGCGATATCGCTGGCAGCTCTTCATACGGGGACAGGAGCCGACCCGGATACTGGCTCAGGTCGCTTTGCCGCGCGGCTGGACGGTAGACGTCGACCCCGTGGGGATGGTGTGACTTGATGCCGAACCTCTAAGGCCTCTAGAGGTATGGCCGCGAGGCCGCCGACTCCTTATACTTCTGAAGAGCGTGGCGATCTGGTACAGTAACTCTGATGGTGATCAAGAACCGCGGCGAGGTTGGTTTCACGCCCCAGCGTAGTTGCGCTCGATATCTGCGAGGCGGGGATCCACGCGGTGCTGCCGTCGGCCGTCCTGCCCGCCGCAGTCGAGTACGATACCGCCAACCGCAGCCTTTCCATCAGAGGACACCGCCATCGAGTAGAAGGCCGCCTCTTTGTCGTCGGAGCGGGCAAAGCGAGCGGCGCAATGGCGGAGAGCCTTGAGAGCCTGCTGCCGGAATCCACCGTCACGGACGGTGTGGTGGCCTGCAAAGGGGGCGCCTACACGACCGACAAGATCAGGATCCTCATGGCCGGTCATCCGGTCCCGGATCCCCGTAGCCTGCGTGCCACTGACGAGATGCTGGCTCTGAGGAACAAGTATGAGATTGGAGAGGGCGATACCGTGATCTGTCTACTTTCCGGCGGCGGCTCTGCGCTTCTGTCCGCTCCAGTAGAGGGGATAAGCCTTGCCGACCTTCAGACGCTGACGGAGCTACTACTGGCATCCGGCGCGGATATAAGCGAGATCAACTCGGTACGCAAACACCTGTCGCAGGTGAAAGGCGGGAGGCTGGGAGAGCACTTCGCGCCCGCGGCGGTCATCACTCTAATCATCTCGGACGTCATCGGCAACGATCTCTCGGTGATTGCCTCGGGCCCGGCGTATCCGGACGGCACAACATTCGCCGACGCATTAAGCGTGATCGACAGATATCGCCTCCAGGACAAGGCTCCTGCCGGCGTGATGGCCCATCTGCATCGCGGTGCGGCCGGCGAGGTCGCGGAGACCCCGAAAAGGCTGACCAACTGTCATAACTACATAATCGCCGACCTGGGGCTGGCGCTGGAGACCATGCGGACCAAGGCGTCCGAGCTTGGTCTGGCGCCCGATATTGTCACGGCAGCGCAGAAGGGGGAAACCACCGCAGTTGCGCGGGAAAGGGCCTCCGAGATCATCCAGGGCAAGCACTCCAGCCATGACGCACTGATTCTCGGCGGTGAGACCACGCCGGTACTGCCTGAAGACCACGGTACGGGCGGGCGCAACCAGCACTTCGTGGCTACGTCAATGCTGGCGTTGAGGGACTTCCCGGGTGAGTGGGTGCTGGCAAGCCTGGGCACCGACGGCTCCGACTATCTGCCGGACGTGGCTGGCGCGATAGCCGACCACAGATCAACGCACAGAGCCGGGGAACTCGGCCTCGACATCGAGTCATGCCTAGCGCGATATGACAGCCACACAGTGCTGAAGGCACTGGGCAGAAGTCTGATCCTCACCGGAGAGACCGGCACCAATGTCGGCGACGTCATGCTCTACATTCTCAAACGCCAGGACGAATAAGGACTCAATAGGGCCCTTCTCGCTACCCGCGCCACACCGTCCCGACTGTGTTCATACTGTGTTATCCGTAAGATCGATCGGCAGCCCTGCGAACCGAGTCGGACAAGAGCGCTCAAGTTCTCCCCTCTGTGAAATCAAGCGGCAGCGCATCCTCGGGCAGCGAGGCTTCGACGTTAGCCAGCGCTTCTGCCCCCATGGCAGCAGCAGCGTCCAGGGCTCCCTGGGCAACATACACGGCAGCCTGCTCCTCGCTCAGTCCGGCCCGCTCTGCCACCTTGCGGGCGGCCGCCACGCCTTTTGCAGCCGCTTCGGCATAGTCGATTCCCGTCTCGTTTGCTCCCTGCACTATGCCGTAGCCGGCACCCCGAAGGGCGTCACGGGCGTCGCTCCCCGCCCGTCCGAACGTTCGTGCGATGCCCAGCATAGCAGAATGAGTCAGCCGCCCTATATCAATGTCGGCTTCTTCCCTCGCGTGCATGGCGCCTCTTGCCGTCTGCCTTGCCACTTCGCCGCTGTGGATCTTCAT
>SL_5KL_010_SEDDRAFT_10000777_pt1 | contig 20111 bp, 16 predicted proteins | sample SodLakKL_010_SED_FD_9118 | JGI IMG/M metagenome (IMG submission 9118)
TGTCTTCCCGCTGCCCATGGAGCTGCTGCGGTTTTTTGACCGCTTCCAAAAGGAAAATCCTGAGAAAGAAATTAGCCCTCAGGAAGATTAAAAAACCATAAAAGGAACAGCAGAAAACTGACAGCTAACAGCTGAATAAAATTCTTTCTCATGAAACATCTACAAGATACTCTATAGGAAACTTCTATAAAGATCTTCTTATAAAAATTTCTTATAAAGCTTCCTAAGAAACTTCTCAGGAAACTTCTCAGGAAACTAAAAAAATGACCGGGGTTTAATTTTCCCGGTCTTTTTTATTGACCTTCAGGGCCCAGGAACAGAGCTTTTTATGTTTTTTCACTGCTGCTCAGGAGATGCAGCAGGGATTTTTCTGATAACCCGGGCGGGATTGCCAGCCGCCACAACTCCCGGGGGAATATTTTTGGTCACCACGCTGCCTGCACCTATAACAGCCCCTTCACCCACAGTGACCCCGGGATTAACGATAACTCCTCCTCCCAGCCAGGCATTGCTGCCAATCTTAAGGGGAAAACCCAGTTCCCGTCCCGAATTTCTTTTGCTGGCTTCCCGGGGATGGGTTGCCGTATAAAGCTGCACAGCAGGACCCAGCATAACATTATCTCCAATAATTATTTTATTGACATCGAGAAAGACGCAGTTGTGATTGGCATAAAATTTATCACCAAACTCAATGTTATAACCATAGTCACAGTGAAAGCTGGGCTCAATATGACATTCCCGCTCGGTCTGGAATAACTGCTGCAGTATTTTCTGCCTGGTTTCCTGCTGCTCGGGTGAAGTCTGATTAAATCGATAGCAGAGCTTTTTAGCCCGCAGTCTGTCCTGCTTTAATTCTTCGTCCTCCGGGTCATAAAGCTGACCGGCCAGCATCCTCTCTTTTTCCCGCAAAGCTATCTCCTGCCTTTCCTGACAAACTGATATTTAATTTAAACTATAAATTAAATTTGCCAATCTAAGCTAAATATTAAACTGCTATTATGTTACATGTCACAACATGGGTTACAGTTTTTAAAGGGGTGATCTCTATTAAAACATGTCTTGATAGAAAAGTATTACCTGTGTCTTGACACTTAGCAACTATATATTAAACTATTAAACTTACTAAATCAGACAGCCGAAATAACTGCTGTCAAGCCAGCAGTGCTGAAGGTTGATATTATCAACAGGCGAACATCATTCTTCCCTTTATCTCTTCACTTAATCACAGGGAAAATGGGAAAATGCCGGTTAGACTCAGCTCACTGCTTATCACATCTGAGAAAGGATAACTGTCAGGCTCAGGTCAGAATCATTCTCAGATCAAGATTATTCCAGGGGAATATGATAATCGGGAAAACGGGTAATAATATCAAGTTTATCAGCATCGACAATATAAAGGGAGGAATAACCTCTGGCATCGGTAGTTATAAGACCGAAATGCTCCCCTTCAGGTGACCAGAAAACATTGCTAACTCCTCCTTGAATAATCTCCGGTACAAAATTAATTTCACCACTATCCCGCTCCATAACAGCAACTGCATTTCTCATGGTGGCTATCATGTAATGCTGAAGGCTGAGATAAACCATCTGACCATCGGGAGAAAGTTTAGCCAGCAGGCTGTCAGTAAAATCCTGGGCCTCAATTTCATAATCCATGATCATCAGCGGCTCTCCTCCAGTGACCCGCTCCCAGTCGGCAGACAATTCTTCTCTGAATTCCTCTGCAGTAATCAAGACCTTCTCCTCTGCCAGATGATAAACCAGATGATCGGTTACACCATCTTCCCCGGTACGGCTTATCAGCAGGGGATATACCAGCTGAGCATAATCGCCATCCTGCCAGTAATTAAAGGCAGTTGCCGGTAATTCATAGGGGACTTCCTCCCTTTTCAGGGCAACCTCCTCCCCCTGAAAGAAAATTCTGCTGCCCTCTCTGGAAAGATAGAGGATCTGCCCCTGCTCAATCTCCAGAGTTCTCACCGTCGGTTCTTCAGCTGTTTCTCCCCCCTTGGCCAGGATATAATCCTGACCCAGGCTTAAAACTGACATGGTTAATAATACCAGCACCAGAATAGAAATTCTATACATTTTCCTGCTGGAACGGATGGTCTGCACAGTAACTCCTCCTCTTTCTATCAGGATTATAATTTATTTCATCCGGAAAAATAATGGAATCTGCCGTTTTCAGTATTTAACATTATACCATCTTTTCCGGTAGACAGCAATAATTTTTTGAATTTTAGCAAAAATTATCCCCTGCTCTGCTTCTCTTTTAACGCAGGTTTAGTTAAACCATTTGTCCAGCAAAAATTCCACAGCTGACAGCTTCTTTAAAAAGAGCACTTCAGGGGCTGGGAATAATTATCCATTTGGGTCCCTGATTGTGATGGCTGAAACCGGGATGGCCGCCAAAATCCTCCCAGCTTACCCTAACCTCTGAGGTCAGAGCAGGCTCATGGATGATAAAGCTGCCGTCGCTTTCATAACCAACTATTACTACTATATGCCCGTAACCGGGCAGTTCTGTCGAAGCCCAGACAGGACTGCCTTCAGCCAGAGCCTGCCTGATATCCTCTTCAGCAGGCTCTCTGTTTTGATCAGCATATTTATAGCGACCGATAAATTCGGTATCCAGATTATGTTTGTTGAAATAATCCACCACCCTTAAAGCCCGGGCCAGTCCATCTGCCGTCCAGACCCTGTCTTCTCCGCTGCCACGGTGAATATATCCCCAGGCCCCGGCTCCCACTCTTCCCGGATGAAGATGGCTCAAATCGGTAACCAGCTCAAAGCTGTAACCCTCGGCATTCTGGTAAGCCCGGCTGACATACTTCCCGTAATCCTGATACTGGCTGCCCAGTCTGTCGTAATAAGCTGCTATCATCACAGCTGAAGCAGCCCCGCAGGCCCAGGCTCCATCAAAATCGGCAAAACCGGTCCATTGATTTTTAAAACCTGTATCTCTGACCTGATGAATATAGGGAACCTCGAGCATTACTGCCTGCTGATCCGCCGCTTCTGGCAGCCTTTCTTCCTGCTGACCTGCTTTTTGCTGGCTCTCTTCCTGCTGTTTTTCCTCATACAGCCCTTTCAATTTATGTGCTTCTTTATTTGCTTCTTTATTTGCTTCCTTCTGCTCTTCTTTCTGTTCTTCTCTATGTTCCTTTTTCTGTTCTAATTCCTGTCCTTTTTCCCGTTCTTCTGCAATAATTTCCTGCTCTCCAGGCTCACTCTCTCTCAAAGAACTCTCGGGAGCAGAAAGATATATATCGTTAAGCGGCATAATCTCCTCTTCTGCTGCTGCAGCTTTTAAGCCTGTTAGAAAAAAATAAAAGAAAATTAAAGTCATCAGCAGAATCGCTGTTATAAAAAGTCTAGCAGATGGATTTTTTCTGGAAAACCTGATTATCTTCACCTCCCGGGTGCTGAGATTTTATTGATTTTGTTATTTAATCCTGCATAATTTAAATTCTCTTTCTCTTGATTAAATCCTGCAGGTATATAGTGGTAAAAACAGCGATGAAAACATTGGTTCATTCTGCAGTAAAATTTAATAGTCCTGAAATTTAGCCAGGCAACAGCAGTATCAGATATAATCAAATTTTTAAAAAGCATCAAGGAAGGAAAAAGAAAATTTTTCTGGAATTAAAGGTTAATGGAGCGTGATAAAATTGGCCCATAAAACAGCAAAATCCTCCTATAAAAAACTGGAAGAGAGGCTAAACCAGTTTCCCCAGGGGGCACCACCCTCGGAAACTTTATATAAAATATTAAAAATGCTCTTTACTGAAAAGGAAGCGGGAATAGTTGCCCGCCTGCCAATTAAACCCTTTACCGTAGAAAAAGCCAGCAGGATACTGAAAAAGGATCCTGAAGAAACCGAGAAAATTCTTGATGAGCTGGCCAGCCGGGCAATTCTGCTGGACTCCCGGGATCAGGGAGTAAAAAAATATGTTCTGCCGCCTCCGATGGCAGGTTTTTTCGAATTCTCAATGATGAGAGTTCGGGAGGATCTGGATCAAAAACTGCTGGCTGAGCTATACTATCAATACTTAAATGTGGAAGAGGATTTTATCAAGGAGCTTTTTTTAAGCACCGAAACCAAGCTGGGCCGGGTTTTTGTTCAGGAGGAGGTGCTGTCACAGGATAATCTGGTACATATACTTGATTTTGAGAGAGCCAGCCACATCATCGAAGAAGCCGGTCATATCGGCATCAGCACCTGTTACTGCCGGCATAAAATGCAGCACGTCGGCAAAGCCTGTGACAATCCTCAGGAGATCTGCATGACCTTTAACTCTACGGCAGATTCTTTAATTCGCCACGGACATGCGCGCAGGGTCGAGACAGGCGAATGCCTGGAACTTCTGCATCAAGCCTATGAGGAAAATCTGGTCCAGTGCGGAGAAAACGTCCGCCAGGAGCCATCCTTTATCTGTAACTGCTGCGGCTGCTGCTGTGAAGCTCTGCTGGCAGTAAAAAAATTTGGCGCTCTCAACCCCATTGAAACCGCTAATTATCTGCCGGAGATAGAAGAAAAAAGCTGCAATGGATGCGGACGCTGCCTGGAAGCCTGTCAGGTTGATGTCATCAGCGAAAATGGTGAAAACGGTGAAAGCAGAATAAATATTGACAGAGAGATCTGCCTGGGCTGCGGCGTCTGTGTCCGGGCCTGTCCCAGCGGCAGCCTGAGCCTGAAAAGACGCGATCGGGAGATTATTACTCCGGTTAACTCTGTCCACCGCTCGGTACTGATGGCTATTGAAAAGGGACAGCTTCCCAATTTAATTTTCGAAAATCAGGCCTTTGCCAGCCATCGAGCCATGGCAGCAGTTCTTTCAGCAATTTTAGGGCTGCCTCCCGCCAAACAGCTGATGGCCAGCCGGCAGCTGAAATCCAGGTATCTTGAGAAATTGTTGAGCAATTAGAAGAGCCGGGAAGTTTAACAAATTTTGATATAGTTTTATCGCTAAAGAATAGGCTGAAAAATATTTAATCAAACTGCTGGTTAAATAGATAAAAATGTGTTATATTCAAGTTAACTATATAAAACTATAAATAAATTAAACAGGGGGAAGAGCAATGAAACAGGGTAAAGTTTTTGGTGTCCTGCTGATATTAATCGGGCTGCTGATAATTTTAGGAAATCTGGATGTCATTGATATTGGTTTCTGGCAGATCATAGGAACTTACTGGCCGCTGCTTTTAATAGCAGCTGGTTTTTACAACATTATCACCAATCCTGCCGGACGGATTGGCGGTTTTATTGTTCTGGGCATTGGAGTGCTTTTTCAGCTGAACAATCTCGACCAGCTTGACATTTTCGAAAATATCTCCATCTGGCCTGTTATTCTTATTCTGATCGGAGTCGGGCTGTTATTCCGGGGAAGAGATAACGCTCAGGCCCTGGAGAGAAATAAAATTAATTCCATAAGCATATTTTCAGGTAGAAACAGCAGAGTCATTTCTCAAGATTTTATGGGCGGCAGCAGCATCTCAATTTTTGGCGGTTCTGAACTGGATTTTCGCTCAGCCGGAACCCGGGAGAAAGAAATAAGATTTGATGCCTTCGTGCTCTTTGGAGGAGATGATATCTATGTTCCCGAAGACTGGAATGTTGATATCTCCGGACTGCCTATCTTTGGCGGCTGGGATGACAATACTTCCAAAAAAGATTTCGATCCTGAAATGCCAACTCTGGCTATCAAATGCCTGATTCTCTTTGGCGGGATTGATGTCAGCAATTAACAGAAATTTCAGGGAAGATAGACAGGGCACACAAAGGTTCTGGCAAATTTCATTGATTTCTGGCCCTAAATTCTAAGCAGGAAGAATATTTTCCACCCAGAAAAATAGTCTGAAGGCATCTTTCTAAGTTAGATTCAGCAGTTAAACTATTAAATTGTCTGTCAATTATATGCAGATTACGATCCCATTTAGGAAAAGCTGATCCGGATATTGCAATCCCCAGTCGGTGGCCGGATTTCAGTGTATGACAAAGAGGCTGAAGTTCTATCAAATATTCTGCAGTTTTACCCGGTTCCGGGCAGCTTACTGACCTGGAACCTGTTCTAAAATGGCTGCGCAGTATACCGTCAGCAAGCCAGATTCTCTTGCCTTCTGGAGTTATGTCCAGCAGCTTAACCGCCCAGTCACCAGTTTCTGCCGAGAAACTTCCGAAAAGCTTGAGCCGAACCGGGCCAGCCAGAGTCATCTCTGACTCCAGTCTCTCAGTAGCAAAGGAAATTATATCTTCTCGTTCCTGCAAGGGGAGCTGATCCAGAGGACCGGGCCTCAATCCAGCCTGGGGAAATTCCCAGAGACTTCCACCTCGAACCGGCACCGGATTTTGGGGATCATGATTGAAGCTGGTTGAGCTATCTTCTTCAGTTTTTTCCTTCTGCAAAGAACCTCCAGGAGCCAGATAGAGCCTCTCCCTGTGATATCCCGCTGGAGGCCATTTCTTACCCTTTACCCATCTACCTCTGCCGGTATCATACAGGTTGACCACTCCATCCTGACTGAATATCTCCTGCCTGTCAGCTTCTCCCTTAATCCAGATATCATACCAGGCGATGACCCTGGCAGCCGGATTTATTCCGCTCTTCGAAGTTTTCTGCTGGCCCTCAGGGAGACAGACCTGATCTGTTAAAATCCCGTTGTGACTCCAGGGACCCAGATAAAGATGCTGTTCTCTGCTGCTGTGCTGCTGAAAAGCCAGAAATATATCCAGGGTGGTTCCCAGAGTAATATCATACCAGCCAGAAAAATGGAGCGCCGGCAGATCGATTTCAGAGAGATAGCTGCTCAGATTTTTGCTTTCCCAGAAGTCATCCCGTACAGGATGCTGACAGATCTGTCTCCAGATTTCCGCAGGATATCCCGCTTCAGCCGCACATTTCTCCAGAGGCAGAGTTCGAAAAACCCGGGACCAGTCAATCTCACCCAGATCAGGCTGGGGGCTGTAGCTGACAATAATACTCCAGGGTAAAGCATGATGCAGGCTTAAGGCCCCTTCCCGATAAGCGAGCTGGTAGAAATCTGCCACTCCTCCCACATTAACTAAAGTTTTAACAGCTTCACAGCGAGCCGCTGCTGACAAACCGGCAGTTAAAAGATAGGAAATGCCCAGCAGGCCGATCCCGGCATTTTCATCATACCAGTCCTGCCTGGTAATCCAGGTTACAATTTCAGGTCCATCCTTCTCTTCCTGGGTTACAAAGTTAAAATCACCCTCGGAGTCATAGCGGCCTCTGACATCAACCACAACCAGAGCATATCCTGCCCTGACGAAATAATCTGCCAGCACCGCCAAACCACTTTTCCCGTAGGGAGTCTGCGCCAGAATAACCGGATATTTTTTATCAGATTCCAGTTCAGCACTGTCATCCGGCGGTAAATAAACATCAGCTGCCAGTCGGCAGCCATCAGAGAGCCCTATGCTGGCTTCTTCTGCTTCCATTGATTTCATTCCTTTCTGAAAGTTTTATTTGTTTCCTGGCAGGTTCTACTTTTTCCTGGAAGATTCTATTTGTTTCCTGAAGGGCTTTTTGTTTTCTGATGATTTTTTTGTTTTTGAGAGTTGTTGCTTCTTTACTGAAAATTATCATTTTTTCTGAAAGGTTTATTTCTTTTTGCTGGCAGAGTATATTCTGCTGGCAGAAAACCACATAAAAGCTGCCACAATGATTGAGCCCAGCGGATCGGAAAGCCAGGATAGTTCCCCCAGGAGCTGGAAGTTAATTGTTAAAAGACTGGTAAGTACTACCAGATCCATCAGGGTTTTTGCCCGATAAAAGCGCCACTGATTGGCCATCAGCACCGTATTACTTTTTTTATCCAGCTGATAATTTTTATACCAGAAATAACCGTTAACCAGCAGTCCTGCACTGCTGATAAAAATGCCCAGGATTAACCAACCCGGAGGTTCAGGAGAGAGCAGCTGATTGAAAGCTGAATAAAAAACAACTCCCCCGCTGATAAGCATTACCAGAGTCATAAAGCTGCTGGATAGTCTTTCCAGCCAGCTGACCCTATCCTGCTGACCTTCCTGCTCTGCCTGGCAGACCTTGATAAAAACAACCCAGGCCAGCAGCAGTGCCAGAAATTCATTGCTGCGGCGAAGAAAATCTGCCAGAAGTACGGAGGTCTGCCCCAGATAATAAGCCAGGCCGGTAGAAAGAGGGGCCAGCAGACTTACCATCCAGGCAGCCCGCAAGATTTTTTCCTGTTCCCGGGTTGATTCTCCCCTGGCTCCCTCAATTATTTTTTTAATATTTTTCATAATTTACCCCGCCATTTCCCGACAGCTGCCATCTCTTTCCAGTAAAAAAACAGTCTTTTAGAAATTAATTTTACCAGATTCTCTATAACAGCTTGTTTTTAAGAGACTGTCCTTTAAAAATTGACTTTTTGCGGTTGACCTGTAAAGGTTGACTTTTGGAGATTTACTTTTAGAGATTGACCTGTAAAGGTTGACCTATAGAAATTGATTTTTAGATGTTGACCTGTGGAGGCTGACCTGTGGAGGTTGACCTGTAATAGAAATCACTTTAGAGGTTATCAGTTATCCTTTAGAGATAGCACTTTAGTGGTTGCACTCTGGGATAGTCCATAAAATTTTACTCCTGAACACCAGCTTCTGTCCTGATTTAGAGAGGATTTATGACGAGCTAAACCTGTGATAACTAAACAAACTTAGAAGACAAAAAGAAGAGAAAGATAGGAAATAACCGCCACCGCCAAAGGGACAGTAATGGTATCCAGGCCCACCCGGGAAACAGCTTCTACCAGCCCTGCTGTAACCGCTAACAGCAGAGCATAAAATATCAGTCCTGCTCCCCCGGGTATAGTCTCCAGCAAAAATGCTGGAATCAGGGAAGAATGGTAAAGTACTCCTGCCAGTATCACAGTCAGCCAGCTGAGTAATATTAAGGACAGGGTTCCTTCATAGGTCTTAGCAGGAGAAAGGACCGGGCCATTAAAGTTTAATCTGCCATAGTATTTTCCAATTACAGCTGCTGCTGCATCCCCCACACCCCAGACCAGCACACCAATCGCTGCATGATAGGGTTGGTTTAAATAATAGCGAAAAACCAGCAGGAGTGTCGACTGCATGGTAATAATGTAGATAATCTGCAGGCTGACTTCCCTTATTCTATAATTTCCCCGGCGGTCCAGATCAATGATCTTAAAGGGAAAAAGATATTCTTCCAGGGTTAAATACAGCAAAGCTACCAGGAAAAATAAAATAATAACCACCAGGGCCACCAGCCAGCTGCGAAAAGCATAGAGCAGAATAAAGATGGAAAAGCTGAAAAAAATATGATAAAATTTGCGGATAACCTCCCGACGCAGCGGAAAAATCAGCTTGAGGGCTGTTATAACTATGAGAAAGGCCAGATAGTAGCCAGCCAGCAGTAAAATTGCCTGAGAATCAGCGGCCAGAGCAGACAACACATCCTCCCCCTTTCAGAGGTTTCAGATACAGATATTTAATATTCAAACCCTTACAGCCTTCAAGATACTCCGAGAGCTCTTCGCCTGATTTGTTGCGAAAGCCTGGCTTGTTGCAAGGAGCAGTAAGATAATCCTTTCATTCCAGAATTCTGTATAAATTCAAACCGGCTGCTGCTATAATTTCCGGAATCTTATGGCAGATGAGCTTTTGAATTTTCTGCATTATATTCTTTTTAATACTAATTGTCAATCAGTTTTTTGTTCTGGCACTGCCAGAATTTTTTCCCTGCTGCTGTCTCCTTTGTTTCAGCTGCAGCAAATACTGAGGGCATATGAAGTATTTTCTATCTTACTGTTTAAAATCCTGCCAGAATCGGAAAATTATTAAAATTTTCACTGATAACAGCTGCCCGAACTCCTGACTCACCAGCATTGATTATATGTAATAAATGGATGTTCTGTGATATAATAAATTTAAATACAGCAAAATTCAGTCATTGCCTGTCCAGTATCTGTTCATCACCTATCCAGCATCTGTTCATTATATGTCCATTATCTGTCTGCAGAGGATGAAATCACAAAAATAAAGCCAGGAGGGTTATCATGGAATACGAACTGATTACAGGCGAAACATTTCCAGAAGTCTGGGAAAAGGCCTTGAAAATCTGCTGGGAAAGAGGAGTAGAAGTTAGAACTGATTACGAGAAGAAGACCGATCCCCCTTCCAAAGACCTGACCGCCATGCTGGTGGTTAAGAAACCTGAAAAGGAGCCAAGATATCACCGTGCTGCCTTCCCCATGGGTGTTGCTGATCTCCTGGACTATGTTAATGGAATTAAAGAAGGTATTATAAACAGCGGTGAGATACAAACTGTAGAAGATAGCTACCCCAATCGCCTGGTTAATTACCATGACAACTACGGAGATAAGTCCGGGAATACAGGTAATTCCGCCAGCCCGGAGCAGGGAATTAACCAGATCGAGTACGTGATTAAAGAACTTAATAGGGCGGGTTATTCTAAGAAAGCTCAGGCCATCCTCTGGAACCCAAAAATTGATTTAGGCAGAAATAAAGAATCTCCGGATCTGATCAGGCTCTGGTTCAGGATAGTGGAAGGCAGATTAAACATGAATGCTTACATGTGCAGCAATGATCTGTTCAAGGCAAACTTCGCCAATATGATGGGATTTTTTGCAATACAAAAACATGTAGCCAGTGAACTGGCTGTCCCGATAGGAAGCTACTGTCATGTAGTAGACAGTCTCCACATCAATGGTGCCTATTATGAGGAGGTCAGGAGCACACTGGAGCAGCTCTCTGAGAGGGACTGGCAGGAAAAAACCTGGACCTCTGAGGATATAAGCAGTTTCGGATAGGTTTAATCCGACCACCTGCCGTGCCAGAATGATATCTGATTGTTGATAAGCCCTTGAACTGAAAGTCACCTTTTCGATCCTTACCTGCCCTGAAATTTATTAACCTGCCTCTTCCTGACATGTCCTGTGCAACTGTAAAGCCTGAACTGACCTGAGCAACTTGTTAAACTCTGGCCTTTCTGAGCTGTACTGGCCTTTCTGAGCTGTACTGGTCAGTCTGAGATGTCTTGAACCAGCAAGAGAGTTAGGTAATCCAAGAGGCAGGTAATCACGAAAAAATTGAATCCTGAGATGAAAATTTAAAGGCCTGCCCCAGGTGGTTTTGAGAGGCAGATTACCGGTTAAAGCAGGGAAATCAGATGCTTTTTCCTGTCTCCTACCTGAGCAGGCCTTGAGTTTTATTAGAGTCTAAGCTCATTTTTTAAATTGACATTAACCTTTNAGCCCTCCCTGAGTCAGACCGCTTATGATAAAACGCTGGAACAGGAGGGCCAGCAGAACCGGCGGCAGAACGCCCAGCACCAGTCCCGAGGCTAAAAGTCGGTACTCAATGGCATACTGACCTAAAAACATCGAAAGCACCACTGGCATGGTGCGGGCAGCCATGCTGGTGGTAAAGAGCAGGGCATAGAGAAACTCACCCCAGGTAAAGAGAAAAGAAATAAGCATGACCGAAATGATACCTGGCACTGCCATGGGCAGCAGCACCCGCCAGAAGGCTCCAAAGCGGGTACAGCCGTCAACCCGGGCTGCATCCTCCATTTCACTGTCGATCATGTCAAAATAATTGTCCATAATCAGGGTAACCCAGGCCATGCAGAAAGAAGTGTTCATTATTATCAGCGGCAGGTAGGTATCGAGTATTCCCAGAGTTCTAAACATGGTAAAAAGCGGCACTGCCAGGGTGATCTGGGCTAACAGCCTGCTGCCCAGAATCAGAATATAGGAAGCTTTCTTGCCGGGAAACTTGAGTCGGGAGAGGGCATAGGCAGCCAGCACTCCCAGAATCAAGGCAAAGAATGTGGAAAAAACTGCCACCACCACGCTGTTAAAGAGCGAACGGCTGAACATCATGGCTGCCCGGCGGCCCGGCCCAGCCTCGACCTCTATCAGCCCCAGCACTGCAGCAAAGCCTCCAAAGGAACCCTCCCGGGGAATCATGGAGGGAATAGGTCTTCCAGCTATATATCTCTGGGGCGTAACACTCATAATCCCTATCCAGTAAAAGGGCAGTAAGACAGCTATAATAACAAGGATAATAACAACTCTATGGAGAACCTTTGGCCAGCCCCTTAATTCTAGACTTCCCATCGACTATTCACTCCTATCTCAAAAAATAAAATTATAATAGCTGCTGTTAGTTAAAATATTATTGCTGCTGGTTAAAATATCAATAAGTTAACTAAAAAAAATAATTCAGCAAGACCTGAATTAACTTTCAGAGTTCTGATTTTAAATCTAACTGCAAATTGCAAATAAATATATGTGACCCCGGTTTAAACCTGCTTTTCGCTGCCCAGGATCTTGATATAAATCAGGGTCACCACGGCTGTTAATAAAAATAAAATGAAGGCCACTGCTGCCCCCCTGCCGTGCCTTAAAAATGAAAAGGTTTCCTGGTAAGTATAGTAGGATAAAACCCGGGTGGCATCACCGGGGCCTCCTCCTGTCAGAATAAAGATCAGGTCAAAAGCATGAAAAACAAAAATTGTTCTCATGATCAAAGCCACCAGAATAACCGGTTTCATAATCGGTAGAGTCAAACGGAAAAAGCGCTGCAGCCTGTTGGCACCGTCCACCAGAGCCGCCTCATAGAAGGTGGTGGGAATGGCCTGCAGTCCAGCCAAAAAAATCATGACAAAAATAGCGGTAAACTTCCAGGAATCCACCAGTATTACCATCATAATAGCAGTACCCCGGCTTAAAAACCAGTTAACTTCCCCCTCCGCCAGACCTAAAAGCCGGAGAGTGGCGTTAAAATAACCGTCGGTGGAGGCCAAAAACCTGCTCCACATAACACCCACCAGTGCGGTAGGAATAGCCCAGGGAATTAAAATTAAGGATCTGACCATGTTCCTGCCCTTAAACTCCACATTTAAAGCCAGGGCCACAATCATGGCAACCACCAGCTGAAAAGCTATGGTGCCGAAACCAAATAAAAAGGTGGCCACCAGGGCTGACTGCAGCCGGCCGGTTTCAATTATGGTGCGGTAATTTTCCAGGCCGACAAAGCCCATGTTCATTATTCCCCTGATATCCTGGGTAGATAAATAAAAAACATAAATGATGGGAATAACTGCGGTGACTATAATTAACACTATAGCCGGAGACATCATGATTGAACCCAGTTTTCCTTCAGATAGTTCTTTTCCTTTCAACAAAGTCCCTCCTCGTCAGGTTAATATTAAAAGTTCTCCTGCTTCCACCTCAAAGGAAGAAGCAGGAGAACAGAACCTGCTCAGTCTTCAGTCTTTATTATTCTGTTTATTTATTGTTTCTGTTCCTCTATTATTCCTGTTCCTGACAGCATCCAGGTAAAATTCTGCTTAAAGCCCTTCAGCTTCCAGCATCTCCTGTGCTTCTTCATAGGCTTCATTCAGGGCCTCTTCAACATCCTGCTCACCAAGGAGAGCCCGGTGCATGGCAGGCGTGAAGATGTTATCTCTAAACTCGGAATACCAGGTCAGATAAACTCCCGGTCTGAAGCCGGCATTCTCCATCTGATCGCCGTAGACCTCTCTCAGGGGATAATCCTCCGAGGGGAACATGTCGTCATATTCTTCAGTGTAGAACTTCTCAATGGTGGCCTCGGCGCCGCCCTGTTCTTCCATAACACCTAAAGCTCCTTCGTCCCGGTGCATATAGTCAAGCAGTCTGAAGGCCCATTCCGGCGAACGGGTTGTAGGGGAGATGGCATAACCTCCACCGCCCAGAACTGTATAACCCGGATCGTCTTCTTCAATACCGGGGATTACCATATATCCTATATCATCAACAATCTCTGATCTCTCAGGATCCACTGCCTGGGGATAGACAAAGTTCCAGTTGATTTCAAAGAGCTGGTCACCGGCCAGGAAATAGTGGAAGTTATCCCAGTCACTCTGCTCTAAGGCTGCCCGGGGTACCAGACCTTCATCGAGAATCTCCTTCATAAGGGTTAAAGCTTCCACTCCTGCTTCGCTGTTAAATGTCCACTCTGTTTGGTCTTCATTCATCCAGGAGCCACCGTGCATCTTTAACATGATATCAAACTGCACCATACCATCTTCGTGAGCTGACAGCCAGCCCGGGAAGAAGGCATAGGTGGCTAAATCTTGCTCCATAGCTTCTCTTCCAGCCTCAAGCCATTCGGGGAAAGTTGCCGGAGGTTCTTCATAACCAAGCTCCTCCAGCATGGCTTTGTTGTAAAAGAAGGTAACAGTTGCTGCAGTGCCGGGAAGAGCCCACTGTTCATCGTGGGAGGTCATGTTATCTACCGTAGCTTCAAAGAACTTCTCATTGATCTCATCCAGCTTTTCCTGGGAGACAATATCTGTCAGCGGTACGGCCATACCAAGCTGACCGAATTCGGGGTGCCAGGAGTTGCTCATCATGTAAAGGTCAAAGGTGGAACCACCTGCTATACTGGTGGAAATCTGACCGTGAAGCTCACCATAGGGATACTCCATCCATTCCACTTCAATGCCATAGGTCTCCTCGAAAATTTCAACACCTTCACCGAACTGGTCAACATCAATATCCAGTGCTATGATGCTGAGTTCATCGGGCTTCTCCGGCATGTCTTCTACTGCTTGAACCTGGGTGAAAGAAAATCCCAGCACTAAAAGTACTGCCAGCAGCAAAATTGATAACTTTTTTACCATTTTTTTACCCCCTTTTAGTATTTAGCATTTAGATTATATCATGAATTATTAGATTAATGCAATTATTTTATTGGCTTAATGCAATTATTTATTCAAGGCTCTTTTTAAATAACATCTTGTTCAAGCAGCTAAAAATCTGCTTTACGTCCCGGAAACTGTGTGTCCTCTCCATCTACTTCGAATTTTCTGTTATTTACCCAGTAAAATTTTGCCCGGGTCTGACCTCCCTTGCTCAAATAGCAAAAGATATCAGGTTTAGATTGAGGAATCATGATAAATTATATATAATAGGGTAAACAAAAGCGTAAACAAAGTTATCAAGGGCAAACAAAGTTATCAGGCGAAGGGAAGAGATTAAGATTTCATTCAAATCCTATTTTTTTATTTATTATACTTATATTGCAGCTATATCCTATATCAACATCTATTTTGATAGTATTGGAATCTCGGCCAGCCGGATTGGTTACATGACATCGACAGCGCGGGGGCTATCTATCTTGATATTACCGGTCTGGGGTATGGCCGCTGATTATTTTGGAGCCACCCGGCGGGTACTGATGCTGGCCCTGGGTGTTTCTTTAATAATACTGCTGACCTTTCCCCTGACTGAAACATATCAGATAATATTCATCATTTTGGTGATCTTTATCCTATTTGAAGGCCCGATTGTTTCACTCTCCGATGCCCTGGTCTTAAATCATCTGGGCAGCCAGGGGGAACTGTACGGAACCTTCAGATTCTGGGGTTCGCTGGGATATATGCTGGCTGTGACACCCATCGGTCTGGTTATCGAACAGACCGGAGCCCGAAATCTGTTTTATATTGCTGCTGTAATTATGCTGTTTGCATTGATAAACGCCTGGAAGCTTCCCGGGGGCAAGGAGGTTTTCAGGGTCAGCCGGATCAGGGATTTCAAAATGATTTTAAGGAATAAAAGCCTTTTCTTCTTTCTGCTTTTTACTTTCTCCCTGCAAGCTCCTCTGATGGCCCATTTCACCTTCTTCCCAATATTNTTTACAGCTCAGGGAGGAGGCGAAACTCTCTTCGGGCTGGCGCTGCTGCTGGGAGCCGCCAGCGAACTGATAATTTTCCAAAAATCTACTTTCTTCCTGCGAAAAATTAAGCTGCCTGTGGTGCTGCTAATTTCAGCACTCTGCTTTTCCCTCCGCTGGTCAATTATCGGTCTATTTCCGGTGATAACAGTTCTGCTGCTCAGCCAGCTGCTTAACAGCCTGACCTTTGCCCTTTTTCATGTAACCGCTGTTAATTATATCTCCCGTNTGGTGGGAGCCGATTTTCAGGCAACCGGTCAAAACCTCTACGCTTCCACAATTGCTATAAGTTCCGTGGTAGGAAGCTTGCTTGGGGGAATGGCCTATGATGCCTGGGGTGGAAGCAGAATGTACCTGGTTGGCGGCCTGTTCTCGCTGATAGCCGGGCTGGTTTATTTTTACCAGCAAAAATTTTCTCAAGCCTGATAAACAGCCATGCCCCTCTGGGACACAACAATAGATGAAAATTTCACGACATATCTTCAATATAAACCGCCATGCCCCTCTGGGAAACAACAATAGATAAAAATTTTACTGCAAATTCTCAAGGGAAACCACCATGCCCCTCTGGTGCACAACAATATAGGAAAATGAAATTGTATATTTTCAAGGTTAAATAGCAATGGAAAGCAGAATTATGATAAATTCAGCATAAATTCAACTGCTAAACCAAGCAATAATCTCAGATGAATCAGTATTAACATTACTAAGTCAGAACCAAATCAGAAAATTGCTGGAAAGATTAATTTATATTATATAGTAGGGAATCATAATCAGGGAATTTAAATTTGCTAGAGAAATTTCCAGAACACCTGAAGGAGAGCCAGTTAATGAATTTTTTTACCGCCCGGGAAATAACTATTATTGCTATAACCGTTGCCCTGACCGTGGTCTTTGGCTGGTTTTTCTATCTGACAGCCAATCTGCTGCCGATTCCGGGTTCCCGGTTTGTTGGGGTCACAGTATTTTCCAGTTTCATGATCTATTTTCCTGTTTATAAAATCAGACGCCGGGGAGTTTTTTTGGGAGTAGCAGCAGTTTTTGCCGGTATCATGTCGCTAATTTCTTTGTTTATGGGCCTGGCCATTGTTCTGGCCGGACTACTAACTGAGCTTGCTGGCTGGCTGGTAATAAAGGATTATCAAAGCTGGCGTTTAATTGCAGTAACTGGATTTTTTGGCTTTTCCGGCACCCTAGTTTCTCTGCTTATTTCCTTTTTTATCATTGGAGGAGCAGCCTTTGAGGCCAGAGAAATTCTTGTTCCTCTAATTTTGCTAACTCTGCTGGCTTTCCTGGGAGGCTGCCTGGGAGCCTATCTGGCTGATCACATCATCTCCCGGTATTTAAAACAGGTGAAGTTCTGGAATCAGTGAATATTTTTATTTTTTTGGTTTTACCATTTAGCTTTAACCTGAAAACATCTTGTTAAATTTTCATTTATTGTTGTGTCCCAATGGGGCATGAGAATTTACCTTGAAAAAATGTCGTGATTTTTTCATCTATTGTTGTGGCCTAACGGGCCATGGTAGTTTATCTTGAAAATTTGCAGGAAAATTTTCATTTAATGTTGTGCTCCGAAGAAGCATGAGAGTTTGTCTTTTAGTTTTTAGTCCAGAAAAAATATACCAGACCCGACAGCCAAAAATACTCCAGGAGAGATGGGAAAATGGATAAGGACAGGAAAAAATCTGTTCTGGCTACCATGATAGAGCTGTATTGCAGAAAAAATCACAGCAGGAACTTGTGCCGGCACTGCCAGGAACTGCTGGATTACAGTTATAAGAAAATTGATAGCTGCCCCTTTCTCGAGGAAGTTAGTTTCTGCAGCAGCTGTGAAGTGCACTGTTTTTCAGAAAGCAGACGCCAGGAGATTAAAAAAGTTATGAGATTTTCCGGGCCCAGGATGATCTTTTATCACCCTCTGCTGACTTTAAAGCACTGGATCTACAGCAGCTTTTTTGACTAGGCAAACCTCCATGCTCCTCCCGGCCACAACAATAACTGAAAAATCACGAAATATTTTTAAGGTAAAATCACGACATATTTTTCAAGGTAGACAGTCATGTCCCTCTGGGGAACAACAATAGATGAAAATTTTTCTGCAAATTTTCAAAGTAAGAAGTTAGTTGTTTGTATAAATTCAGCTGACCCTGGTTGTTTGCTATCTGCTGAGAAGGGAGAAGAGTATTATAGGCATCGAAATTGAAGTTTTCAGACACATTACACATACTTTTTCTGCACGTAAAGGAAAATGAACAGAAAGGAATATGAACAGATAATTATTTCATAAATTATTTTTCATAAATTAATTTCGCAAAAGTTGAAGATTTCCTGCATTACGCGCCAGAAACTTATGTGTGTCGTGCCGCAAACTTCATAATTATCAGAAAAACAGCATTGAGCAAAATCGGGAGAGGAAAAGCATGATTTCAGAGCAGGCTAAACGGGATAGATTTATGGTGATCAGCAAAAATGATATGAAAGAACGGGGCTGGGAACAGCTGGATTTTATAATTGTCAGCGGTGATGCCTATGTCGATCATCCCTCCTTTGGAACTGCCATTATTGCCCGGGTGCTGGAGGATGGCGGCTACCGGGTGGGAATTATTGCTCAACCGGACTGGCGGAGCACAGCTGATTTTACCAGATTGGGTGAACCAGAGCTGGGTTTTCTGGTGACTGCCGGCAACCTGGATTCGATGGTGAGCCATTACAGCGTCAATAAAAACAGGCGGAAAGAGGATGCCTACTCCCCGGGAGGTCAGGCAGGACTGAGACCGGATCGGGCCACCATTGTCTACTGCAATAGAATTAAAGAGGCCTTCAAGGATAAACCGATTATTATCGGAGGGATTGAGGCCAGTCTCCGGCGATTTGCTCACTATGACTACTGGGATGATGAGGTCAGGCGTTCAATTCTCTTTGACAGCCGGGCCGATCTGCTGGTTTACGGCATGGGTGAAAGGCAGATTCTGGCAATTGCCGAAAATCTTGAAGCCGGTCTGGCTGTTGAGTATATCAGGCATATTCCCGGAACCTGCTACATTATCGGCGATCTGGAAAATGTTTCAGGTTATCTGGAGCTGGATTCCTATGAAGAGGTAGCTGCTGATAAACGGAAATATGCCGAAAGCTTTAAAATCCAGAATCAGGAGCAGGACCCTGTCCGGGGCAGGATTCTGGCCCAGCAGCACCAGAACAGATGGCTGATTCAAAATCCACCGGCTCAGCCGCTGGATCGGGAGATGATGGATCTCGTTTATTCCCTGCCCTATCAGCGGGATTATCATCCGGTTTATGAGTCCGAAGGCGGCGTCCCGGCAATTAAAGAGGTAAAGTTCAGCATCACCAGTTCCCGGGGCTGTTTTGGGGGCTGCTCTTTCTGTGCCTTAAATTTTCATCAGGGCCGGCGGGTGGTCAGCAGAAGCAAGGAATCGATTGTAGCCGAGGCCAGAAAAATTATCGCCGAGGACGATTTCAAAGGATATATTCATGATGTTGGCGGTCCCACCGCTAATTTCAGGCATCCAGCCTGCGAAAAGCAGTTCAGAGAGGGAGCCTGTAAGGAAAAACAGTGCCTCCATCCCGAACCCTGTAATAATTTAAAAATAGATCACAGCGAATATCTTGATATTCTCAGGACACTGCGGAAACTCCCGGGAGTCAAGAAAGTCTTTATCAGATCAGGCTTAAGATATGATTATATTATGGCCGATGAAGATGACAGCTTTTTACAGGAACTCTGCCGCCATCATGTCAGCGGTCTGCTTAAAGTGGCTCCGGAGCACATTTCTTCTGAGGTGCTGGATTTAATGAGAAAACCGGATCGGGGAATCTTTGATGAATTTCGCCGGAAATTTTACCGGATCAATGCAAAGATAAATAAGGAACAGTATCTGGTACCCTATTTGATTTCCAGCCATCCCGGCAGCACCCTGGAATCGGCGATTGAACTGGCGGAATATCTCAGGGATATCGGCCACCATCCCGAACAGGTCCAGGATTTTTACCCCACACCTGGCACCAGGTCAACCACGATGTACCACACTGAACTTAATCCCGAAACCCTGGAAAAGGTTTATGTGCCAAAAAGCCGGGAGGAGAAGAGAAGACAGCGAGCTCTGCTCCAGTATAAATATCCCCGGAATTATCATCTGGTTTACCAGGCCTTGAAGATGGCCGGGCGGGAAGATCTGATTGGGGAGCATGAAAAGGCTTTGATACCTGATAAATCATGAATTCCGGCTGACAGTTTTTATTGGCAGGAACTTTCAGCAGAAACTTACATCAGTAACTTACAGCAGGAACTTACAGAAAACGATAACTTACAGCAGGCAGAAATTTCAAAAGGCAGAAACTT
>SL_5KL_010_SEDDRAFT_10000780_pt1 | contig 20067 bp, 25 predicted proteins | sample SodLakKL_010_SED_FD_9118 | JGI IMG/M metagenome (IMG submission 9118)
CACCGACCGACCCAGTCGACGACGAACCGCTGGACCGTGAGGTCGAAGACGTCATCGACGAAGCCGAGGATATCGATGCGGACGCCGCAGATGAATCGACCGACGAGACTGCTGCGTCTTCCGACGACACCGACGGAGCCGAATCCAATGACACCGAGCCGTCGACGGCCGACGCCGACCTCACCGCGATCAAAGGCATCGGCCCGGCCTACTCCGAGCGACTCACTGCCGCCGGCATCAGCTCGGTCGACGAGCTTGCTGCGGCTGATGCTGAAACGCTGGCCGACGACATCGACGTCTCGTCGAAAATCGTCGCTGGGTGGATCGACCGCGCCGAAAGCCAGTAGGAATCCGTTCTGTCGGTTGTTTGTTCGCCGAACGCGAAACTGTTACACGCCGCGGGCCATTTTGTAGCGATATGCCAACGCCGACCGTCGTCACCGACCGAGCTACTTTTCGGTCGGTGGCCACCGACGCGCCAGCGGGCGGGCGCGTCCCTATTGAGGTCACAACTGAAATCAGCGATCCGTTCGAGGCTTACCGACGCGCCCGCAACGGTCCCGGCGGCGTTTTTCTGGAAACTACCGGCGGCCAGTCCGGCTGGGGATATTTCGCCACCGAACCCACAGAGCGGCTAACCGTCTCGGCCGATGCCGTCGTTGGTGAGTCCGATGCCGCCACTGCGGTTGGTGACTACCAGCGCGAGACGCCTTCGCTTGCTGCCTTAGAGGGGTTGCTGTCGGGCGAGACGCTCGTTCGGGGCGACTGTTCGGTTCCCTATCCCTGTGGTGCGTTCGGTTGGCTGTCCTATGACATCGCTCGCGAACTCGAATCGCTCTCCGGTGAGGCGGTCGACGACCGTCAACTGCCCCGACTACAGGTGGCTGTGTTCGACTGTGTGGCTGCGTGGTCCGAACCTCGTGAGGATCCTCTCAGGCTGCACGTTACCTGTTGTCCACCAATTCCAGCAGACGTCACCGCGGCTGAACTCGACGGCATCTACGACTCCGCACTTGAGCGTGCAACCGCGCTTGCGAACGCGGCGACCGACGGCGACGGTTCGGTCGGAGAACCACCGATCGCTGCCACCGAAGCCGAGTTCGAAAGCGAGTGTGGCCGAGCCGCGTTTGCCGACCGGGTTCGACAGATCAAACAGTACATTCGCGACGGTGATACGTTCCAGACGAACCTCTCTCAACGGCTTTCGGCTCCCGCCGCCGTCCATCCAGTCGACGCCTACGACGCTCTCCGGCGGGTCAATCCTGCGCCATACTCCGGGCTTATCGAGTTTTCAGGACGGGGCACCGACCGCTGGAGCGGGCTCGATCTCGTCAGTGCCAGTCCGGAACTGCTTTTGGAACGGGAGGGCGACCGGCTTCTGACCGAACCGATCGCCGGAACCCGGCCACGGGGCCGCACACCCGAGGCTGACGATGCCTTTGAGGCGGATCTCCGAAGCGACGACAAAGAGCGAGCCGAACACGCAATGTTGGTTGATCTCGAACGCAACGATCTCGGCAAAGTAAGCGAGTTCGGCAGCGTTGCAGTCAGCGAGTATCGCCGCGTGGATCGCTACTCGGAGGTGATGCATCTCGTGTCGCTAATCGAGGGGCGACTCCGTGAGGATCGAACGCTGGCCGACGCCATTGCAGCAACGTTCCCCGGTGGCACGATTACGGGTGCGCCGAAACCCCGAACAATGGAGATTATCGACGAATTAGAACCCACTCAACGCGGACCTTACACTGGAAGTATAGGTGTTTTCGGCTTCGATGGCCGCGCGACCCTTAATATAATTATTCGGACCCTAACCCGTCATGCCGACTACTACTATCTCCGTGTGGGCGCGGGAATCGTCCACGACTCGGATCCAGCCGCCGAGTACGACGAGACACTCGATAAAGGCCGCGCGCTTATTACGGCCATCGACGAGGCACTGACTTCCGGGCGCATGACTATCGAGGAGGCCGCCGAATGACTGCTGGTGCAGAGACCGGTGAGATATCCGCTACTGGAATCGACGCCGGCAACGTCGACGGCGGACCACGGGTTCTGGTCGTCGACAACTACGATTCGTTCGTCTACAACCTCGTCCAGTACGTCGGCGAGTTCGCCGGCGAGGTAGCCGTCAGACGCAACGACCGGGTCGACCTCGATTCGATTCGCCAACTCGACCCCGACGGCATCGTGCTCTCGCCCGGTCCCGGCACCCCGCAGTCGGCGGGTGTCTCAATGGACGTCTTCGATCTCGACTGTCCGGTGTTCGGCGTCTGTCTGGGACATCAGGCGATGTGTGCCGCCCTTGGCGCGCCGGTCGGCCACGCTCCCGATGTGGTCCACGGCAAACCCTCTGCAATCAGTCACGATGGCGATGGATTGTTCGAGGGGCTGCCGGAAGGACTTCGAGTTGGCCGGTACCATTCGCTCTGTGTCGACCGTCGCGATCTGCCCGACGAGTTGGTTGAGACTGCCCGGACGACCGACGAACGCGAGGTTGTGATGGGCGTGCGACACCGCGAAAAGCCACAGTTCGGCGTCCAGTTCCATCCCGAAAGCATTCTTACCGACGACGGCAAACGAATGGTCGAAAACTTCGTCCAGCGGTGTGAGTAGGCGATGACTACTGAGCTGTTCTATCACGTCGACGGCGAACTCGTCGCGGCCTCTGAGGCCACCGTCAGCGTCGAAGATCGCGGGTTTCTGTACGGTGATGCAGCCTTCGAGACGATGCGGGCCTACGGGGGCGAGCCCTTCGAGTGGGCGGCTCATATGGATCGACTCGCTGAGACCTGTGACGTGCTTGGGCTGGATCACGGCCTGGATGCTGCGGATCTTCGACAGCGCGTTGAGACAACCCTCGAAGCCAACACGTTAGCCAATGCCTACGTCCGGCTGTCGATTACTCGCGGCGTCCAGCCGGGAAAACTCACACCCCAGGAACATGTCGAGCCCACGGTTGTCGTCATCGTCAAACCACTGCCGCGCGGCGGCCGCAAGGGCACATCTGTCTGGGATGGGCCAGCCACCCTCCAGACAGTCAAAACCAAGCGCGTTCCCGATCAGTCGATTCCATCGCGTGCGAAAACTCATAACTACCTCAACGGGATTCTGGCCCGCCTCGAACTCCGGGTGACTGACGCAGACGAGGCACTGATGGTCGACCTCTCGGGGCACGTCACCGAGGGTGCGACCAGTAATGTGTTTTTTATCCAGGACAACGCGCTGCGAACACCCAGCCTCGATGGGCCAGTGTTACCGGGAATCACGCGTCGCGTTGTGCTCGAACTCGCCGCCGAAGAAGGAATTCCAATCAAAGAGGGCCACTACACACCGAGCGACGTCCGACAGGCCGACGAAGTGTTTCTGACCAACTCGACGTGGGAGCTTCGGCCTGTCGAACGGGTCGACGGGATCTCGGTTGGCGAAGACTCAGGGGCTGGACCGGTGACAACGCTACTCTCTCGGCTGTTTGCCGAGCGTGTCGAATCGAGCCACTACGACTGAACGTACAGGCTTAACTCAGCGGCGTTGCTACGTTGGGTAATGAGTTCGGCGAGCCGGATTGTCTCACTCCAGGAGGTACCCGAGGAGACGACCTTTCTGTACCGTCTGCGGCCACAGGATGACGACGAACCACGGGAAGCGATTTTGCTCCGTGACGACGAGGGAGTCGTCTCGTGGCTCAACTACTGTCAGCATTTTACCCACATCAAACTCGACAAGGGCTCGGGCGCAGAACTTCGCAACGGCGAAGTAATCTGTACCAACCACGGCGCGTACTTCGAAGTCGACAGCGGCCGATGTACGTACGGCCCGTGTGAGGGTGCGTACTTGAACGAAGTGGAGGTGGCCGTCGAAGATGGTGAGGTCCTGCTGGTCGACGATAACTACGAGTTCGTCGGCACTGGCGAGATTGAAACCGATGCAGCTGATCTGGGATCGAAATCGAACTACGAGTTTTAACTCAACGTGGGTATCTCGGCAGAATCACGACGGTCGAAGCTTCTCGTCACCGTTCTAAACAAAACGACTTCCTCAGAAATTGGACCTGGTAGAAGTGGTGTAAAATTATAGCGGGAAGTAGATTTGAACTACCGATCTCCGGGTTATGAGCCCGGCGGAATCTCCTGGCTATCCCATCCCGCTATCATAACGAACACCACAGTTACGGTTAAGGGTTATGATTCGACCGCAGTATGGCAGTTTTGACCGAGCCACGGCCTCTCAACCGTCGACGCGCATCGACCACCATTTCGGGTGGCGGTGATCGAATCAGCTGCCAAGATTTGTACTGTCAGTGCTACTTTTAAGAGCCGAATCGACACGCCTTACTGAGATCACACCCGAGCCGAACCAGATGCAGACAGACCACGTGTGGGCACTCACTGTCGACATCGGATATCGTTTTCACTAATGGGCCGACTCCAGTATCTTCCCGGATTGCTACTGCTCGCCGTCGGCGCGGTTCTCGCGCGAGCTATTGGCTCGGTCACTGGCATCGAAGCGTTGCTCATCGCAATCGCCCTGGGAGTCATATTAGTAAACGGCCCTGGTGTCCCTGACGGCTGTCGTGTGGGAATTGCAACGCACAAACATTGGTTGGCCGCCGGAATCGTTCTCATGGGTGCGTCAGTCTCGCTTGCGACGGTTCGTGAGGCTGGAGTTGTCGTACTGGTAGTTATTCTCGTCGTGGCCAGCGTTACGATCGGCGTCGTTGAGATACTCTCGCGAGGTGTTTTTGGCTTGGGTGAGAAACTCGGCTCGCTGCTTGCCGCTGGGGCTGGGATCTGTGGGGTCTCGGCTGTGGTTGCCGTTGCGGGCGCAATTCGCGCGCGCGAAGACCAAATCGCCTACGCAGCGGCTACCGTGTTGTTGTTCGATGCGGTTACGCTCGTCGTGTATCCGATCGCCGGCCAGCTACTCGATCTTTCGGATATCGTTTTCGGCATCTGGGCTGGTGTCAGTATGTTCTCGACGGGACCGGTTGTCGCCGTCGGATTCGCCCACTCGGAGGCCGCCGGACAGTGGGCGACACTCACCAAACTCTCACGAAACGCGCTGATCGGTATCGTCGTGCTCGGCTATGCGGCCGTCTATCTACGAACTACCAGCGACCGTCGACTCTCGCCCCGACTGCTCTGGGCGGAGTTTCCGACGTTTGTCCTCGGGTTTTTCGCACTCGCCGTTATTGGGAGTCTCGGCGTCTTTTCGTCGACCCACCGTGCGGTTATCGATACGACCTACAACTGGCTGTTTCTGGCCGCATTCGTCGGCCTCGGAGCCGAAATCGAACTTCACGAACTCAGAGCCGCTGGCATCCGCCCCATAATCGTCGTCTTTGTGTCGCTGCTCGTCGCCAGCACGCTCGCTCTTGGCGTCTTGACACTGGTGTTTTAGCTCAGTCTGCTGGTCGACTCGGTGAACTGTTGTGGACCGCAGAATCAGACGGAGAGCTTCGAGCGAGCTTTGACGACATCGAGGGCGTCGGCGTCGATGGTGTCGACCTCAAGCCAGTGGGGGACGTACTGGCGTTTCTCGTAGGTTTCGTGTTCGTCTTCGGTGCCGATGGTACACCACAGCTGGACCTCATCGGGGCCGTGCCAGTCTCCTTGGCGCTGGATGCCGAAACAGATCTGTTCTTCCCCATCGTAGTTGATAATCGCACCCTTGCGGATGCCGGGGTCGCCGTTGACGATGAGCTGCTGCATATCTGAATCTGTGATGTGTCGGTGCTTAATGGCTTCGGACCGTAGTCACCACCTAACTAAATCGTCGACCGTTCCAATCACCCGTTTTCCCACCCATTGTATGTCAAAAGGTCCCACGAAACCGCCGTAGCGGGCCGGCGTCGAACCAAACGGGTTTTAACGGGCGACGCCGAACTGCCGGCAAGGTAGATCTCACTATGGAAATGCCACGCCGAATGAATACGTACTGTCCGCACTGTGATGCTCACTTCGAACACGAAGTCGAGAAGGTCCGCACGGGTCGCTCGACAGGGATGAAAAAGGTCCAAGATCGCCAGCGCAAACGCGCCAAATCCACCATCGGGAACGCCGGCAAGTTCTCGAAGGTGCCCGGTGGCGACAAACCAACGAAGAAAACCAACCTCAAATACCGCTGTAGCGACTGCGGCAAGGCCCACATGCGCAAAGGATGGCGTGCTGGCCGACTGACGTTCCAGGAGTAATCATGGCAGGAAACTACGTCCGCGTCAAATGTGGGGATTGTGAGAACGAACAGATCGTCTTCCAGAAGGCCGCAACCACGGTGAGTTGTGCAGTCTGTGGGACGACGCTGGCAGTCCCAACCGGTGGGATGGCCGAAATCGACCACGAGATCGTTGAGACCGTCGAAGCACGATAACCGCGGTTCTGAAGGATTCAATCAATGAAATACAGTGGCTGGCCCGAACCGGGTGATCTGGTCGTCGGCAAAGTCGACGAGATCACCGATTTCGGTGTCTTCGTCGACCTCGAAGAGTACGAAAACAAACGCGGGCTCGCCCACATTAGCGAGGTCGCCAGCGGGTGGATCAAAAACGTCCGCGATCACGTCCGCGAGGGCCAAACCGTCGTTGCGAAAGTCCTCGAGGTAAAGGAGAGCTCCGAGCAGATCGACCTCTCGATTAAGGACGTCAACGAACACCAGCACAAAGACAAAATCCAGGAGTGGAAAAACGAACAGAAAGCCGACAACTGGATGGAACTCGCCCTTGGTGAGGACGTCGACGACACCTATAGTGCGGTCGCCAACGGTCTCCTTGCAGAGTACGAAACGCTGTATGATGCCTTCGAGCAGGCTGCGATCCATGGCGAAGAAGCACTCGAAGACACCGACCTTTCGGATGACCAGATCGCAGCCATCGTTGAGACCGCCCGCGAGAACGTTTCGGTTCCCTACGTCAACGTCACCGGCTACGTTGATCTCGAATGCCCCACACCAGAGGGCGTCGACGTCGTCAAAGAGGCCCTGAAAGCCGCCGAGGGCAACGGCGAGGTGCCGCCGGAAGTCGAACTCTCTGTTTCGTACGTTGGTTCGCCGGAGTACCGAATCAAAGTTCGCGCGCCGGATTACAAAACCGCCGAGCGCGAACTCGAAGCCAGTGCTGATCGCGCTAAATCGGCCATCGAAGCCAACGGTGGCGTCGGCGAGTACCACCGCGAGCGGCGCGAAGACGACGAGTAGGCGAGTAGATGAAATCCGACATTCGGATCTGTTCTGCATGGCAAGCCGAGCACGACCGTCCGGTCTATAGTTTGGGCGAGTCGTGTCCCGACTGCGGTGGCCCAACGGAAAACAGCGCGCCCGCGCCGTTTAGCCCCGAGGACCCGTACGGCGAGTACCGACGGGCTCTTAAACGGCGCGAACGCGAGTAGTGACATGAACGAGATCGATATCGAACACGTCGCCGAGCGGTCGCTTTCCGATCCAGTTCTCATCGAAGGCCTGCCCGGCGTCGGCCACATCGGCAAACTCGTCGCCGAACATCTCATCGAGGAGTTCGAAAGCGAGTGTGTTCGCCGCGTCTATGCCGACGAGTTCCCCCCACAGGTTACTGTCGACGACGAGGGTATCACCGAACTCACCGCCGCGTCGTTTCATGCAATTGAGACACCTGAGGGGGTTTCTGACTTCCTTGTGTTGAGCGGGGATCACCAAGCCTCGACGAACGCCGGCCATTATAGGCTCACCGACGCCTTTCTTGATGTGGCCGAGGAGTTCGGCGTTGAGTCCGCGTATGCACTCGGTGGCGTGCCAACGGGTGAACTCGTCGAAGAGTACACCGTTCTTGGTGCGGTCACCGACGGCAATCTCAAAGAACCGCTTGAAGACGCGGGTGTTGAGTTCCGCTCCGATGAGCCCGCTGGTGGGATCGTCGGTGTGAGTGGCTTGCTGCTCGGTCTCGGCGAGCGTCGCGGCCTGGAGGCGACCTGTCTGATGGGCGAGACCAGCGGCTATCTCGTCGACCCCAAAAGTGCCCAGGCCGTCCTCGAAGTCTTGCAGAGTGTCCTCGGCTTCGAAGTTGATTTCAGCTCGCTTGAAGAACGCGCCGAAGAGATGGAGGAGGTCGTCGGCAAGATCCAAGAGATGCAGGCCCAACAGCAACAACAGCAGGTGATGCCCGACGACGAGTTGCGGTATATCGGCTGACTACTCACCGACCGCCCCATTTGAGCCGCGAGTAGGCACTGATTACTTTTACCGAAGACACCGGCGGTTTCGTCGACCGATCAGGTCAGTTGTCACCCTTTTCAACCGGTGAGTGGGCCTGAGCCAAGGTTTTACCACATTCGGCACAACGGAGCCAGTATGAGTACTGTCCGCATTGCCGGCGTTGGTCTGACCCTGTTCGGAGCCCACGCCGACCGCGCCGGCCGCGAGCTGTTCGCGGCGGCCGCGCTGGCGGCGTTCGACGACGCGGGTGTCGACCGGACAGCCGTCGACCAACTCAACTATGGCAACTTCATGGGCGCGCTCGCCGAACATCAGGGCCACCAAGCCCCGCTGATGGCCGAGGCCGCCGGCTTGCAGTGTCCGGCCACGCGCTACGAAGAGGCGTGTGCCTCTGCAGGCGTCGCGGTCCGTGAGGGTGTCCGGGCGATCCGGTCGGGCGAGGCCGACGTGATCTTGGCCGGCGGCATGGAGCGGATGACGACGCTCGATACGAGCCGCGTAACCGCCGCGTTGGCAATTGCGGCCGACGAGCTGTACGAGGTCCGAGCCGGCGTCACCTTCCCCAGCGCGTATGCGCTGATGGCTCAGGCCTACTTCGAGCGGTTCGGTGGCAGCCGCGAGGAGCTGGCCCACATCGCGGTCAAAAATCACGCCAACGCCGTCGACAACGAATTCGCCCAGTATCAAAAAGAGATCACCGTCGAACAGGCACTCGACAGCCCGCCAGTCGCCACCCCGCTTCACCTTTATGATGCCTGTCCGATCACTGATGGAGCCAGTGCAGTGCTGTTGGTTTCCGAGGCGTACGCCGACGAACACAATATTGACGCCCCGGTTTCGATCACGGGCAGCGGTCAGGGCGGCGACAACCTCGCCCTCCAGGATCGCACAGAGATCGCTCAGACGCCAGCCACGACGGCCGCCGCCGAAGAGGCGTACGCTGATGCTGACATCTCGGCCGACGACGTCGACTTCGCGGAGGTCCACGACTGCTTTACCATCGCCGAAGTGCTGGCCATCGAATCGCTCGGTCTGTTCGAGCCGGGTGAGGGAATCTCGGCCGCCCGTGAGGGCAAGACAACCGCCGACGGCGAGGTCCCGATCAATCTCTCAGGCGGCCTCAAAGCCAAAGGCCATCCGGTGGGAGCGACCGGCGGCAGCCAGATCGTCGAGGTCACTCGCCTGCTGCGCGGGGACCATCCCAATAGCGAGGCGGTCGACGATGCGACAGTTGGACTGACACACAACGCGGGCGGTACCGTTGCCAGTGCGGTTGTTCACGTTCTGGAGGCAAACCAATGACTGAACACATCACCGAGCAGCCGGCAACGTACGACGAGTGGCTCGATGCCATCGAGAACGGCGAGGCCTTCTATCTCGAATCCCCCGCGGGCCACGGCTCGCTGCCGCCGCGGCGAGTCTGTCCGCACTCCGGGTCGACCGACCTTATCCAAGAACCGCTACCAGAAATCGGAGCCGTCGAAACCTACACGGTCGTCCACGTCGCCGCCGAGAAGTTCAACGACGATACCCCATATGTGAGTGCGGTCGTCGACTTCGGGCCAGTCGCGCTCACTGGGATTCTGCGCGGCGTCGACCCAGAAGCTGTCGCTGTTGGCGACGAGGTGACAGTCACCGTCGAACCCCGCGAGACGACCGACGACCGGTTGGTCGTCTTCCGGCCTGCCTAAAGTTACTGTTAGGCGGTCGGTTCGGGATGGCCGTCGACGTGTTCGTCTACGACGTCGATGAACTCTTCGGGGAACTCAACGTGCGGCAACAACAGTGCGCGGTCAAAGACGACGAGCGTTGCGTCGGCTTTTTCAGCCAACTCCCGACCGTCGGTCAGCGGCGTGATGTCGGCGTCGCGACCCCAAACGATTGTCGTCGGGACTTCGAGTTCGGCGATGGTCGCCGCCAGATCGATACCACTGTTGAGATAGCCGCTGATGAACGACGCGGGCGCGAAACGGGCGTTCGGTTGGTGGGCTGTCTGCCACTCGTAGGCCTGCCACTCCTCTCCGGCCTTCTTTGGGTCGTAGTAGCCGTGGTCGGCGTTGAAGTACCGAATCGAGGGCCGAGAGGTGATGAGGTTGAACAGCCCCTCGCCAACGACTGGCGCGCGAATGAGCTGTCTGAGCCACTGTTTCGGCGGCTCGGGGCCCGCACGGGTCGTCGGACAGATCAGTAGCAACTCCCTAACGGTGTGGTTGTCAGCTTCGGCCAGCGCTTCGACGGTGTAGGCAGCCGACAGCGAGGAGGCGACGACGGCCTGTGGCTCGAACTGTGTGAGAACGTCGTCGACGAATGTCGTGTACAGTCGTGCAGAGTACTGCAGCGGTGGCCGATCCGAGCAACCGAAGCCGGGTAGATCCGGGGCGATGACGTGGTAGTCGTTGGCTACCGACTCGAAAATTTCGCGGAATTCACCGCTTGATCCGGCGGCGTTGATGCCGTGGAGTAACACGAGCGTCGGATCATCGGGGTCGCCGGCCTCAGTGTAAGCAATGTCGAGACCGCGCCAGCGGAACTGTTCGTAATCGCCTTCGAGAGCGGGTGGCAACTCGGCTGTTGTGCGGAGTCGACGGTTGGCCGCAACGACGGCTCCGACAGCAGCCAGTGGTGCGAGGAACTTGCGGAGTGACATACTCACTCTTGGGCGGTGGGGAAGTTAACCGCAATGCCGTTTGTAGAACTAGTTCGCTGTCTGGTCGTAGGCCGCATCGAGTCGGTCAATCAGCTCGCCAACCGGTAGGTTGATCCCAACCCGCCGGGCCGCAAGCGCGACCGGCAACAGGAGGATCCCCAAGACGACCGTGAGCTGATACAGGGCAAATACGGTGAGCCGCGAGGCCGATTCTATCATAACCGTATCTGGAGGGCATTCGGGCCGGTATATAAATCTTCTCTCGTCGAGAAACAGTACACCCCGACGCTGTCTGTCGATTCAAGTAGAGTTGTACCAAGTACAACGTAGCTGGCAACAGTTTTCTTGAGATGGGCTAAACGGTGTGGCTCATCCGATGGATAGCGATAACTTATGAGAAATGTGCGGCTGCCTTGCGCCTATTTGTGTCGGCTAGTGACACGGTCACACGTCGCTACCTAACGCGGCCGAACCACAAGACACGAAACCCCGCAGCACCCAGAGAGAATAATGAGTAACTATCTCGTTGCGATGGAAGCCGCTTGGTTGGTTCGTGATGTCGAAGATATCGATGATGCTATCGGGGTCGCGGTCAGCTCTGCGGGCAAGCGACTCAACCAGCAGAACAAGGAGTACGTCGACGTCGAAGTCGGCGTCACCGGCTGTCCGGCCTGTGGCGAGCCGTTCGACTCAGCGTTCATTGCCGCTGACACCGCGCTCGTCGGGCTGTTGCTTGAGATTGACATTTTCAACGCCGACAGCGTTGAGCACGCCTCGCGGATCGCCAAAAGCGAGGTCGGTGGCGCACTTCGTGACGTGCCACTGTCGGTGATTGATGTGATCGAGACCGACCCTGACGACGAGTAATCAGTAGTCGCCTGCTACTGTGGCCGTAGCCGTTGACTATCCGTGCAGAGCCGGCGGCACCGACGTCGACTGCCACCGACGAAAGCTTTTCAAATAACTTCGAGTAATAGCAGTGTATGGAACTGCCGACGCCACAGGATCTCAGGGAACGCCGTACTGCGCTCGGGTTGACCCAGAGTTCGCTTGCCGAGTCTGCCGGCGTCTCCCAGCCACTAATCGCCCGAATCGAGGGCGGCGATGTCGACCCGCGGCTGTCGACACTCCGGCGGATCGTAAACGCCCTAGACGAAGCCGAAGGCGAGGTCGTCCGCGCGGCGGATCTAATGCACGAGGAGGTTGTGTCAGTCGCCCCCGATGATGCCGTTCGGGAGGCCATCGAGACAATGAAAGCCGANGCCTACTCGCAGTTGCCGGTGCTCCAAAACGGGATTCCNGTTGGCTCGATCAGCCAGAGCGATGTGATCCAGGCNGGCGAGGACGTTGGCGAGTATCCGGTCAGCGAACTCATGAGTGAGTCGTTCCCGACCGTTGCGACCGATTCGACCGTCGACGAGATTCGGAATCTGCTGGAACACTACAAGGCGATCATGGTCACCGAAGGTGGCGAGACGGTCGGCATTATTACTGAAGCAGACATTGCCGCACAGCTTTCGTGAGCTGCTTGGGTGTCGACGCCCCGATCTCGTCGTGTGTCGCTCTGTCGACCGGCGGGTCGAAGGGTAATCTCTTTTAGCCGGACCCGACGAGAGGTAGTATGTTACTTACCGTCTCTGGGCCGCCCGGCAGCGGCAAGAGCACCAATGCCGCCGTGTTGGCCGAGCGGTTCGATCTCGACCATATCAGTGGTGGCGATATTTTCCGTGAACTCGCCGCCGAGCGCGGCTACACACCCGTTGAGTTCAACGAGTTGGCTGAAGACGACGACCAGATCGACCGCGATCTCGACCGACGACTGCAACAGATCGCCATCGACCGTGACGATATCCTGCTTGAATCCCGGCTTGCGGGCTGGCTGGCTGCAGATCACGCGAACCTCAAGATTTGGCTTGATGCGCCCGAAACGGTTCGAGCCGAACGCATTGCCGACCGAGAGGACAAAACTGTCGACCGCGCGCTCGAAGAGACAAAACGCCGTGAGGAAAGCGAGGCCCTCCGCTATGAGGAGTACTACAACATCGACATTGCAGATCTGACAATCTACGATCTCACCTGCAACACCGCCCGCTGGGGACCCTCAGCGATGCAAGACGTGTTGGCAACCGCTGTCGAGGCCTACAGTCCGAGCGCCGATGAGGGCAAAGAGCCGGTCGAAGGCGTCGTCTACGATTTTTAATGTATTCCTACCGATGACTGATCCACTTCGCGCTGCGCCTGCGGAACGCTCGGTCGACGAACTGCTGGCATTCGGTGTGCTTAATCTCGATAAACCGGCCGGTCCATCGGCCCACCAAGTCGCTGGCTGGGTCCGTGATCTCGCCGCTGGCGCAGTTGCGGACATCGCGCCCGACGGGCTGACCGTCGACCGAGCGGCCCACGCTGGAACACTCGATCCGAAAGTTACTGGCTGCCTACCGATGCTACTGGGCGAGGCGACCCGGATGGCACAGGTGTTTCTTGAGGGTCGCAAGGAGTACGTCTCGGTGCTGGAACTGCATGGTCCTGCGCCAACGAATCTCGAATCCGTTCTTTCGGAGTTCGAGGCACCGCTGTACCAGAAACCGCCGCGAAAAAGCGCAGTTAGTCGTCGACTACGCGTCCGTGAGATCCATGAGCTGTCGTTAGTCGATCTCCACGATCGCCAGGCGCTCATCCGGGTGCAGTGCGAAAGCGGCACCTACATTCGAAAGCTGTGTCACGACCTCGGACTCGCGCTTGGGACGGGCGGGCATATGGGTCATCTTCGGCGGACAGCGACTGATCCGTTCGATGACTCGACGCTTGTGACACTGCAGGATTTCACTGATGCGCTCGTCTTTGCTCAGGAGGGCGACGAGGAGTTGCTTCGAGAGATCGTCAAGCCCGCCGAGCGTGCGTTGAGCCATCTGCCGTCGCTCACCATTGCCCCCTCGGCAGCCCGCAACGTTGCAACTGGCGCACCTGTCTACGCCCCCGGTGTGATCAGTGCGGACGCCGATATCGCTACAGGCGCACTCGTCGCCTGTTATACGCCCGACGGCAGCGCGGTGTGTCTGGGGACGATGGCGGGCGATCCTGATGCTGCAGACGGACTTGTCGTCGACCTCGAACGCGTCTTACTCTGAGCGAGGGTTCTGTCGGCTGGATAGATACGGAAAGTCGGCAGAACACTCTTTGTGGAACTCCGAGATAGGTTGTATATGTCACTCGCGCGTCACGGAACAGGTCCGTCCGCGACGGTTGCCGGCTATCTCTCACAGATCCATCCCGTGTTCATGCTGCCGCCAGTGGCTGCTTCGGCGTTTGGCGCGGTGTTGGCCGTCGACTTTTCGGTCGGCCTCGCGGGCCTGCATATGGCGACGGCATTTTGTGCGCTGTATGTGGCGCACCTCAAAGACGGCTACGTTGATTTCCATCTCCGGGGCGAGGACGACGATCATCCGCTGTCGGTCCGTGGCTGTCAGGTTGGACTGGGTGGGGCGACAGCAGCGTTTTTCGCTGGATGTCTCGCACTCTGGTATCTGGTTGATCCAGTTGCCGCCCTGCTGACGCTGCCGGGGTGGGTGATTGGGTATCATCATGCCCCGCAGTTGGATCTCAATCCCGTAGGCGCGACTGCGGGCTATCCAGCCGGCATCGGCATCGCCCTGCTTGGTGGCTACTACGTCCAAGCGACAACGCTGACGCTGTCGGTGCTCGCGTACGCACTCGTCTTCACAACGATTCTGTGTGGCATCAAGACCGTCGACGATACGACTGATTACGCCTACGACCAGTCGATCGGCAAGCGAACCGTGGCGGTCGTACTGGGTCGACAGCGCGCGCGACGGTTTGCTGAACGACTGATGCTCGTTGGAATGGGGCTGACTTTGTTGTTAGCGATAGTTGGTGTGTTCCCGCTGGCTGCGGGGGCCGCACCAGTCGTCTTCGGTGTTGTCTTCGGGTTCGCGCGTCGAGCCCCACCGAAGGAGGCAACCATGCTCTTGATCCGGGGGTCGTATCTGTTTTTGGCCGTGCTCGTGGTGGCTGCGTGGCTTGATCCGGTCTCAGCTCTCGACCGGAGTTTTTTGCGACTGTAGGGTGAGGAACTGGTATGAGACTCGATATCTCCGTTTTCGGTCGGTACACGTATCTGGTGACTGAGATCGCTTGGGGGCTGGTCGCTGCGGCGTTGCTGAGACACACCGGCTCCGAGCGGCGGGCCGCCCGGACGATTCTCGCGTTGTATCCGCTGGGGTATCTGTGGGATCGCTACACGCTTGATGTGGGCGTTTTCGAGATCCCGCTGCGGACGGGCGTCGACGTTGCAGGCATCCCGCTGGAAGAACATTTGTTCATGCTTGTGGTTCCCTCGATGGTAATCGGTGTCCACGAAACGCTCGGTGAGTGGCTGGGNTAGGNGTGTGGACGGTCTCCAAACCGCACAACGCAGCCGAGGTGAGGAAACGAAGGCGTTAAATGAGTTACTCGCGTTCGTCTGTATGCGGGACCGTGGGGTAGTGGTATCCTCTGCGGATGGGGTCCGTAGGACCTGAGTTCGACTCTCGGCGGTCCCATATCGCGTTTTGCTGTCGCTCATCATGTGGAAGTAGCACCGCTTACACAGCGATGTTGCCTTGTCGAGTCGACCACAGTAGAGATCTCCCAAGTAACTTCTCGACTATTTCATGCCATGGTTTCACACAAGAATCAGCGACGACGCCGATTTTCGGCTCATAGAAAGCAGAACTTATTGCCGCATTCACTGACACCGACAGCTTCAGAGCGGCTCAAATGCCGCTGTTGGACCGAGGCTACAAGCACGGCCGATTTCTTGCCGAAAGAATTGCCGCTATTTGGCTCAAACGCCAAATACGGCAGTCTGAGGGCCTGATAACGCCATATTTTTCACAGAGTAATTCGACAGTCGTACTATGACGCAACAGTCTACACGTCGAAAATTCCTGGCATCAGGTGCAGTTGTCACCGGTGTTGCCCTTGCAGGGTGCGCCGGCGATCCGGAACCAGAAGACGAACCTTCAGCCGATGACGGTGACGACGAGCCCGTCGATGGCGAAGAGCCAACCGTTGAGGCCGATACCGCCGTCGAAGTCGTCTACTCAAAAGAGCAGCTTCGAACCAACTGCGGAACCATCGCCCATCCTGACGAAGAGAAGTTCTATCTCACCGCGGGTGCCCCATCGAACCGCGAGCCGGAGGGTGTTGGTGAATGGTACGTTCTCGATGCAGAGAGCCATCTACCACTTGATCCCGACAGCGGTGAAACCGTCGAGGAGTTCGAGACGCTCGATGTCGCCCGCGACCTCGATGGCTACGACACTCACGGCTTTTGGTTCGTCGAGAACGACGGCGAATTGGAACTGTGGCTGTTGAATCGCGAGACAGACGACGGTGTTGTCATTGATCCTGAGACTGACGAAGTTATCGACGAGATCGACGACTACGGCCCGGCTCCTGACATCATGTGGTCGTCGCCGGACGACGAATACATGTTTGTCACCCTGCGCGGCCCAGAGCCGGTTTCGGGTGACCCACACGCCGCAGAGGGCGAAACCCCTGGTGTCTCGGTGCTCGATGTCGAAACCCGCGAGATTGTCACCACGCTTGAGCCCGACGCCGACAACCCAGACAGCGACTTCCACGGCATCGGTGTTGTGCCACACGACGACGATGGCTATGAGATCTGGGCGCTCGATCAGGGAACCGACATTATCTACATTTACGAACCGGTCGACGACGAAGACGACGAGTTCGAAGTCGTCGACGAGATCAATCTCCACGAGACGGAGGGCACCATCGAGGCCTCCAACTACGTCCCGCACATGGCTGATTTCAGCTCGGAGTACGACTACGCCGCCATCGCCTGTACCGCAGGCGGCCAGACGCTGGTGTTCGATGTCGAAGCACGCGAACTCGTCGAGGCAATCGAAACCGGTCCGTCGTCGCACTTCGCTGGCTTCACGCCGGACGACGAGCAGATCATCGTCGACGTGATCGGTGGCGAGGAGGGCGGCTACATCCAGCAGGTCCTCGTCGATCTCGACGAAGAGGAGTTCGAACTCGGTGAGTCGATCGACATTCTCGAAACCGCCGAAGTTGTCGACCACGACGACGACATCGAGTCGGCCAACCCGATCTGTCACGACCACGCCGGCGACTACTCGTATCACACCCTCGGCCCGAGCGTCGATGACTCCGGTCTCGTTGTCCTGAACTGGGCCGAGTTCGGCGAAAGCGACGAATAACGACACGCTCCGTCCCACTCTCAGACTGTTATTCTCTTGGTATCGCACCGACAGCGTTCGCGCCGTCCCACGCCCTCGGTTAGTCACTCTCTACTACCCGACTCATTCGCAGAATTCGAGGTGTCGACGCCCGACTGCCGGCTGGCTGTCGGACGGCGGCTCTCATGAGGACGGGAGGTCCCGTCGGGTCGAGTGCTTGATTCAGGGCGCAGACTATCGAGTGGTCGACCACCCGCGGCGGTCGGTTCGTCTGGCGACTGCCGTGGCGTTCGCGGGTTCGGTCGACCCGTCATCGAGCCACCCGGAATCGGCGCATGTGAGCGCCGCTGGCCACGCTGTTCGAGGTCCCACGCTTCGAACATGCCGTACTCACGCATCGTCGTCAGCCCCGCAATCGCCGCCCGGAGTTTGATTCCTACCAGTGGGATGTCGGCAATCCCAATGACGACATCCGCCTCAAGGACGACTCCCTTTTCGAGCAGCACGTCTAAGAGGTCGACGATAACGTCTTCATCGTCGGCTGTCGGCTCCACGCCGGTCACCTCCCTGCGTGTCGATCTCCGGGGCGAACGTGTACGGCGGCCAGGGGCCGGTAAACCGGACCTCAACGCCGGGTTCGGCCGCGATCTCGTCGAGCTCGCCGCCCAGCCCATCGACTCCCTCGTCGGTCGCCAGCACGGCAAACCGGGCGATTGGGTCGTGGTCCTTCTGGCTGACATCGAGGTCGACGTCCCGCGTCTGTCGGCTGCCGAGTGATTCGAGCGCCGAGACGTGGTTGGCGATCCGGTCGGCGACCGCCCGCGCCTGCTGGTGGCGGTGCTCGCGAAGCCGGTCGGCGAGCTGTTTGTCGTACTGTTTTTCGAGTAGGTAGGCAGTCCCGGAGTCGGCCGCCTCAGCTTTTGATCTGAGCGCCGACAACTCCGAGTCCTCGTTGATGAACTCTTCGTGGGCGGACTCGTGGTGAGTCACCTCTATTCGATACTCCCAGTGGCCCCCAAGAGCGTCCAACTCGTCTTCGAGTCGGCCGGCTGCCGACGCCAGCCACTCACTGAGCGCCTCGTCGCCCCCGGTCAGCACAGTATCGAACTGAAACGGGATCGGCGTCCCAAACAGTTCGCCGGCCTCGTCGACGACGCGCTGGTGGGCCAACAGCCACTGCTGGATCGTTTGGGGATCATCTGAATCGTACAGCGACTCGCAGGTGTGGACGACCGCACCGATCTCACCGACAGGGTGAACGCTCACCGGCTCGTCTTCGATCCCGGCTGTCGAAAACTCGTCGACAGCGTCGGCTTCGGCCAGCCGAACCAAACAGTAGAGATATCGTCCGTTCTGGATTTCGGTCATTGTATTCCTTCCTCCTGTGGTTCTTGGGGCTGATTCGTGCGGTCCGGTTGGTCCGACTGCTCGGCGGCCGGTCGGCTGGCCTCGTCGAGAAACGAAAACCCTGGATGTGGCTCGTCGACGCGTTCGAGCGCGTCCTCGACCAGATCCGAGAGGTCGGTTCGGAGTCGGTCGACGTCGTCTTCGACTCCTGTTTCGGTTTTGAGCTGGTCGACCTGCTGGCCGATTGCCGCAAGCTGTGTACCGAGTCGCTCGATCTCCCTCTCGGTGAGCGCCCCCGACTCCATCCGGCGGATCGCTTCGCGTTCGAGCGCCTCAATAAGGAGTTCGACTACCGCGATCACCAGCGAGAGCAACCCATCGCTCGCCTCCTCGCCGTCGAGGTTAATCTCTTCCATCGGCCTCCTCCGTGGCAGTGGCCTCCTCGGTGTCTGCCTCTTCGTCCCCTGTCTCCTCGGATTCGCTTTCTTCGCTTTCACCCTCGCCTGGGACAGCAACCGGCGGCCGAACGGTCCAAGTCGCTGTTTCGTCGTCCTCGTCGATGATGTTCGGTTCGCCGCCGGTCGCCTGAATCGTCTCTAAGCTGTTTTCTCGGCCCGTCAGCTCGTTGATCCGGTCGGTGTCGGTACCGTCGGGGAACTCCAAGCCGTAGGCCGCGGCGGTCTCAAAGGAGGCGATGGCCGCCCGGAGGTGGATGCCAAGCAGCTCGGTTTCGCCGATGGTGACGATCACGTCGGCGTTGACGACAATTCCCTTATCCAAGAGCATCTCGACGACATCCGCTAGCGAGTCTGTTGTTCGTGCCGGGCCCGCACCGCTCATTGCTCGTCACCTCCCTCGTCAGCGTCGGCTGCTTCGTTAGCGTCGGTCGCTTCGTCAGCGTCGGTCGCTTCGTCGTCGCGTTTTTCGGCCATCAGATTCTCGAACCGTCGACCGTAGATTCGCCGTCGACTCGGGCCACTCGAATGCCGGACGTTTCGCGGCACCGTCGACACGGTCGAGTTGGCTTTCGGTGGCCCGCCATGGGTCGAGAGCGTCGAAACCGCCGTGGGGTTCCGCGAAGAGGGCTGGTCGACGCCCTCGAACCGCTCTTTGTTGGCCTCCCGAAGCGAATCGAGTCTGGCGTGAGTTTCGACTAACAGATCACGAAAGCCATCGATGGCGTCGTCGAGTTGGGCTTGGGTGGCCGCCTGCATCATCTCGGGGTCGGTGAGTCCTTCTGCCATCTCGCCGTCGCCGGTGAGATCTTCCATCTCGATTCCATCGAACAAGCCGCCCTCGCCCTCGTCGTCGCCGGTCAGCTGGCTGACCGTCTCGGTTATCTCGTCTTTCGAATCCATGAGCTCGCCGAGGTCGACGGTCTGCCAGAGCTGGCCGAACTCGATTAGCTTACGCAGGTTTTCGAGTTCGACGGCGTCGCCGAGATCGCCGGATTCGATTGCCTCGCCCAGCGAATCGAGATCAACGACAGAGTCGATCTCATCGAGGTCGACTGTCTCCAACAGCGCGTCGGTGTCCGTTGTTTTGAGCACGCCCTGGATGAGATTCACGAGGTGCAACAGCGCCTGGAGTTTGCCAGCCGAGGGATCGTCGTCGCCCTCTGTTACCGACTCAAGGAGCGATTTTGCGCCCTCGACAAGCGGGCCGAGC
>SL_5KL_010_SEDDRAFT_10000781_pt1 | contig 20052 bp, 21 predicted proteins | sample SodLakKL_010_SED_FD_9118 | JGI IMG/M metagenome (IMG submission 9118)
AGGAATGCCGCTTACTCAGCAGATTTTAATTTCGTTTTTCCAGTCGACAACACCCAGAACAGCCGGTTTTAATATGGTCCCGACAGCCGGACTGGTAAATTTTACGACTCTGTTCACTATTGTTCTTATGTTTATAGGGGCTTCTCCGGGAGGTACTGCCGGCGGGGTTAAGACAACAACCGTTTCCGTGATATATGGAAAAGTAAAAAGCGTTCTATCGGATCAACAAGACATTAATATGTTTAAGAGAAGAATAAAAGAGAAAACCGCAGGCAACTCCGTTGCAGTTTTTATGCTGAGTCTGATTTTCGTTGTTTTTATAACTTTGTTTCTTTCGGCAGTTGAAGGATTCTCGGTAAAAGAACTGATATTTGAGGTTATATCCGCATTCGGAACCGTAGGGTTATCCACGGGGATAACAGACAGCTTGAGTAAAACCGGAAGAATACTTATAATACTAATTATGTTTTGTGGTCGTTTGGGACCGATAACGTTAGGATCGGCTTTTCTAAGCAGGAAAAAGAAAAAGAATTATAGATATCCTGAACAGGAAATAGCCATAGGGTAAAGGAACTTATATGAAAAATTTTGCGGTTATAGGTCTCGGAAGATTTGGGACATCAATCGCCAGGTACCTGGAAGAATTTGGCGGTGAAGTGCTTGCTATAGAAGAAGACCCTGAGAAGGTAAGGGAATATGAAAATGAATTCACCTCGGTAGTTGAAGCAGATGCTACAAACATAGACGCTTTAAAGGACCTGGGGGTATCTGATGTTGAGGCTGCAGTGGTTTCAATAGGAACGAATATGGCGGCCAGCATTCTCATAACGCTTCTATTAAAAGAACTAAAAGTACCTTTGCTTATAGTAAAAGCCCAGTCGCCTCTTCACGGAGATGTATTAAAAAAGATTGGAGCAAACAGGGTTGTTTATCCGGAAAAGGACGTTGCTCAGTCAATATCCCGTCAGCTTGTATGGCCTGGATACAATGAATTGGAACTGGCGCCGAACCTGGCAATGGTTGAAATAAGTGCTCCGAAAAAGTTTATAGGAAAAGAACTCCATAAACTTGAAATTCGGTCAAAGTACAATGCAAATATAATTGCAATTAAAAAGAAAAAGCCCTTTATAAACAATGAAAGTCATTCCGATTACCGGGAAAAAATAATTGCTCCGCCGGAAGCCGAAACAACTATTGACAGAGGAGACAGCATTATACTCGTATGCCCTCAGAATGAGGCCGAAAAATTCAGGGAAATGAAGTGAATAACGAAAACAACAATAGAGAGATTAATATAAACGACAGAATAGAGAAGGGGAAATTCTATTTTGTTAACGAAAAGTATGAGTTTGCCATAAGGGAATTTAAAGAAGTTCTCAAGGTAAATAAAAAATTACCCGATGTGTACTACAATCTTGGCATATCGTATGAAAGCTCGAACAATTTTGATAAGGCAAAAGAGAATTATCTTAAGGCCCTTGATCTGGACCCCGAGCATAGAATGGCAAAAGAACATCTGGATAAAATGCTTGACAAATGAAATTTAAAGCAGAATATAATAAGATAAAGAATTCAGCACCGCAAGATATTTTAGAATCTCAGGATACCGGAGAATTGAATAAAGCCAGGGCAAGATATATCGGTCGCAAAGGACTTATTTCTTCGCTTTTTAAAAAGCTGGGAGAGATGTCGCAGGAAGAAAGACCGATTTGGGGTAAGAAACTAAACAGTTTAAAAAAAGAAATAGAAAGTTTAATTGAAAAACAAAGAAAAAAAATAGAAAAAGATGAATTAAAGAAGGAAATTTTCGATCCTACATTGCCGGTTGAGCACTTCAAATATCCGGGCAGAAATCCGGCTGCTAGGACGATGGATGAAATAACTTCACTCTTTACTTCAATGGGGTTTGGGGTTGCATATGGTCCGGAAATAGAGACGGAATACAACAATTTTACTGCTCTCAATTTTCCGAAAGATCATCCCGCCAGAGATATGCAGGATACATTTTATGTAGATAAGGATAGGCTGCTGAGAACACATACATCGCCTGTACAGATAAGAGTAATGAAAAAATATAAGCCGCCGGTTAAGCTTGTAGCTCCCGGTAAATGTTATCGTAGGGATACTCTTGATGCATCCCATCTTCCTGTTTTCCATCAGGTAGAAGGTTTGATGATAGACAGGGAAATTAAATTTTCTCATCTTAAGGGGGTACTTGAATGTTTTACCAAAAAATATTTCGGTGGAAAAGTAAAGACCCGTTTTAGGCCTTCTTTTTTTCCGTTTACAGAGCCTTCGGCAGAGGTTGATATTAGCTGTACTATGTGTATGGGCCAGGGGTGTTCATCATGTTCCGGTAAGGGATGGCTGGAAATACTGGGGGCCGGAATGGTCGACCCCAATGTGCTGGAAAATTGCGGTATAGATAAAAACAAATGGCAGGGGTTTGCATTCGGGATGGGGGTGGAAAGAATAGCAATGCTTAAATACGGTATTAATGACATAAGGTATTTTATTCAGAATGATAAGAGATTTTTGGAGCAGTTTTAAAAATGCGGGTTCCGATAGATTGGTTAAAAGAATATATTAAAGTTGAAAAATCAGCAGCCAAAATTGCTGAAGATTTAACAATGCTGGGGCTTGAAGTGGAGTCAATTACCGAGGGAAAGACCGGACCGGTCTTAGAAATAGAGCTGACTCCCAACAGGGGTGACTGTGCTTCAATAATAGGGGTGGCAAGGGAGCTTTCGGTAAAATATAAATATGAAATGAAATATCCTCATACTAAGGTTTCCAGCTCAGAGGATAAAATGGGAAATGGCTACCAACTTGAAATAGAAAATAATAAATGCTGTCCTTTTTATTCTGTAAAATTGATAGAATACGTTAATGTTGCCAAATCTTCCCGGTGGCTCAGAAAGCGTTTAGAAGATTGCGGTATAAGGCCGTTAAATAATGCGGTTGATGTATGCAATTACATTATGGTTGAAACCGGGCAGCCCCTACACGCCTTTGATGCTGAAAAAATCAAAGGCAACAAGATATCAGTAAGAAAGGCAGACGGAGGAGAAGAACTTCTTTTTCTGGATAAACAGAAACGAAAGCTAAATAAAGATGATATTGTTATTGCCGATGGAGAAGGTCCCCTGGCATTAGCCGGGGTTATGGGTGGACTGGACTCCGCTGTATCCGAAAATACCGAAAAGGTGCTCTTGGAAAGCGCATTTTTTAATCCCAAAAACATCTCGAGAACCCAGAAGCGGATGGGCTTAAACACAGAAGCATCATACAGATTTTCTAGAAACGTTGATCCGAAATGGGTTTTGCCCTCCCTGTACAGGGCGGCGAATATGTTAAAACAGGAATGTCAGGGAAAGCCGATTCCGGGGCATATGAATTCAGGCAGAGTCCCGCAAAGGAAAAAGAAAGTTTCCATAACCGCGGATAAGGTAAACGGTATACTTGGAACTCATCTTTCAACGCGAGAGATAAAGAAATATTTAAATCTTTTGGAATTTGATATTTCTTCAGAAGAAGACAGCAAAATAACTCTGCAGGTGCCTTCTCACAGGTCGGATGTGGAAAGAGAAATAGATTTGATAGAAGAGGTGGCAAGGGTTTATGGATACGATAAAGTGGAATCTTCTCTTCCGGAAACTACGATTGAATCGGAGCTTTTAAATACATCGGATAATTTTTCAAGGACAGAAGAAATACTTAGGGCCTGCGGATACAGTGAGTCGGTAACGAACACGTTGATTGATAAAAATCTGTTAAAGAATATGGGGCTTCTTGATGAAGTAACTCCGGTTGAGATAAGCAATCCGATAAATGTTGGCATGAATATTCTAAGACCCGGATTGCTTTTCGGACTACTGGAGGTTGCCAGATATAACATTAATCAAAAACAGAAAAGCATTAAATTCTATGAGCGGGGACCTGTATTTTTTATGCGAAACGGGGAATATAAAGAACATAAACAGATTGCCTTTGTTTCTCAGGGGGGGGATTTTTATCAGGCCAAAAAGACAGCAATTTCAATGTTGCAGGGGATAAAACAGGAATATTCTTTTAAATACCATAAAAAATCCGCCCTTTTTGATAAAAAAAGATCTGCCGTTATAGAAATTGGAGGAGTAAAGGCAGGGGAATTGGGATGTTTGAAAGAAATGGTGGTATCAGAAGCGGGGCTATCCGGAAAAAAGTTCACAGGCTGTTTTATATATTTGGAAACTGTGAAGCCTGAAAAAACATCTGATATAAAGTTTAGAAAGTGGAGCCAGTTTCCATCAATATTCAGAGATATTTCACTTGTTGCACCGATTGGATTGACACATTTTGATATATATGATACTATTAAAAAAGCAGGAGGAGGGTGCTTGAAAGAAGTAAGAATGTACGATATGTTTATTGACGATAAAATAGGTCGCGGTAAAAAGAGTATGACATTCGAACTTGAGTTTAACAGTCCAGAAAAAACCCTACATTCTCAAGAGGTAGACAGAAGAATCGGGAAGATCATAGAAAAGCTTGAAAAAGAGAAGGGAATATCATTAAGAAAAAAATAGATGAATGGGCTTGAAGAATTAAAAACGAATATTAAAGAGCTAATACGAAAACATAAAGGATTGAAGGAAGAAAATAATATTCTAAGGGAGAAAGTAGAGAGAATAAACAAGGATAAGAAATTTCTTGAAAGCAAAAACAAAGAATACCCTGATGTGATGCAGAAAAACAGGAAGTTAGTTGAAGAACGAAAAAAAATTGCAAAAAAAGTAGATGATATATTAAGAAGGATAGATAAAGCGGGGAAAACATAAATAATGTCGGAAATAGAGGCAACAACAATACGCATATGCAAAAGAGACTATAAAATTGCCAGTGACGAATGGCAACCTTTATATATAAAGAAATTAGGTGAGATTCTCAATAATGAGATCAAGCAGGTTGAATCGGAAACTAAAATAGCAGACAACTATAAACTGCTTATAATAGGAGCATTAAAAATTATAGATAAACTGCTTAGGGTTAGCGAAAGGAAAACCGGCAGCAGCCAGCTTGTAGAAGAAGAAATTGAGAATTTAAATACTCGTATAAAAAAAGTTCTTTAAAAAATCTACCCCTGCGATGTGCGTGTTTGTTGTCTGAAATGAGCCTACACCAAAAGTAGACGGGAATCCGCGTCCCCGAGCAGCCTTGGCTGCCGGGGCAGGACAACCACCCTGCTTAAAAGAAGCTCAATTTCAGACCTTTAATAACGGCATTGCGGGGGTTTTTTTTATAAACACAGTTCAGAAACCCCGCAGAAATGTCTAAGGAGAAAAAAAGTGAAAGAACTTTTTGAAAAAGAAGAAAGTTTTAAAAATCGTTATGATAGAAACAGACCGCTTGCTTTTAGAATGAAGCCTCAAGTTTTAGACGAATATGCGGGCCAGTCACACCTTTTGGGAAAAGACAAACAGCTTAGAAAAATAATTGAATCAGGGGTTATATTTCCTTCTGTATTTTACGGCCCTCCCGGGTGCGGAAAAAGCGCACTTTCAAATATAATAGCGGAAAGAATAAAGGCTTCTGTCGAAAGAATAAATGCGGTAAGTTCAACTATAAAAACAATCAGAAAAATTGCAGAAAAAGCGCGTGTAAGACTTGAAAAAGGCATAAAGACTGTTTTAATAGTAGATGAGATTCACAGGTTTAATAAAACCCAGCAGGAGTCATTGTTGCCTGATGTTGAGGAAGGTGTACTTATACTGATAGGTTTAACCGCTGAAAACCCGTACTACTATATATCCGGTCCGCTTATTTCAAGGGTGCGGGTATACAAACTTGCCCCCTTAAAAGAGAAAGATATCAAGAAAATTCTCAAGAATGCGGTGAAGGACGAAAAAAAAGGGCTTGGAAAAATGGATTTGACGGTTACATCAGGAGCTATCGATATTATAGCTAAAGCGAGTGAGGGGGATGCGCGGTATGCGCTTAATACTCTTGAAATGGCAGCAGCTTTCACATCTGAAGGAGAAATAAATTCAGAAACAATTAAAAAATGCATCGGAGGGAAACGTGTGGTTTATGACAGGGACGGTAGTCAGCATTATGACACAATTTCTGCTTTTATAAAATCAATGAGGGGCTCGGATCCCGATGCTGCGGCATACTATCTTGCAAAAATGATATCTTCTGGAGAAGACCCCAGGTTTATTGCAAGACGTATAGCCATTTGCGCCTCGGAAGACATTGGAAATGCGGATCCCAGGGCTTTAATACTTGCAAATTCGGCCCTGGGGGCGGTAGAGTATGTCGGTATGCCCGAAGCCGGGATAATTCTTGCCCAGGCGGCTATATATGCAGCTTCTGCTCCAAAAAGCAATGCGGCCTGCGCTGCCTTAAACAGGGCGTTAAGTTATGTGGAAAAGGAGAGCTTTAATGAAATTCCGAGGCACCTGACTAAATCCGGTTCTTCTGAATACAAATATCCTCATGATTTTAAGTACGGTTATGTGTCACAGAGATACATGAAAAAAAAGAAGAAATTTTATAAGCCTTCTCAGCGGGGATATGAAAAAATAATAAAAAAGTACCTTGATTTTTTGAATAAATACGATGAAAAAGAAAAAAAAACTTAGAAAAGAGACTTTGGGAATGAGAAAAAAAATCGGAAAAAACAAAAGAGCCGGTTTTAAAGAGTTTGCCGCAGATAAAATTATAGATAACAGCCATGTAAAAAAAGGGGAAAACATACTGGTGTATGTTTCAACAAGGTATGAGGCCCCCACGGATAGTATTATTGATGCATTAATTAAGATGAAAAAAAATGTGTATGTTCCCGTGATGGAAGAAAAAGAGATTAAACCGGTGCGCTTACGCAGCAGAAAGGAGCTGGTTATGGAAAACCGCGGAATTAAGGAACCGCCGCTTAACGGGCGTGAATATATAAAGCCAGAGTTTCTTGATGTTGTAATCGTTCCTGGCGTATGCTTTTCCCAAGACGGAAAGAGGATAGGCATGGGAGGAGGCCACTATGACAGGTTTCTTTCCGAATATGGCAGTAATATGCATAAAATAGGGTTGTGTTTTTCCGAACAGATTGCAGGTAATATACCCCAGGACCATCATGATATCAAAATGGATGAAGTTCTGGCAGATAAAATTCAAGGGTTTACAAGGGTTAAGTAAAAGACAGCGCCTTAATGTATCTGTCTATTCAGGCAAGATACCGGCTGCAGCGTGTGAATTTAAGAAAGGAAGTGAAAAATGTTTCAAGGACCATTATATATTATTGCAGGATTTGGAGCGGGTTTTCTTGTAAAGAGTTTATCTTCTAAACAAAAAGAGCTGTTGCATATTCAGAAGCGCGACGAAGAAATAAACAGGTTCAAAGAAGAAATGAACAGCGCGATTGAGAAAAAGGAAAAGGAGATAGACGCAGAAAAAAAGAGAATAAGGGAAGATATTGAAAGAAAAACGGGAGAGACAAGGGAAAATTTAAAAAAGAAGAGTATAGAGATAGATCAGAGAGTAAAAAAGCTTGACCAGAAAGCTGACATTATTGAAAGAAAAGAAGCTGAGATAGAGAAACGTGAAAAAAACATAGAAACAATAAAGAAAAAATATGAAGCCAAGGAAAAAGAAGTTGAAGAGATGAAGGCTAAGGAAGAGTCGGTTCTAAAAAAAATATCGCGGTTTTCTCCTAAGCAGGCAAGAGAAGAAATACTTAAAAGAGCTGATGAAGAAGCCAGGGAAGAGGCAAAAAGAATATATGAAAGGACAGTTGAAAATGCAAAAAGGTCCGCCCAGAAAGAGGCAGTGGAGATAATTGCGCAATCTATTCAGAGAAATGCTTCTGAAGTAACCCAGGAGCTTACCGTGACAAGTGTTTCAATCCCGGATGAGGATATGAAGGGGAGAATTATCGGTCGGGAGGGAAGGAATATAAGATCCTTTGAGGCTGCCTCAGGGGTTAACCTTATCATTGATGATACCCCGGGAGTAATAACTATATCTTCTTTTGACGGAATAAGGAGAGAGATAGCCAGAAGGTCTCTTAATCTTCTGATAAAAGACGGCAGAATTCAGCCCTCGCGCATTGAAGAGGTAGTATCAATGGTTAAATCGGACATTGGTGAATCTGTTCGGAAGTCCGGAGAAAAAGCGGCCATGGATGCAGGTGTAGTGGGCCTTCATGACGAGCTGATAAATCTTCTGGGTAAGCTTGAATACAGGACATCATACGGTCAGAATGTTTTGGAGCATTCGGTATCGGTAGCCAATCTTGCAGGGCTTATGGCTGATGAATTAAATGTCGATTCTGATTTTGCCAGAAGAGCGGGAATACTCCATGATATAGGCAAGGCTGTTGACAGGGAGATTCAGGGAAACCATTCTCAAATAGGTGCAAAGCTGGCAAAGAAATACGGGGAAAGCGGCAGGGTTCAAAACGCAATAATGGCTCACCATGAAAAGGAGCAGCCTCAGACGGTAGAGGCTGTATTTGTCGCCGCCGCTGACGCAATATCAGCGTCGAGGCCCGGCGCAAGGAGAGAACAGATACAGCACTATGTAAGAAGAATGGAAGATATTGAAAGCATCGCAAAATCTTTCGAGGGAGTAAAGGAAGCATACTGTTTGTCAGCCGGCCGGGAAATTAGGATTATTGTAGAGCCGGATAAAATTAGTGATTCGCAAGCCGCAGAGATAGCTAAAGAATGTGCCAGAAAGATAGAAGATTCAATAGAGTTTCCCGGAGAAGTGAAGGTTGCAGTTATAAGAAGCATGCGTAATGTAGAGACAGCGCGCTAAACAGATGAAAATACTTTTTATTGGAGATATAGTCGGAAAGCCCGGCAGAAGAGCGGTCTCTTTAATATTAAGCGGGTTTATAAAAAGCAGGTCGATAGATTTTGTAATCGCATGCGGTGAGAATTCGGCCGGCGGTCTGGGAATAACCCCTGAAATTGCCCGGGAACTCAACTCAATGGGAATCGGATGCATAACAGGAGGAAATCACATCTGGAAGAGAAAAGAGATAATGGATTTTATGAATAATGAAATAATAGTAAGACCGGCAAACTATCCTGATGTTCCGGGAAGGGGGCACAGGGTATATACTGTTAAAAAAACCAGGGTTGCAGTCATAAACCTCCAGGGGCGGACATTTATGGAACCTATTGATGATCCCTTCAGATCTGTAGACAGTATTCTTGAAAAGACAAAAGATATTGGCATAAAAATTGTTGATATTCATGCTGAGGCGACTTCTGAGAAAATGGCTATGGGGTTTTATCTTGACGGAAAGGTCTCAGCTGTAGTAGGCACCCACACTCATGTACAGACGTCGGATGCGCGGATACTACCGGAAGGAACCGGTTACATAACCGATGCGGGGATGACCGGGTCAAAAACGGGGGTTATCGGTGTAAGAAAAGAAGAAATTATCAAAAAATATCTGACCGGGCTTCCTTTTAGGTTCAAGGTGGCAAAAGGGAACGAGTTTCTTGAAGGGGTGCTTTTTGATATAGATGAAGTCTCAGGAAAATGCACAAAAATAGAGCCGCAGCGCATTTCAGTTAAGGAATTCTTATGAATCTTGAAAAAAAAGAACACGTTAGTAAAATAAAATTATGTCAGTAATAAGCGGAAAAAAAATCGCAGAAAAGATAAGAAAGAGGATAAGAAGGGAAATAAACAGTTTTCCGGATTCCATAAGAAAACCCCAGCTTGAGGTTATAGTTGCGGGTGATGATGAGGCAAGTATTTATTATGCCGGGCTTTTAAAACGCTCGGGAGAAAAAGAAAATATTAACGTAAGGCTTCATGAGCTTAGAAAGACCTCAACGGGTGAGCTGTTAACTCTCATTGAATCTTTAAACAACGATACGGAAGCAGACGCAATATTACTGCAGCTGCCGCTTCCTGACGGTATATGTAAAGAGAAAATAACAGGCTGTATATCTTCTGCAAAAGATGTAGATGGCCAAACCCCGGAAAATCTGGGGAGGCTCTTATCATCTAAAGGGGGAATATACCCTGCAACAGCAAGAGCCGTTTTGAAAATAATCAGAGAAAATGGAGTAAGTATAACCGGTAAAAGGGCGGTTGTAATCGGAAGGAGCACAACCGTAGGCCTGCCGGCATCTCTCCTCCTCATAAAAGAAAATGCGACTGTGACAATATGTCATTCAAAATCACAGCCGTTGAAGGACTATACTCTTGACGCCGATATACTTGTTGCTTCAGCGGGAAAACCCCGCCTTATTAAAAGGGAACATGTAAAAGAAGGCGCGTATGTAATTGATGTTGGAACAAATGAAGTTGACGGGGTTATGGTAGGGGACGTTGACTTTGAAAATGTTATAAAAAAGGCCTCCGTGTCGCCCGTGAAAGGCGGTGTGGGTGCAATAACGCTGGCTTGTCTGCTGGAAAACACACTTGAGCTGTACAAAAAAAACATATAAGGTCTCTGAAATCAATTCATTTTCCCGGCAGATTCTTGAAAGGGAAATTGGTTCTGTATGGGTAGAAGGCGAAATATCAAATTTCAAGCATCACTCATCAGGCCATATGTATTTTACGCTTAAAGATGAAAAGGCCTCTTTGGATGCTGTAATGTACCGTAAGTTTAATTATGGGCTGGATCTTGAGCCCGAGAGGGGAATGAAGGTTTTAGTCAGGGGGACGATCAGCATATATGTAAGGGGCGGTCGGTACCAGATTCTTGTGTGGGAAATGGAAGAAAGCGGTAAGGGCGAGCTGGAAAAGAAATTTTTAGAGCTTAAGGAAAGACTTAAAAAAGAAGGCCTGTTTGAACAGAGTCATAAGAAGCCGGTACCTTCTGTTCCTTCGCTTGCGGGTGTGGTGACCTCTCCCACCGGAGCTGCAATAAGAGACATACTTAATGTGATCAAACGCAGGTTTGCGGGCATAAAGGTTGTGCTTTTCCCCTGCAGAGTTCAGGGCGAAACCGCTGGCGATGAGATAGTAAACGGGATTGAAACACTAAACAGGCTGTACCCTGAAATGGACGTTATGATTGTTGGCAGGGGAGGCGGTTCAATTGAAGATCTCTGGCCTTTTAATGAAGAAAAAGTGGCAAGAGCTATTTTTTCCTCAAAAATCCCGGTGGTATCGGCGGTAGGACACGAAGTGGACTTCACAATCTCAGATTTTGTAAGCGACCTCAGGGCTCCAACCCCTTCAGCAGCTGCCGAAATGATAACGAAAGAAAGAAAAACGCTTTTTCAAAAAATTGACCGCCTGGATAAGATTATGAAAAGTTCGGTTAAAAACACGATTTCATCACTGCAGGGAAGGATTAGAGCAGTCTCTAAAATTGAGGTTTTCAAGTACCCTTTAAGAATTGTTGATTACTTTCAGCAGCACATTGATTATGTGTGGGATAATCTGGCTACGGCTGTAAGGCATAAAGTTGAAATTTCCAGACATCAAGCGGAGGGGCTATACCTGAAGATTGAATCGTTGTCTCCGGAAAAAACAATGCAGAGGGGTTTTTCGGTTACAACTAAAAACGGAAAAATCATAACAGATGTTAAGAACCTTAAGGAAGATGATAGGATTGAAACCAGGTTTTATAAAGGCCAGGCTTCAAGCCAGATTAAAAAAATAAAAAAAGGAGAAAAAGTTTGAATAAAGAAAAACTAAAACCGGAAAAAGTGAGTTTTGAAGATGCCCTTAAAAAGCTTGAAGAGATAGCATCTGAGCTTTCGGAAGGTGAGTTGCCGCTTGAAGAATCAATAAGGCTCTTTGAAAAAGGAATGGAACTTAAAAGATTCTGCAGAAAGAGACTCGATGAATCCAGAAGAAAAATAAGTATTTTAGTAAAAGATTCAGAGGAGTACAGGGAGGAAGACTTCAAAGATGACAGTCCGGAAAAACCTTAAAACAGGCTTTAAAGAAAAATTTCAAAAAGAAAGAGCCCTGGCTGACGAAATAATAAGAAAACAAATCCGAAAAAGAGAAAGTGAATACTACGGGCCGTTATACAAGGCAATGCGGTATTCCCTTTTTACCGGAGGCAAAAGGGTACGGCCCGTTATTGTAAAACTATGCGCCCGGCTGGGTAGCCCCCGGGAGGGAAAGCTTGAAGCTGCAATGACGGCGATAGAGTATATCCATACATACTCTCTGATTCATGATGATCTGCCATCCATGGATGATGACAACATGCGAAGGGGTAAACCTTCAGTGCATGTTAAATTTGGAGAAGCTATGGCAATTCTGGCGGGAGACGCTCTTTTAACCGAAGCATTTAGGGTTGCGGCCTCTTCCGGAGACTGCAGGATAAGTCTCGTTTTGGCTGAAAACGCGGGCGCGGCCGGAATGGTGGCGGGGCAGGCCGCGGATATTTATGGTGATGAAAAAGAAGACTTCATAAATGATTTAAAAACTGCAAAACTTTTTAAGGCTTCTGCTGTTATAGGGGGTATTGCCGGCGGACTGAATAGAAAAAGACTTGACAAACTGGCTTTATATGGTGAAAATCTTGGTAAGGCATTTCAGTTGCGGGATGACATTCTTGATGAAGAAGCATCCCCGGAGGCATTTTTAAAGGCAAAAGAATATATAAAAGAGGCAAAACGCGCCTTAAAAAAAGAAGGGGAAGGCAGCGAAATATTATTTGGTATGGCAAATTTTATGATTAATAGAAACAGGTAGGTGAAAATTTTATGATTGAAAGAATAAACGGCCCGGAAGACTTGAAAAAGCTAAAAACCGAAGAGCTTAATGTTCTGGCACAGGAAATCCGCGATTACATAATAAGGACAACATCTAAAACCGGGGGTCATCTGGCTCCGAGTTTAGGGGTGGTTGAGCTTTCCATTGCTCTGCATTATATGTATAACTCGCCGGGAGACAAGATAATTTGGGATGTTGGGCATCAGTCATATGCTCATAAAATAATTACGGGAAGAAAAAAAGAATTCAGCGCCTTGAGAACGCGCGGCGGCATAAGCGGGTTTCCCAAAAGGTCAGAGAGCCCTCATGATTGTTTTGGCACAGGTCATTCTTCTACATCTATTTCTGCCGCTTTGGGGTTTGCCTGCGCCCGGGACCTGAAAGAAGAAGACTACGATATAGTTGCAGTAATCGGAGACGGTTCAATGACAGGAGGAATGGCATTTGAGGGTTTGAATAACGCTGGTCATCTCAAAAAGGATATGCTTGTAATTTTAAATGACAACAAGATGTTTATATCAGGGAAGGTGGGGGCCCTGGGAGAGTACCTTACGAGAATTATGACATTTGAACCCTTTCAGAAAATGGAAAACAGGGTTGGGAAAATACTCAACAAGTATCCAAGGGGAAAGCATTTAATGAGAATTGCAAAGAGGTCAAAGGTTATACTTACCCCGGGAATGCTTTTTGAGGAAATCGGGTTTGACTACTTTGGTCCAGTGGACGGTCATGATATAAACAAAATGCTTGATACACTCGGAAAAATAAGAAAAATAAAGGGCCCGAAACTCCTGCATGTTTTGACAAAGAAAGGAAAAGGATACAAACCTGCGGAGGAAAATCCTGAGTCTTTTCACGGCACCTCTCCCTTTGATTTGAAAACAGGCAACTCAACTAAAAATGAAGGGAGCTTAAATTACCAGGACGTTTTCGAAAAGGCAATAACTGAACTTGCTGAAGAGGATAAGGATGTGGTGGCCATTACGGCGGCGATGAAAAGCGGAACAGGTTTAAACAATTTCTCAAGGTGTTTTCCTGAGAGATTTTTTGATGTGGGTATAGCAGAGCAGCATGCCGTAACTTTTGCCGCCGGTCTCGCGGCTGAAGGCCGCAAGCCGGTCTGCGCCATATATTCAACATTCCTTCAGAGAGCGTATGACCAGATAATCCATGATGTGGCTCTGCAGAAGCTTCCCGTTATTTTTGCTGTAGACAGAGCCGGTATTGTTGGTGAAGACGGGCCTACCCATCACGGGGCTTTTGATCTTTCTTTTCTTTGTGCGGTTCCCGGTATTGTCGTTGCTGCTCCTTCGGATGTTCAGGAAATGCGCGATATGCTGTATTCAGCCTTGAGATGGGAAAAACCGACAGCAATAAGATACCCGCGGGGTAAAATTGAAGGAGATTTCGAAAAACAGGAATTCAACTATATTGAATCCGGAAAAGCAAAGGTTATAAGGGAAGGAAGTGATATAACTATAGCAGCTTTGGGAAACACCGTCGGGGCAGCTTTGAATGCCGCGGATTTATTGGAAAAAGAAAAAATAAAGGCTTCTGTCGTTAATCTGAGGTTCGCGAAACCGATAGATGAGAAAGTAATAGCAAAGCAGATAGAGAAAACCGGCGCTTTGATTACTGTGGAAGAGAATGTAATAAACGGAGGAATAGGACAGAGAATAGCCGGCATTATTCCGCAGAACACGCCTATGCGCATAATGAGTCTGCCGGATCGGTTTATTACTTACGGAAACGCGGAAGAACTCAGAAAAGAATTGGGGATTTCCCCCCCGGATATATGCAGAAAAGCAAAAGAGTTACTGAATCAGAAATGAAAGGAAATAAATACTATTCGGACTATGTGTCAAGGGGCGCCTACAAGTTGAAAGGATTTGTGGAATCCTCCGGAATTAAATTTAAGAATAAAGTTATTGTGGATATAGGTTCCTCACACGGAGGATTTACACAGATAGCGCTCATAAACGGAGCCAGCAGGGTTTATGCTATTGATGTAGGCAAGGGTGTTCTTGATTGGAAGCTGAGAAAGCTGTCGGAAGTTGTTGTAATGGAGGGGGTTAATGCAAAAAATATAAAATCACTCCACTTTGACCGTAAACCGGATATAGCTTTAATTGATGTATCCTTCATTTCGCTAAAAAAAGTTCTTCCGGCGGTCTTTGACGTGGTAAGAGAGAAAGTGGTCGCCCTGGTGAAGCCCCAGTTTGAAGCTTCATACAGAGAAGCTTCCCGCGGAAAAGGCGTAATAGACAGCGAGGAAATACACGAAAGGGTGATTCAGGAGATAAAAGAGTCGGTGAGAAAACAGGGGTGGGAGTTTAACGGGGTTTACCCCTCCCCGATTAAAGGAAAGAAAGGAAACCGCGAGTACTTTATTTATTTTGATGCGGTGCCGGGGTTATACTTTTATACTTTTTAGACCGGGAAAGAGATTTAAAATGAAAGAATACAATCATAAGAAAATTGAAAATAAATGGCAAAATATATGGAAACAGAAAGAAGAGTTTAAGGTTCCAAACAGGGCTGATGAGAAGAAATATTATCTTCTTGAAATGTTTCCATATCCTTCCGGAAAACTGCATATGGGTCATGTCAGAAATTATGCAATCGGAGATACCCTTTCCAGGTTTTTAAGAAGGAAAGATAAACAGCTGCTCTACCCCATGGGGTATGATTCTATGGGGCTTCCGGCTGAAAATGCGGCTATTAAGGGTAAGGCTGTTCCCTGGGATTGGACAGAAAAATGCATTAAAGATATGAAAGAACAGCAACTTAAGCTGGGATTAAGTTATGACTGGGAAAGGATGATAGATACCTCACAGCCCGAATACTATAAATGGAATCAGTGGATATTCCTAAAATTTCTGGAGAAAGGCCTTGCCTACAGAAAACGCGCGGCTATCAACTGGTGCCCCTCGTGCAGCACAACGCTTGCAAATGAACAGGTGGAAGACGGTAATTGCTGGAGGTGCGGAGAAAAAGTTGAAGTGAAAATTAGTAAGCAGTGGTACTTCAAGATAACCGCATATGCAGATGAGCTTTTGGAGGGGATAAAAGATTTAAAAGGGTGGCCGGAAGCGGTGAAACTGCAGCAAAAAAACTGGATTGGCAGATCAGAAGGCGCAATTGTTCATTTTGAGTTAAAAGGGAACGACTGCAAGATTCCGGTTTTCACAACCAGGCCCGATACTCTTTTCGGTTCCACGTTTCTTCTGATTTCCCCTCAACATCCGGATATAATGGAAATTGCCCGGGGTAAGAAGGATGAGATAAAAAAATTCATAAATAAATCCGCGGTTTCTTCCCGCCATGAAAAAGAGGCAAAAGAAAAAGAGGGAATATACCTGGGAGTTGATGCGGTAAATCCCGTAAACGGCAGGAAAGTGCCTGTGTTTGCGGCGAATTTCGTTTTCATGGAGTATGGAACAGGGGCGATAATGTCTGTTCCGGCTCATGATAGAAGGGACTATGATTTTGCGAAGAAATACGGGCTGGAAATTATAAATGTAATTAAAAGCAACCGCTCGAAGGAAACCGATGAGGTTTATGAAGGAGAAGGAACACTCGAAAATTCTAAAAACTTTTCAGGCATGAGTTCCGAAGAAGCAAAAAAGAAAATAACCGATTATCTCATTTCAAAAAATATGGGATCCCGTTCAGTTCAGTACAAATTAAGAGACTGGCTTATATCAAGGCAAAGATACTGGGGAACGCCCATACCGGTCATACACTGCAAAAATTGCAATATAGTGCCTGTTGAAGAAGAAGAACTTCCTGTGGAGCTTCCCAGGGATGTTGATTTTCAAACATCGGGAAATCCGCTTGAAAGCAGCAGAGAATTCACAAAAGTCCGGTGTCCCGTGTGCGGCTCCCGGGCAAGAAGGGAGACCGATACAATGGATACTTTTGTTGATTCTTCTTGGTATTTTTTAAGATATGTTAACCCCGCAAATAAAGATAAGCCTTTTAAAAGAAAAGATGCAAACAGCTGGTTGCCTGTTGATCAGTACATAGGAGGAATAGAACATGCGGTGCTTCATCTTCTTTATTCAAGGTTTTTCACAAAAGCGCTGCGGGATCTTAACCTTCTTGATATAAATGAACCATTTAGAAACCTGTTATGCCAGGGAATGGTTTTAAAGGATGGGGCGAAAATGTCGAAGTCCCTGGGAAATACGGTAGACCCGCAGAAAATAATAGAAAAATACGGGGCGGATACCGCCAGGGTTTTTATTCTTTTCGCCGCACCTCCGGAGAGGGACCTGGACTGGTCGGATGAAAGTGTAAAGGGCGCATACAGATTTCTGAATAAGCTCTGGAATATGGTTCAGGAAGAGAAAAACGCAACTGAAAATGGTTGTGAGGCAGAAAAAAAGTTTGTTTTTCTTGTGAACAACACGATAAAAAAAGTGACGGCTGACATTGCTGAAAGCTTTCACTTTAATACGGCCATATCGGGCATTATGGAATTAACCAACAGCATTAGAAAATACAGTCCGGGTTCAAAAGAAAGGAAAATAGGGTTGGAAACTGCGGTCAGCCTGCTATACCCGTTCGCCCCTCATATCACATCTGAGATGTGGAGCCAGCTGGGAAAAAACCAGGAACTTGATTCAGTTCCCTGGCCGAATTGTGACAGTGAAATTATAGCCGAATCAAAACATGAAGTTCAGCTTCCGGTTACAGTAAACGGAAAACTCAGAGCCAAAATAAAAACAACGAGGGATGCCCCGGAGAGTGAAGTCAGAAAAAATGCTGAAAAAGAAAAAGTAGTAAAGCAGCATATAGAAGGAAGAGAGGTTAAAAAGGTGATATATGTTCCCGGTAAAATCCTGAATATTGTAGCAGCAAAGGAAGATAAAAATGAATAGGATAACTTTAGGCTTATTATTATTAGGTTTTTTGATTTTCGGCGGATGCGCTATGTATGAGCCGGTTGAGATTGTGCCCGATCATATAAGAAATGTCAGGGTGGTGCCGGTAAGGAATCAAACTTCACAGATTGGGATAAGCACTGATATGACTGAACAGATTGAAGAGGAGTTTATAAGAGAAGGAAGGCTGAGGGTTACCGATTCACGCGATGCGGATTCAGCTTTATATACGACAGTGGTTAGATACAATAAAATCCCGGTTTCATATGATGAAAATTTCATCGTAGAAGAATATCAGTTGTCCATGGTTGTGGAGCTTGTTTTTGTTGATAACATTAAAGAGTTGCGCTTGTGGGAAGAAAAAAGAAAGGATCACAGGGGGGGCATAGAGGCGTCAGTGATATATAATGTGAGCCATGACAGGGGATATACGGAAACCGAAGAGGAGGCTCGGCAGAGGCTTATTAAGGAAATTGCCAGGAGAATTCTTCAGAGAACTATCTATGGATGGGAATAAAATCGGTCCGATATATATACTTTCCGGGGATGATTATTATTCAAAAGAAAAATTTATAAAAAAAATAGAGTCGGAAATTAAAAATAAACATGGGGATTGTGAAAAATCTGTTTTAGATTCAGATTCCATATCCGTTGACGAAGTAAAATCACAGCTGTCAACTGCATCTCTGTTTAGCAAGGGCAGAATTGTAATTGTAAAGAATGCGGACAGCTTATTTAGAAAGAAATTTAAATCATTTTTGAATAATTACATCAGAAAAAAAAACCCTGCATCCATAGGTGTTTTTGAAACAGAGCGGGTTCCGGGAAAGGTTAAGGATATACAGGTAAAAAAATTCAGGGCGCCCTATGAAAGCAAAATGCCGTCATGGATTAAGAACGAGGTAAAAGAAAAAGGCAAAGCAATTACTTATGATGCTGCTAAACTTCTCACTTTTTACTGCGGAAGAAACCTGCACAATACAGCTGCTGAAATAGACAAGATATTCACAGCTTATCCTTTTGAGGAATCATACGGGATTAAACACGTAAGAAATATAGCGGCTTCTCATAAAAAGGACGACATTTTCGGGTTTCTGGATGCGCTTGTGGATAGAGATAAAAAAAAGGCACTGCTGCTTCTTGATAATATATTAAGGTACGGGCAGCCGGGCGAGCCCATTAAAATAACATCAATGATTAAATGGAAAATGCAACAGATAATTGGAGCCAGGGCTCTGACTTCTAAAGGGGCAAGTGAAAGAGAGATTATTAAGAGTTTAAATTTAAAACCGGCATTTCTGTATAAAGGTTTTTGCCGGAAAATAAATCGCTTCAGTCTTAATTCTCTGTATTTTCTTTATGACAAACTATGTAAACTGGATATAAGTATAAAAAGCTCTACTGTAGATGAAAAAATATTGCTGGAAGAATTTATTTTCCGCTTTTTGCAGCATTGAGTTTTTTTTGCATCCGGCTTTTGTTCCTGGATGCCTTTTTCTTGTGAATGGCTCCTTTTAAAGCTGCTTTATCAATATGTTTTTCGGCTTCAGGAAGTAACTCTTTTGCTTTTTCCAGGTCAGAATTTTCAATTGCCTGCTCAACCTTTTTAATATAGGATTTTGCTTTTGATCTGAGCATTTTGTTTCTCATGAAATTATCCCTGCTTTTTCTTGCAGTTTTTATAGCCTGTGTATGTCTCCCTGTTGGAAGTTTAGTCATTTTGTGCTCCTTTTCTATACTTTTTGTCCTCTAAATATCAATGTAAAAATTAATATTAGCAAAGAAAAATAATATTGTCAAAAAAACCTGTTCTTTACCTTGCAATTAATGATTAAAAGAAATAAAATTTATATATGAATCTCAGAGCTAAAAGTTTAATTTCAGCAATATTAATTTTTCTAATTCCATATTCATTATCCTTTGCATACAATGAAAAAGAGGAGATGGCCATAAGAGCCATACATCGATGGCAGATGAGTGAGGCAGAAGATATAATACTTTCAATACAGACACCATCTCCGTATCTTGTCGGCATATATGAATTTAATAGAGGTAATTATTCAAAGGCATATGAGGCATTAAAAAAATCATCTCATAAAAGCAAACTTCAAAATTTAACTGAAAAATTATCAGCGTATGAGAAAATATTTGAAGAAAAAAGCTCAAAATACTTTAAAGTAAGATATACTGGTCAGGATCGGATTCTGGCAGAATATCTTATAGATATTATTGACGATGCAGCTGAGATAATTTACGAAAAATTCGGTTGGCTGCCGAAAAATGAGAAGGTGCTGCTTGAGATATACCCGGACCGCAGCTCATTTCAGCTTGCATCGGGTTTGACTGAAACTCAGATAGAGGTGTCGGGGGCAATCGGTATATGCCGATATAATCGTATGATAATTGCTTCTCCCAGAATCTTAATCTTCGGATACACATGGCCTGATACTGTTATTCACGAATACGTGCATTA
>SL_5KL_010_SEDDRAFT_10000782_pt1 | contig 20045 bp, 12 predicted proteins | sample SodLakKL_010_SED_FD_9118 | JGI IMG/M metagenome (IMG submission 9118)
ACTGTGCCTTCGACCGTAAAGAAACCGTCCCTTTCGACCATGTAGTCGTACGTGCCTTCTTCCACGTCGTCGATCACATAGTGCCCGGGGTCGTACATTACCCCGTCGAAGGTCACCACGGCATCTTCAATGGCGTTGCCGTCTTCATCCATCACCTCGAAGGTCACTGTGAAGGTGTCAGGAGCCGGCTCATCACCAAATACATCATCAATGACCAAAGGCTCTTCACCTACTTCAACCTCACGGTTGGGATCTCCTTCCCACTCGCCGCCATCCCAGCCTTCGCCAATGAGATCTGAGAAGTACTTGTACTCATAGATGCCGGGCTCTAACATGACGCTGGCCGTGTAAATCAGCTCATCGGGATATTCAATGTCTCCCGGAGTGCCTTCCACCTTGATGGCATCCAGTACGATCTGGAACCAGTCGGTTGAATCCCAGTGCCTGAAGGCAATGTAAATGTCCTCGCCGGCAAAGTCATCAAGATCCAATACAACCTCGCTCCATATGTCATCACTGAGGGTCTCATTATGGATGGATGTAAAGTCATCCGGATCCGTGCCTGTAGTGGACACCAATACATCGTAAGTCTCGAATGGCCAGTCAGGATCCTGGGCTTTTACATAAAAGCTGAGCACAAAGTCATTGGTGACGCCTTCGATCAGCGGCGTGATCAGCCAGTTGTCAGGGTTCAGCGGGGTGCCGTCCCATGACTGTGACATCACGGCATGGTCGCCGTCGTATGGAGAATGGCCGGGAGGGCCTACGACGTTCCACGAATATCCGTCGTTACTCTCATCCAGGTTGAGCCAGCCTGCCGGAATCACACCACCATCAAAGTTTTCATACATGATGGTCTGGAAGCCTTCTTTGGCATCCATGATCAGGTCCATCTCTATGGAACCTTCCGTGCCGGGTTCGGCCCAGCCGGTAAGACTGCCGGTAAGATAAACGCTATGAACGGCAGGATCGAAGGGGTCGCCATCGTCTGTCATGGCATCGGTCATGTCCACATTGAAGGTAACATGTGTTGGACCTTCGCCCAGAACAACGTCATAATGGAAGTCTTCGTCTGCCACGGTAAAGTTGCTTTCGTAGGTGTCAAAACCTTCTTTCTCCACGGTGAACACATAATCGCCGCTGGTGCCTTCAAAGCTGGCAAAACCATCGGCATCGGTATGCAACACCACGGAGCCTTCTTCAACGTAGGCCTGGATGTTCCACATGCCGGCCAGCCCAAAATCGCTGGCTGGCGACCATGGATCATCACCAAGCTGCAGAAGGTTGCCATAGCCAATGGGTTGGGCTGAATTGCAAACGGCAGCCGGGAAGAATCCGTCCCCCGGGTCATCAATGGCCCAGCCAATCCAGAGTTCCTGTGTGGTGTCGATCATGTACGGCTGATCAAGGACCAGCTCTACCCAGTCTTCGGTGGCTGTACCCATGACAGCTTCCACCTGCAGGGTCAGGTTATCCTGGTTCGGGCCCTGCCATATCTTGGCGGTGGCACCGTTGGGCTGGTCGTTCATGAAGATCTCGATGATGCTCACCTGGTATCCGTCATAGGGGCCAAGGTCGGCTGGCTCCCAGCGGATAGCGGCGTGCCACTCACCAGCGCTGGTCAACCCTATGGCGTTGTCGTTGATCGCATCCGGGTTGTAGTAATAGATCCACTCGCCGCCGCGGTAATTGATAAAGCCTGCAGAAACATCACCAGGGTTGGTCGAGGGAGCCGTTTCCAGCATGTGGCCGGATACGGCCTCACCCTGGCCGGTGGCAGCTTCAGCCCTTCTGGCCAATCCGCCGGGGGCGGGCAGCGCCACGCTGCGTTTGCTTTCCTGCATCACGGTGATCTCGGCACCTTCAACAGGGTTATTGCCATCGTCCATCACACTGAAAGAAATGGTATACATCTCGATCACTTCAAGGTGTACTTCTACATCCTTGTCTGCTCCGTCAACCGTGAAGGTCACCTCTTCCCCGATGTAGCCGCCGGCGGTGATGTTCGCCGTGTAGGTCGTTTCATCAACCAGTACGATAGAAGCCGTGCCGTCGGCGCCGGTTTCAAGCTGCTCGCCGTCGACCGATATCATGGCGCCTTCGATGGGAGCCTCTTCAGCAGTATCTTCCTTCACGTGGAAGGTCACCTCGTACATGTCGGGGGCCTCTCCAACGAACACGTCATCGATGTACCATTGATTGATATCAAATGTCGTACCGTCAAATACCCAGGCAATGTGGAAATCATCTGTGCCCACGCCATGGGAAGCTTCCGTAAGGATGAATTCAACTTCTTCGGCTGGAATGTCAGAGGGATCCACCCATTCATGAATGAGGTGTTCTTCGCCGTCTGCTATGGCTACAACGCTCAAAGTGTAAATACCTGGGTCGGACCAGTTATCGACCATGTGCTTAAAGGAAAGCAGCAGCTCTGACCATCCTGAGGTATTCAGGCTTGGGGAGATGACCTCAAGCCTGCCTGTAGTTGAGGGCGTCCAGTTAAAGCGCAATTCAGGCGCTTCGCCGCCGGCGTTATTTGAATCCCAAACTGCCCAATTTGCTACGTCAGTAAACCAGTTTGCAGGCAGATCTCCTGCTGGCACCCCATCGAATTTCTCCGTGTAAGGCAGGTCCATTCCTTCAAATTCATCGAAATGTGCGGTAAGGGTTTCGTCGCTGTTCATGATGATGGTGGTAGTAGCACTGTTCTCATCTTCCACGTTGCCATCCCAGTGGCTGAAAACCCATCCCATGTCGGCGGTGGCAGAAACAGTAACCTCGCTGCCTTCCAGGTAAATATGATCACCTACTGCCGGCACAACGGTACCTTCTCCCACGGGCTCTTCCATGGTCAGAGTAAAGCTATCGAAATCACTAACAAGCACATGGTCAATATATATCCAGTTAAAAGTGGCGTTGTCATCTTCGGTGATGTAATAATTGAAGATAAGATGCTTATCACCACTTAAGCTGCTGATATCAACTACATGCTCCGTCCACTCTCCTTCAAAAGGAACGACCTCAAGAAGGGTGGCATTGGCATGGAGATCATCCACGTTGTCATAAAGCTGGTCGACGGCAAGGATGCGCATGTTTTCGCGCGTACCGTCAGGTGCCTGGCTGGAATATCCCTGGAAGACCAGCATTTGCGCATTGGGATTTTCCATGTCGATCATGGGCGTGATTAGCCATTCATCCGCCAGGTTGCTTGAAGCAGCACCCTGGTAGGAGCGTGCAGAAAAATCGCCGGTAAAACTACTAACAGAGCTCTGCTCCCAATAAGAGCCGGCAGCTCCATTCACGTAGTTCCATCCTACTGGGGGGAATACACCTTCGTCATCAAAAATTTCAAAAAGAAGAATACCCTCAGCAGCAAGAAGCTCCACATTCGATTCCCCTGTACCGCCTTCTCCAATGTGGTTACTTGCGGTGACGGTATAGAAATAGTTACCGATTCCGGGCACTTCCGTATCGGTGAAATGTTCTTCGGTAATGTCGGTAGCCACCTCTTCCATGTCGGGGAAGCGCACCACGGTATAGGTAATGTTATCTCCGGTAAAATAGCCGTCAAACAGGCCGCTTGTGGGTGCATCCCAGGTAAGGGCGCCGTCATTGCCATCGGCAACAAGTTCGATGTTTTCCGGTGCAGCCGGTACATCTTCTCCGATATAAACCGTCATGGTCACAGGCAGGCCTTCGCCGGCATCGTTTTCGCCTACAACCCTGTAGGTATAGTTTCCTGCTTCGGTGATGTCATCATCGTGATACGTTTCAGCACCGCCAATGACGGGATCGTCAACAGTATGAATCAGCTCGCCGTCACGATAAATGTTGATGGCGTGCAGTTCAGTCAGTGTTTGTCCGTCAACGGTCTCGTCGGGGTTGTCCCAGGCCAGGTCTGCGTGCAGTGCGCCTTCATCACCAGCTGTTACGGTAAAGTTGGCAACTTCGGCGGGTGCGTCATCTTCCGCAACGATAAAGGGAATGGCAAATCCAGCAACTTCTGCAATAAAGAGATTGATCTCTGTTGCTAACCCTGTATCGGTATCGATTTCATACAATCCACCTTGTGTGGTAGGGCTATACAATGTACCGTAGAGGATGTCATTGTCGCGGTCGTATGCGATGTCCTGCGCAAAGTTAAGAGTCAAACCAATGCCACCTATGTTTGTACCCGCTCCGGTGTTTGGATCAATACTGAAAAGTGCATCGTCCGAGATACTGACTCCATAAAGGTTTCCGTCTGCATCACCGGCAATACCTATTATGATACCGGGTGCGATCATACCTACAAGGGTAACGTCACCGCTCGTAAGGTCAACTTCATAGAGCTGGCTGTTTGCACCGTCGTACTGACTCAGGTACATGATGCTGGAAGTTACATCGTAAGCCAGGCCTGTAGCAGAGGCTAATCCAGTTGTACCAACAAGGTCATAATCGCCGGTGGCAGGATCCACGGTATACAAGCCAGCATTAGCTTCGTTACTGACAGCATACCAGATATCATCAGCGTAATCTGCCGCAGCCATCCAGATTAAGTCGCCATCAACAGCCTGAATCAGTGATAATGTACCGTCATCAAGGTCCACAGTAACAGGTCCGGTTCCAATACCTGCGTTGTTATCAAAAATGTTCCAGGCATGTCCCATGTTGCCATCACGCAACATGATAGGCTGCAGCTGCCCGGGCTGGGGTTGCCGGCCAAGGTCCGGGGCGCGGTCCAGGGAAGGCTGTTGAACTTCAGCCCTTTCCATTTCCTCGGCCAGGCGCATTTCATGTACTGTCGGGTCAATGTCCCTGTTTTGTGCAAAAGCCGCACCAGCAACAAAGACCATAATTAATAAAATTGTAAAATTTCTCATAAGGTAATTTGGTTTTAGTGAAACATGAAGTGATTGAAAAAAAAAAGACTTATAAATAAATGTTCTGTGCAAGCATTTGCATAAGAAAAGGAATGTGTGATTTAATGCAAATTAAATGTTTAATTACACAAAACGATTTCAAATATAGTAAGAAAAACTTAACCTGCAAAATCAGGACTAATGACTTTTTTTAAAAAAAAAGCCACAACCCTATGTGGCCCCATGTTGTTAATTACGTTAAAACCAGCTACTAATTGCTGGATCATCGAAGTAATACCATACCCTAAAAAAATATTTACATTTATACGTACTTGGAGAGAAGGGCCTAATATATTTTTTAGGCTATTACTTTCGGAAAATTGACGATTTGATGTATTTTTGAAGCTGTGTTATCCAAAATCAATCTGTCATGAGTCAACCAGGTGGCCACTCAACCCGATTAACGCTTATGTTTATGAACTACCAGCAATTTCTTCTGTTAAAAATTTGCATTGTTTGTACGATCATACCCACGGCAGTCCATTCGCAACAAAACATCACCATCCAACAATACATTGATACGTATAAATACGTGGCGATGTCTGAAATGCGAACATCGGGGGTTCCGGCAAGCATCAAACTGGCCCAGGCCATCCTCGAATCGGGGTTTGGAAACAGCGAACTGGCAACCATGGCAAATAACCATTTCGGGATAAAATGCCATGGCTGGCCCGGTGCATCCTATTTTTATACCGATGACGAGCCCGACGAGTGCTTCCGTAAATACGCCGACCCCATGCTGTCGTTTTTTGACCACACGGAGTTCCTCACCACCCGTCCCCGGTACGCTTTCCTTTTCGATTATCAGCCTGATGATTACAAAGCCTGGGCCCGCGGACTCCGGCGAGCCGGATACGCCACGAACCCGCAATACGCAAACCTGCTCATCCGTATCATCGAAGAACACAACCTCTACCGCTTCGATGCAAAAGCACTCGACCCCACTTTCGCGATAGCTGAAAACTACAGCAAACTGCGACGCAAAGATCCATCCACCACAGCAGGCATCCGTGACCTGTATGTTGCCCGGGAGGATGTCCAGCGGGAGATACGAACATACAACCGGATAAATTATGTGGTAGCCAGGCCCGGTGACACCCCGCAGACACTTGCCAGGAAATATGATATAAGGCCAGGGCGCATCATCCGCTATAACGACTGGAGCGAAGAATTTCAGCCGCCCCCCGGGCACAGAATATACCTGCAACCGAAACGAAGAAAAGGACCCGTCTCATACCATATTGTCCGGGAAGGAGAAACCATGGCAGATATATCTCACGAATACGGTATACGAAAAGAAAACCTATATCGCCGCAACGACATGACCTTCGATATGGAGCCGGAGCCGGGCCAGCAACTTAAACTCCGGGGCTACGAGGGTTTTTTCTTTCAGTATCTCTTCAGAAGGCCGTAATCAGACCGGACAGGAGTTTACACCGAAGCTTGCGCCTCACCTGAGAACGCGGACATAAGCGCCCTTTTTACGCGTGTTCCATACATCCACACCCGCTTCCAGGAAATCCGCCTCTATCCGGTTGGCCAGCCAGGGCACATTTGAGGCATCAAGGATAACTTTGCAAGGCTTCACCGCACGGAGTAAATTACTTACCTCCGGAACCGCATTGCCGGTTATCAGCAAATAATCTACCGGATAACTCTCCGCGTACAAATCCGTTGAGGCTTTTTCGGATGACATACCGGAAAAGTGTTTCGAAACGTCCGATTCATCATGCAAAAGCAGGACAGATATCCCGTTATACCAAATAAAGTCGCCTGAGCGAATCAAATGTGATGAACGTACTGTTGTATCTGCACTGAGCACCAAAGGCTGTTCTATCTCATGCCTGATTCCGGATCGTATCCGGTTGGCCTCCACGCTGAAGGATTTTTGTCTTTGATTGTTCATTATCTCATCACAGGCTATGTAAACCGTTTTGTCAGCAGACACAAAATCTATTGCAGTAGACCTGCTTACGTGATAGACAACAAAAAAAAGCTGGGCCGAACGCGTTGCGTTCCGCAGGGTAAATGAACCAACGATCAAAACCATTGTCACCATCGAGAAAAGAAAATAATTTCGCCTGGCCTTTAACAAATAGCAGAAGAGGAAAAAAAGACACACAAACACCAGCAAGGTTTCTGAAAAGCTTATGTATACACCTGTCGTGGTAGAATAGGGCAAACCTTCGATAAAGCGCACGCTGTGATGCAAAGCGCTGACAATTAGCGAAAGGATCTTGCCCGCGAAACATCCGGCAAAAGGTACAGGGCTCAGCACCAGGCTAAGGATAGCAGTATAGATCACAACGGTTGCCAGGGGAATGACCACAAGGTTTGTCAGCAAAAAATAGTTGGGGAACTGGTGAAAGTAATGCAATGCCAAAGGGCCTGTGGCCAGCTGGGCGGCAAGTGAAACGGTAAGTATGGCCCAGGCCTTTGAAAGCAGCCTGTTTCTTACATTCATGAGTTTTTCGAACCAGGGCTGCAGGGTTACAATGCTGATTACCGCCAGATAAGACAATTGAAACCCTATATGCATGATGATGGCCGGATTAGCGGCTACCAGGACTATTGCCGAGGCTGCCAGGGTATTATAAATGTTGGTTTGCCTCTGGAAGCTCTGACCCATCGAGACAAAAGTGAACATCACAGAAGCCCTTTGCACGGAAGGACTGAATCCGGTCACAGCGGCATATATCCAAATGCAAAGAATGATGGCCAGTGCTTTAAGAATACGTCCTCCCGGCAACCTCGTCATAAAAGAAAAGATTTTCCCCAGGACCATATATATGATCCCTACGTGCAATCCTGAAACACACAGGATGTGCATGGCCCCTGCACCGGCAAACTCTCGCCGCAGATCCTCATCAAGGTACTCCCGGTAACCCAGGAGCAAAGCAGATATCACCGCAAACTCCCGTCCGCTGACATGATTGTTTTCGAGTGTCTGAAGCGCCCTCTCCCGCAGCATTAGTGCCATCCTCATATAAAACCTGCCCGCATTTTCGCCCGTGGCATACCACTCACCCGAACGCAGGTAGCTTGTATGAAAGATGTTTTGACGCGCCAGGTAACGCTTGTAGTTAAACACTGCCGGGTTTTGTGGCGGCGAAACCCCGGAGTAATTGTCCGGTACGACCAGGCGGTCACCGTACCGGAGCCTGCCTGCCAGGCTGTCTTTTTCAAAATACAGCAACAGGCGGCCTTCTGCAGCTTTTATCACACTGTCGTTTCCGGCAAACAACACGTCAGTGACCGCCTGAAAGGTGTTTGGCCGCTCTGAAACCGGCTCCCTGATCTGAACGAGCAAGTACCCGCCAGGAAGATCATGGTGCCGGAAGTGGTCCGCCCGCCCGTATTGATCATGCTGCCTTACTAAATGATATCCGAGGCACATCAGTAAAATGGCCAGGCAACATCCCGACAACCATGTAAGCCTCAGCCCGCAACGCCTTCGCAGACCCAGGACAAACAGTATACTGGCAATGCCCGCAATGACCGGAACATACGGATACAACTGATCCACTTCCCCGGCACGCAGTCCGGCAATCACTCCCACAGAAAAGGGAAAGAATATCCGGGGCAGCGGCACCATGATTTACTTTTTTTATCCAAATTTATATTTTTTAAAATTATATTGATTATTTTTTATGCTATTTTTAATCGTAATGTACGTTTTTAACGTTAAACGGAAATTATGCCTCAACAGTTACCGGAAGATGCGCCGGATTTTTCAAAAAGTCTGCTCATTTGTGTTGCTTTGATTAGGCACGAAGCAAACGGCACACTGATAATTAGCCTATTATAATTAAAACAGGAAGAAATAATCCGAAATCAACAACAAGAAACAACATCCAACAGGCCTTAACAGCATAAGTCTTCAGAGCTAAGAGTGAATGACTGCACAACAGTGATAAGGCTTGTTGAAGGATCCGAAAAGAGAGTGTTGAGGGCGACCCTGAGCCCGATAAAGCTCGCAGGGCATGGATTTTGTAAAGGGGAGTCTATCCTGATATTTCGCTGGTGATGTATGCTGCAGCCTCCCTGGATGCGCCCTGGCCACCGAGTTTGTTTTTTAGCGCGGTATACTCCTTTTTGAACTCTTCCCGGGCAAGCTCATCAAACAAGAGTCGCGACAATTCGTCTTTAAGCCTGCCGTGAGTAAAGTCTCTTTGTATGATCTCCTGCAGCACCGGCTTGTTTATGATAAGGTTTACCAGCGAGATATAAGGGACACGAATCAGTTGACGTGCAATAAGGTACGACAGGTGGTTTGCCTTATAGCACACCGCCTGCGGCACGCCAAACAGTGCGGTTTCAAGGGTGGCTGTTCCGGAGGCTACCAGGGCTGCACGGGCGTTTGCCAGTAAGGCATACGTCTGGTCAAATACCAGGGAGACATTGCTATGCCGGATATGTTGCTCATATACAGAGGGGTCGTGGGTGGAAACCGCTGCCACAACGAAGTGGAAAGAAGGAAATTCCGGGGCCAGTGCTGTCATTTCGCTGAGCATGCGTTGGATCTCCTGTTTGCGGCTTCCGGGCAATAGAGCCACAATAGGGTTATCGGGCAGCTTGTTGGCCTCCCGGAAAGATGCATAATCACTGGACTCTATTTTGGGGATGACCTCATCAAGAAGCGGATGACCCGGAAAGTACACCTCCAGCCCGTGTTTGCGATAAAATTCCTTTTCAAAAGGCAGGATCACAAGCATTTTATCCACTACCTTTTTTATCTTTTTCACCCGCGACTGTTTCCACGCCCAAACTTGCGGGCTGATATAATAAATAACCGGGATGTTATTCCCATTGGCAAATTCTGCCATTCTGAGGTTAAACCCGGGATAATCGACCAGGATCAAGGCATGGGGTTTCCACTCCAGGAGGTCGCGTTTGCAAAACCGAAGAAGGCCCAGTATGGTTTTCAGGTTGGTCAGCACTTCCCAGAACCCCATAAAGGCCAGCTCCCTGATATGTTTTACCACTTCTCCCCCCGCCTGCTGCATTCTGTCACCTCCCCAAACGCGGAAAACAGCCTCTGCATCCTGTTTTTTGATTTCCTTCATCAGGTTGGCTGCATGCATATCGCCTGACGACTCTCCTACTATGATGTAATACCTTGCCATTCCTGTAGAATCAAAAGATCATAAAATAGATCAGTATCATGACAAAAGTTACCAGCAGAATGCCTCGTCCGGTGCGGTCCTTTTTCTTGCTGACCATATAAAAACGAAAGGGAAACAGGTTTGATACGACAGCAACCAGGAAGGGGATCTTGGGCCTGGGGGTATATATCACTCCTTCGACCTGCCCGTAAGGCATTAATACCAATATCAGCAGAAAATACACAATTACGGGCAGCAAAAATCCAATGAGCATGCCCAGAATCCAATTGTCCTTGTTAAACATGAAACTTCCATTTATTTAGTTCCGGGATCAGGTCATGAGCTGTGAAATCAAACTGCACCGGCACTACAGAGATATAATTGTTTGCCAGTGCCCATTCGTCAGTTTCGTTGCTGTTCTCATGAAGTTTAAACTTGCCGGTCAGCCAGTAATAATCCTTGCCCCTTGGGTCCTGCCGGTAATCGAATTCTTCTTCCCAGTTGCCCCTGGCCTGGCGGCATATCTTTATCCCATTAATTTCATCGGCCGATACGGCAGGTATATTTACATTGAGGCAAATCCCTTCGGGCAGGCCATGTTCAAGTACGTTGGATGCTACGTCGAGAATATGCTTTCTGGCATGGGAAAAATCAGCATCAAATCTGTAGTCAAGCAGCGAAAAGCCTATGGACGGAATGCCCTCCATGGCGCCTTCTATAGCCGCCGACATGGTCCCGCTGTAGATAACGCTGATGGAGGAATTTGATCCGTGGTTTATACCTGAAACCAGGAGATCGGGTTTCCTCTTAAGCACCCTGTTTACAGCGAGTTTCACACAGTCGACAGGCGTGCCGCTGCAACTGTATTCGTCGTGATCGTCGTTAACCGTGATCTTTTCAAGGCGTATAGGATTGGTAATGGTTACAGCATGTCCCATACCGCTTTGGGGCTTGTCAGGCGCCACCACGACAACTTCGCCCAGCTCCATCATATATTTTACCAGGTGTCTGATCCCCGGTGCCATCACCCCATCGTCATTGGTAACCAATATCAAAGGTTTTTTCATAAATTTCAATTTTGTCAAATGTCAAAATGTCCTGGCCGGCTTCATCCTGGTGTTTAAGCATCCAGGGCTTCCGGATAAATGTTCCGGCCAATGCAGAATTAAACTACAAATCTAATCAGAATCTTCCTGAATACAAATGGCAGGATCAAAAAAGCCATTTGAGGAGGCTTCCGGCTTAACGTTTTTTAACGAGCGCCATTTTGTCATGAAAAACAAATGGCCTGTTTTTTGATTACTTTTGCCTTGGCATGTAAAGATAATATCGTTTATTCCAAAAATAATAATCATCGTCATGATAATTAACACAGAAATACTAATCATCTTCGGGGTGTTCATGCTGCTGAGCTGGCTGGTATCCAACCAGCTGAAGTCGCGTTTTGCCAAATACTCGCGGATGCGATTGCGCAGTGGGTTATCCGGGCGTGAAATAGCTGAGAAGATGCTTCATGAGAGCGGTGTTGAGAATGTCCGGGTGATTTCAACTCCCGGCAAGCTGACCGACCACTACAATCCGCTTAACCGCACGGTAAACCTCAGTCCGGAAGTTTACAACGGCCGGTCGGTAGCCGCAGCAGCCGTTGCCGCTCACGAATGTGGCCACGCGGTGCAGCATGCGCGTGCATACGCTTTCCTGCAAATGAGATCGGCCCTGGTACCTGTTATCAGCGTAAGCTCCCGTTACATGCAATGGGTGCTCCTGATCGGTATTTTAACCGTGGAAACCATGCCCGGTATATTGCTTGCCGGCATTATCATGTTTGCGGCAACTACCCTGTTTAGTTTTATTACCCTGCCCGTGGAATTCGATGCCACCAACAGGGCGCTGGCCTGGCTTACGGATACAGGCATGACGGTAGGGGAAGAATACAGCAACGCCAAAGACGCACTGAAGTGGGCAGCACTCACTTATGTAGTCGCAGCGCTGGCCTCGCTTGCCACATTGCTCTATTATATCATGATATTCCTCGGAAGAAGGAATTGACAAATAGAGTCAACTAAAACTGAGGGTGAAAAGCTATTTAAAATGCTTTTCACCTTTTTTTAAATCAAATAAAGACGTTGATCTACCCAATTAGGTAAAAAATTCCGATATTTGCCGGTGATTTCCGGCATCAACCAAATGTATTGTGAAAAACTTCTGTACAGGATGCAAGGTATCGCATGCCTGCGCAGTCTATAAGTGCTGCTACAAGTGTTAAGCATCATTGAATGAAAAAATATTTTTCTCTTTTTACCCTGGGAGTCCTTCTCCTTTTGCTGATAGCACTTTTCCTGGTGGAAATGCCCTATGCCATCAGGGCCAAAGGCGTCGTGAGGCCCATGACGGAATGGTACCTTCTGAAGGCCGACGACGGAACCCTCATCAACATGATGGAAGACCATGTCACCGGTGGGGTGCAGGAATATATAGTTCAGGAGTTCCAACGGGGTGATGTGGTGCATTTTTTGTTCAACGACCCCCTGCTCCGGCATGACATGGTAACCAGGGGCGACACCATCGCCTGGGTGGTTTCCCAGGACCTCGACATGAAGATGGTCCAGAAAGTGGGCGAGCTGGCCTACCAGGAGGCTTTGAAAAAAGTATATCTCACTGGTGAGAAACCTGAGGCTTTGCAGATGGCCCTCGACGAGGTAGAACTGGCCAGGCAGGAAGTAGAAACACAGCAGAAAATTACCGCCAGAATTGAACATCTCTACCAGCAAGATCTCGTGTCGCAACAGGAATACGAACTTGCGGTTAACGACCTGATGGTCAAAAAACATGCCCTGGAAATCGCACAGTCTTATTACCGGGCGCTTCTGGCAGGTGAAAAAGAAGAAGAGATCAGCGTCATCCGGTCCGGCATCTCAAACCTGGAGCAACAGATCAGACAACTCGAACAGCACCGGCAGGCCATGCATATCATTTCACCCATCACAGGGCGCATTGTACGGCAGAGAAGCATCGAACAACAACAGGAAAAAGAAGTGATCAGGCTGGCTGACGTGAGTTCCATGCTCGCTTTTGTGCCCGTTGACAGCTACGAAAGAACATTTATCGAACCCGGCCAGGATGTTTTTATCCGTCAGCAAGGGGGAAGAAAAGAATGGAAGGGAAGGGTGCTGAATATTGACAATAGCGTGCAGATGATCAATAATCAGCCTAAAATATTCGTTACTGTAATGATAGATGGTCATGAAAACCAGGAACTGCTGCCCAACATGATCATCGATGCCAGAATCCATGCCGACAGGCTGACCCTTATGGATTATCTGTTGCGTATCACCCGTGTGGTATACCACAATTAAGCTACTATGCTCAGATACGAAAGAAAATATTTGGTGCCCAACCATTTGCTTGGTGAACTGCGAAGCCGCGTGCTGGGATTCGTAAGAGAAGACCTCTACGCCACCGCAAACGGGAATGGCCTGCCCCAGTATACCGTACGCTCCATATATTTTGACACGCCCGATCTGGTCAACTACCATGAAAAACACGCCGGGCTGCTTCACAGGAGAAAACTAAGGGTCAGGGGCTATACCCATTCCAACGACAATGAATTTGTAATTCTTGAGATCAAAAGAAAAATCGGCAACAGGATCAAAAAGCACAGGGCACCAGTAGCCTACAGCAATCTTGAAACACTCCTTCAAACAGGCTACCTGGAAAAATACCTGGAACACGAACACGCCCCCAACCCGGATCAGCTCATCGACGATGCCAAGCGTTTTTTCTTTCATTACAAACTAAAGCCTTATCTGTCTACCACGCTGGTGGCCTACGAAAGGGAGGCGTATCATGGGAAGATCAATGCCGGCACGCGGATCACATTCGACAAAAACATACGCAGCAGAAATTATCCCGCCATCAACGAGCTTTTTAGCGAAGAAAACCTCAGATACCTGTTTAAAAGCCATTTTATTCTGGAAATCAAGTATTTTGAAAACAGAATGCCGGGTTGGCTTAAAACCATCGTAAATGACTTTAAACTGAGGCACGAAGCCCTGTCAAAATACACCATAGGCTTTGATGTAAACAAAACATTTGCACATTACTAAACCACCAACCTGGATCATATGGCCACAGATTTTGCAGATATATTTACCTTATCCATAACGTTGCGCGACGTGCTGATGAACCTGCTGGTAGCCCTGTTCTGCGGCACGATCATCTCATTACTCTACCGGTTCACCTACAAAGGCCTGAACTATTCGGCATCCTTTGCAGTATCCATGATCATGCTCACCATGATAACCTCCGTGGTTATAATGGTGATCGGCAACAACCTTGCCCGGGCTTTTGGTATGGTAGGAGCCATGTCTATCATACGTTTCCGCACGGCCGTTAAAGATGCCACCGATATCATGTTCATCTTTTTCGCCCTGAGCATCGGGCTGGCAGCCGGAGTTCAAATGTACACCGTTGCCATTTTCGGAACCCTTTTTATCAGTTTTATTTTTCTTGTCATCAACCAGTTTGACTTCGGACTCGCAAGAAAAAGGGAATACCTGCTGCAAATTCTGACGGATGCCAAAGATCTGTCGGGTGAAGCTATCGACAGCATCATTAAAAAACACAGCAGCAGGCGCAAAATGGTGAATATGAAGGCACTTGGTGAAGAGGGAAACGAAATGATGGAGCTCTCGTTTCACGTATTCCTGAAAAGTGAAGAGCAGGGCAACCAGATGCTCCGTGAACTGAAAACCAATGCTGACGTCAAGAGCGTCAACCTCTTCTTTGATGAAAACTGATGATGCGGCAGCAGGTCTGATGCCGCCAGCTGAACTACCTTACACGCCTGCCTGCCATAACGTTGCGGCGCCTGTTGACCTGAAAAGGGAACACGATCAGGTGAGATCAGAAACAATCCGCAACACCACACTGCGTTTTCATGAGGAGGCACCGCAGACATAATCCGGAAATTTCCGATTATCACTAAATTGATTCTTTCACAAACTTTGTGAAACTTTGAGAAATTTTATGCGATCTTTTGTAAATCTTTGCCAGACTCCGCAAGAACAGCAGAGGGTTGCAATCCTTTCGGGCATCAATCGATACCGGATTGATGCCCGTCCTAAACGGCCGGAACAGGCGGATAAAAAAAGAAGTTCGCATCCGGGCCTCGCAGAAAGGGAATGCAATGAAGCGAATCATCAATAAGTAAAGGTTAAACATGCCCTATAAAAACACACATACATTCACAACTGCAATAAAAAACATGTTGCTTTTGTGCATCCTTTTCTTTTCGATGGGATGCACTCTCGTGTTAGCAGATGACGAGCCACCCGAAATCCTGCCGCCTGTCTTTTCACACCAGGGTGGCTTCTACCAGGATGGGTTTGACCTGCACATCGAAAACCCGCATTCCGGCACTTACCACTATGTGGTATCCAGGGCTGGCTACCAGGAGCAGGCGGGTCAGATTACCGTAGACACCCAGGAGAAGGAGGTCGTGGTGACGCTTGTGCCCGCAGGTAGAGGCGAGGCAAGTCCATCGGAGACGGATCACCGCCATATCGCAGGTACAACACATAGTGTGGGTTTTTGTGTCGACATGACCGACTCTCCTTTTGAAGACGGGGACGTGGTCTACATCAGCGGCGACATGACCGACCCTGCATGGCCTGAACCCGGATCCGATCCGGATATGATCATGGAGAGCCAGGATAACGACTCGATCTATTGCATCTATTTAGACCTGGAGGCTGGCAACCATCAGTACAAATATTTCCTGAATCCAGGATGGGGCGACGGTGAGTGGAGCGGTTCGCCCAACCGGCAGGTCACTGTATACGGGGATACGATCTTTCATGACATCTGGGGCGTGATCGACCCCGATGACCCGGACGATCCGGATGACCCGGAGCCGCCCTATGTGCCCGGCACCGCCACCTTAACCTTCGTGGTGGAAGATCCTGAGGGGAATCCCATCCCGGATGCCACCATCTTCTTTGATGGCGAGGAACTGGCGCCGGGTGAGTATGTCATCACGGGTGTGATGCCTGCAGCATTGATCAGATATACAACGGATGGCAGCATCCCGGACAGTACAAGTGCCGTGTATGATGCCCCCATCCCCATCACAAGCCGGGAAGGTGATCCCAACACCATCTCACTCATCCCCACCAACAATCTGGGAGAAGGGCATCATTACAACGAAAACTGGCAGCCGCCGGCGGGAGAGATCTTTAAGATCAACACCATACGTGCACGGGCGTTTTTACCCAACGGGCGCCCGGGCCAGACGGAGACCCATAGCTATCTGGTGGATGAACAGGCTTTTCACCGCTACTCCCTGCCGCTGATATCCATCACGGCGCACGAAAGCGCATTTTTCGATGCAGATACCGGCATCTATGTGCACGGCAACCACACCAACTACAACCAGCGGGGCCGCGAATGGGAACGCCTGGTGCATTTCGAATTCTTTGAGAAAAACGGCAACCTGGCATTCTCGCAGGACATGGGTGCCCGGATACACGGCGGGACCAGCCGCAACAGGCCCAGAAAATCTTTACGTATGTATGCCCGGAGAGACTACGGCACTACCTGGGTCGACTACCAGCTTTTCCCCGACAAGGAGATTCACGAGTACAAGAGGTTTATCCTGCGCAACAGCGGCAACGACTGGAGCGAGTCCATCTTCAGGGACGCCTTTATGCAATCGCTGATGAAGGACCTGGAGCTCGACCTGCAGTATTCCCGCCCCGCCATCGTGTTCCTGAACGGCGAATACTGGGGCGTGCACACCATACGCGACAGGCTCGACAACAGGTACATGCAGACCCATTACGGGCTGAGTGATGAGATGGATTATACCATCCTTGAGCGGGATGGTCAGCTCGACAGGGGCAACCCTGACGGCATCCAGCACTATGAGGATATGCTGGACTTCCTGGAAAGCCCCGGCGTAGCAGACCCGGACAATTATGCGGAGATCAAAACCCGCATGGATGTCAAAAACTTCACCAACTACCAGATTGGCCAGATCTATGTGATGAACACCGACTGGCCCGGGAACAACATCCAGTACTGGCGCTATTTCACAGACGAATACGACCCCGGTGCACCCGAAGGCCTCGATGGCCGGTGGCGCTGGCAGGTTTTCGACCTGGATTTCGGCTTCGGCCTGGACTTCGATTATGTCACCGGGGTGAACGAAGGCCCGGCACACAACACGCTTAGCTTTGCGCTGGAAGAACACGGCCCGGACTGGCCCAACCCACCCTGGTCTACCTTCATCCTGCGAAAGCTGATGGAAAACGACACCTACCAACAGCATTTTATCACCCGTTTTACAGACCTCCTCAACACATCGTTCGAAGAAAACAGGGTCCTGAGCGTACTGGAAGATTTTTATGAAACCTACAAGCCAGAGATGCCTGAACACATTCATCGCTGGCGCATGCCTGAAAACATGCAGTCGTGGGAGGATGAAGTGGATGTGATGCGCGACTTTGCGCTGCAGCGCGGGGATTACATGCGGCAATACCTGGCAGAGGAGTTTAACCTCGGTGATGAAGCATTACTCAAGGTAAACGTGGTGAACCCATCGCAAGGCACGGTACGCGTAAATACGGTGGAAACCGGCGAAGGGGAACCTTCCTGGGAGGGAATCTATTTTGAAGGGATGGAAGTTACCCTTGAAGCCGTCCCGGCACCGGGCTACCGTTTCAGCCACTGGGAAAGGCTGGAGGATCCTAATGCGCAAGGGGCCTCCTTTGTAATGGAAGGTGACAAAGAGGTGACGGCACACTTTCAGGCGGGTCTGATCCATTACTGGCACTTCAACAATTTGCCCGAGGACGAGCTGCAGATTGTGGAGGCAGATATGAGTATGAACGCTCCCGGCGTGATCACCTATCCCGGAACCGGAGCAGGCTATATGGACCGGACGGATGGCACGCAGATGAACGCGCACCAGGGAGCCGGAGCCGGCTATGGCCTGCGGGCACGCAACCCGTCAGACACCCGGCAACTCATCATACGCGCTTCATCCGAAGGATACAAAGACATCGTATTATCATACGCCACACGCAGAACACCCAACGGGGCCCGTGAACAAACGCTCTACTATTCGGCCGATGCAGGTGAGAGCTACACCCAGCTGAGCGAAACATACTCCGTCACGGAAAATTTTGTCGTACACCAGTTCGACCTGGGCGACATCCCGGAGGCACAAGACAACCCCGGCCTCCGGTTTAAGATCCTGTTCACCGGGGATGAAGCTTCGGGAAGCGACGGGAACAATCGTTTTGACAACGTGGTGCTGGCTGGCCAGGCGACAGAGCTCACCATAAGCCCCTTTCCCCCACCCACAGGATACCTTCACGAAAGCTATCCGCCCCATTACTTTACCGCATCCGGCGGAGAAGCTCCTTACAGCTACAGCCTTACGGATGGAACCCTGCCCGGCGGGCTGACGCTGGAATCGAACGGCAGACTCTCAGGCACGCCATCAGAAGCCGGCGTCTTCTCCTTTACTGTCCTGGTTTCTGATAACGCACAGGCTCAGGAGAGCAGGCAGTTTACTCTTGAAGTAGAAGACAAGTCCCTGATGCATTACTGGCATTTCAACAACCTGCCCGAAGGTCAGATCCATTTCGCAGATTCCGATTGGTCGCTGTTTCCGGATGGGGCTTCCATCAGCTACCCGGGCACGGGCGAAGGTTATATGGACAGAACCGACGGAACAACACAAAACAGCCAGCAGGATGCCCATGCCGGGTACGGCCTGCGCGTCAGGAATCCCTCGGACACAAGGGAGCTGATCATCTCCGCATCGTCAGAAAACTTTGAAAACCTGGTGCTTAGGTATGCCGTGCACCGAACCACCAACGGCGCCCGGCAACAGGAGATCCATTACTCGCCTGATGGAGGCTTGAGCTGGACTTATGTGGATGCGGTGGAATATGTCGGTGAGCAATTTCAGGTCCAGGAAGTTGATCTCACCGGTTATGAGGAGGTCGAAAACAACCCGGATCTCCAAATCAGGATTCTGTTTACCGGGGAAGAGGCATCCGGCACTTCCGGCAACAACCGTTTCGACAACATATCCATCCACGGGAACCGGACTAATGTGTCCACGGAAGAGCCATCAGATGACCAAAGCGGCCAGCTGGAGCAGAACTACCCCAACCCTTTCCGGGGCTCCACCACGATACCCTTTAAAATTGACCGGGGAGGAGATGTACGCCTTGACGTGTTTAACATGGAAGGCTTACACGTAAAGACCCTGGTAGATGAACATAAGAACCCCGGCCGGCATGAGGTTGTTTTTAACGGCCACCCCTACCCCGCTGGCGTCTACATTTACCGCATGCAAGCGCCTGGGGCTGTAATGAGCCGGCAGATGATCCTGCTGAACTGAACACGTGCTGCTTCAACTCCAACTATAGTTTTTCGCCATTGTGCTTTTATCCGGCAGCAAGCTGTCTGACATGGGCTAATATATGCCAAAAGGTATTCATTTGCAACGTGGTGGCACATCCTGCAAAAACATGATTACCAATTATATAAAGATGGCTTTTTATGAACTCACGAGCTCGCTTTTCAGAAATAAATGCATGATAAACGGTTAATTTCTAATTAATTTGTTGATTTGACCGGGAGATTCATCTATTTTAGTTTGTTTTTTTGTGTTTTTAAGAAAAATGTTCTAATTTCGATGCGCTGATCTCCTTGATATATTTTACTTTTTCATTGATTGGTATGCATGCATACACATAGTTTTTCTTATAATATTTTCATTTTCTAACCAAAACAACTTACTATGAAAAAAGCAATTACACTTATTTGGTTGTTATGTATGGTTCCCTTTCTGATACAGGGTCAGGGAATTACAGAATCCACCAACCAAAAAGAACTTCGGAAAACGCTGATTACCGAAGAATTTGAGCGGGCTCCAGACAGTCCTGAGCTAACTCTTGAACAAGTGTCACCCGAATTTGCCAGGGAAAGGTTTCAGCGCATTGTTGGCGGTGATGATGCC
>SL_5KL_010_SEDDRAFT_10000783_pt1 | contig 20033 bp, 17 predicted proteins | sample SodLakKL_010_SED_FD_9118 | JGI IMG/M metagenome (IMG submission 9118)
TTATGAAAGCTGGATCGATCCCGAAACCGATCAAGATGCCGTAGCTGAACTTCTCACCGCGGTCCCGGCGGAAGGCCTGACCGCCTACCCCGTCTCAAGGCAGGTCAACAACCCCGCCAATGATAGGGCTGAACTGCTCAAACCGGTTTAAAAAGTAAGTCAGGCAGGGGTTTAGCCAAATCTCCCACTTGTCGCACTTCAGTTGGCTCCGCAGTAGGCACAGGGGCCGAGGGGGCGGTGATAGCTGTAGTTAGTCCAGATCCCGCAGTCAAAGCGGTAACCCCGGTTGCCCAGGATTACCGGGCAATCCTCATACATCAGGTGGTAGCCTTCATAAGTCTGACAGCCGTCGCTGGTACGCTCGCATTCGGTGCATACAAATTTGGGAGAAACTGATCCCAGGCGGTTGTCCAGGTAGCCTAAAAACTCCACCGGTTCATAACAGACAAAACAGGCCGCCCCGTTTAAACCGGCATAATTGACCCCGCTGTGATCAGAATATATATCAATATCATTTATATGTTCAGCCAGTTCCTCGGGATGAATGGCCAGGCGGGGGATCTCCAGGGACAAATGCGCGGAAACTTCGCTGTAAAGAAGGTGGGTTGTTTCAATGATCGCAGGTGCCAGGGAAGACTGCTCGATATGATCCTGGAAGCCGGGGAAAAGGGGAAAGGCGGTCAGCAAAATCAGCAGCACACCCACTACGGCCAAACCAATCAGCAGCCCCACTGCACTGCCGCAAGCTTTATCCATTGCCCGGAAAAGTCTTATCCGGGTAATAACGGCAAAAAATGAGCCGGCCAGGTGAACAGCGGTGGCGGTAAGGGCAAAAATAGCAAAAAAGCCAAAGGCATCGGCCATAAACTGGGGCATGCCTACGTGACTGAGCAGCCATTCACTGACTCGCACATAATAGATAATTGCTGCGGTCAGCCCGACGGTAATTCCCAGGATTGAAAACACACTCCTGATCAAGCCGGCCCTGATTCCCTGCAGCAGGGAGAGGGCAAGCAATAAGGCGATCACCACATCGAGCCAGTTAAATGTGCCCGGCATTAAGAAAGCACCACCGTTCTTAGACAGCTCAAATTCCGGTTATAATTATACCCTTTCTTCTTCTTCCTGGGTATATTTATTTTCTTTTTTGAAAACAATATCGTTTTTGCAGGAATAATTATAATAGTGGAGAAATAAGTGCAATGGCATTCATGAACCGGAAAGGAGGAGGGAAAGGGAAATAGAGGTTCGCCTGCTGTGATGCCCATAGCGGGTAAATAACAGTTTAGGAGGGATATAGTATATGGAATATGGAATCTTATCGATTTTACCACCGATCCTGGCCATTGTTTTGGCTATCGCCACCCGACAAGTAATCATCTCCCTTTTTATTGCCGTTTGGCTGGGGGCGACTTTCCTCCATGTCAATCCCATTGACGGGTTTTTCCGCTCGGTTGATACCTACATCCTGGAAAGTGCCGCCGATCCCTGGTATGCGGCAATTTTGATCTTTACAATGATCATTGCCGCCACCCTGGGACTGGTGACCAAGGCCGGGGGAGCCCACGCGATTGCCGAAGCTTTGGCCAAAAAGGCAAGGACCGCCCGCGGCGGAATGCTTTCCGGCTGGCTAATGGGGATGATTATCTTTTTCGACGATTACGCCAGCTGCCTGATTGCCGGTAATACCGCCAAGCCGGTCACCGATAAGCTGAAACTATCAAGAGAAAAGCTTTCCTACATTATTGACTCCACGGCCGCACCAATTGCCACCATAGCGCTGATTTCGACCTGGATCGGCTTCGAGCTCGGGGTAATCGGTGAAGGTTACGCCGCCATCGGCCAGCCTGATGCACCGGTTTACCTGATCTTCCTGCAGAGTATTCCTTACCGTTTCTACAGCATTTTTGCCATCGCCCTGGTCTTGATTATTTCGATTACCCAGAAGGACTACGGGCCAATGTACGACGCGGAAGTAAGGGCCCGCACTACCGGCAAACTCCTGCGCGACGGGGCAGTGCCCCTTGCGGCCACCGATACGGCCGTACTTCAGCCGGACGAAAAGACCCCGCTGCGCTGGTTTAACTTTGTTATCCCAGTTGTGGTTCTTATAGTGGCTACATTTGTCGGCCTCTATGTGGAAGGTGGGGGAATGGAACCGGGAGTCGCTGTTACGGAAGCTTTTGGTGATGCCGACTCCAGCGTGGTTTTGCTCTGGTCCTCCAGCCTCGGGGCCCTGGTTGCCCTGGTAATGTTCCTGGTGCAGAAACTGCTTCCTCTCCAGCAGGCCATTGACACCATGATTGACGGGGCCAAGTCAGTATTCCCGGCTTTGATCATCCTGGTTTTGGCCTGGGCCTTGAGCTACGTAACCGGTGAGCTCGGCGCCGCAGAGTACCTGGTCGGCCTGACCGAAGCGGCGGGCATAACCTCGGTTGTTCTGCCCCTGCTGATCTTCCTGATTGCCTGCTTCATGGCCTTTGCCATGGGCACATCCTGGGGCACCATGGGTATTGTCACCCCGCTGGCTATCCCGGTGGCGGCAGCGATTGGTCCACAGGAAATCATCATTCCCACCCTGGCCGCCGTCCTTACCGGGGCCATTTTCGGTGACCACTGCTCGCCTATCTCCGACACCACCATCCTGTCTTCGACCGGTGCCGGAGCCGACCATATCGACCACGTCCGCACCCAGATACCTTACGCTCTTACCGGTGCCGTGGTGGCCGGAGTCTTTGGCTTCATCCCGGCCGGGCTGGGCGTGCACCCGGTAATCTCGATTATCCTCGGTGTAGCCGCCCTGATCATTTTTGTCAGGCTGGTGGGTAAACCGACCGGCACAGTTGAATCAATCGAGGCAGGCAAGAAATAGCCGAATATGAGAAGAAAATGAAATTAGCTGGACAGCAAAGCCGGCCTGCAGGCCGGCTTTGCCTTTGCTTCGGCCAAAAAAGCCGTGACCATAATTTAAAGATACCCAAAAAATACTTACCTTCCTGTAAATTATTTGTTACAATATTAAAGGTGAACAGCGATAAGAAATATTGGACGGAGTAACCATGGAACAGGCAAGAGATAAATACATGGAAATCAGGGAGGCCGGACCGGCGGATGAAGGCGCTGTTTGCCGGTTATGGGGCCTGCTGCTCGAATTTTACGAAAAGCAGGCCGACCCTGAAGTGCTCAAGAGCAGCTTTCGCTATGCGGTCAATCATCCCCAAAAAGTCCTCATTTATATCATCCTACTTGAAGGTGTTGTGACCGGCACCATAAGCCTGCACCTGGGGCATTTTTCCACCTGGGGCAACAACTGGTACGGTCACCTGGAGGACCTGGTCGTAGACCCGGCCTACCGGGGAAGCGGTCAGGCCGAGCACCTGATCAAGCATGCCATCAAGGCGGCCCGGGACAACAACTTAAGCCGCCTGGAATTAAATGCCCTTAACAAGAACACTTCCGCCCGCAGGCTTTACGAGAAGCTCGGATTTACCACCAACTCGGTGGTCTACGAGCTCCCTTTGAACTGAATAACCCTTCTATACCGGAGAATAATATCGCTTGTCCGGGAGGAGAAAGCTTTGCCGGCCCAAAGTTAATCTAGCCGGGAACCTTCCGCTGCTTTTTACTCCAAGTTCCGGATAAAAGGCAAAGTATTTAACGACTGCAAGCTGCAGAACCGGCAGTTTTGAAGGATAAACTAAATACCGTCAGCCCGGCGGACAGCCGGGTTAACAATAAAATGAAAGGAGAACTACACAATGCTTGACTACCGCGAAAAAACCCTGTGGAAAAATGTAGCCCCGGAGGAATGGAACGACTGGCGCTGGCAGGTGCGCAACCGCATTGCCACGCTTGATCAGTTAAAGCAGGTAATCGAGTTAAACGAGGAGGAGGCGGGCGGGGTGGAAAAATGCCTGGAAACCTTCCGCATGGCTATCACTCCCTACTACGCTTCCTTGATGGATCCTGAAGATCGCAGCTGTCCGATCCGTAAACAGGCTGTCCCTACAGCCCTGGAAGTTGAGCACTCCGATTCGGATATGATTGATCCCCTCTATGAAGATGTCGATTCGCCGGTTGAGGGGATCACCCACCGTTACCCGGATCGCATTTTGTTTTTGGTAACAGACCAGTGCTCGATGTACTGCCGCCACTGCACCCGCCGACGCATGGCCGGCACGACCGACAAGGCGCGGAGCAGAGAGCAGATCGACGTCGCCATAGATTACGTCAGGCAAACCCCGCAGGTAAGGGATGTTTTACTCTCCGGCGGAGACGGCCTTTTGATTGCCGACAATTTGATCGAGCACATTTTAAAGGAGCTAAGCGCGATTGAGCATGTGGAAATAATTCGCTTTGGCACCCGGGCCCCGGTTGTCCTGCCCCAGCGGATTACCCCCGAGCTCTGCGAAATGCTGGCGGAATACCATCCCATCTACCTCAATACGCACTTTAACCATCCCAAAGAAATTACGAAAGATTCGGCGGCGGCCTGCGCTCGCCTGGCCGATGCCGGCATCCCCCTGGGCAACCAGTCGGTGCTCCTCGCCGGGGTTAACGACTGCCCCCAGGTGTTAAAAAAGCTAAGCCACGAACTGCTTAAAATCAGGGTTCGCCCCTATTATCTATACCAGTGTGACCTTTCCATGGGCATTCAGCACTTCCGCACCTCTGTCAGCGCGGGAATAGAAGCGATCGAGAACCTGCGCGGTCACACCAGTGGTATGGGCGTGCCCACCTTTATTGTCGACGCCCCCGGCGGCGGCGGTAAAATTCCGGTCATGCCCCAGTACCTGGTCAGCCAGTCCCCGCACCGGCTGGTCCTGCGCAACTTCGAAGGCGGGGTTTACACCTATACCGAGCCAAAGCGGGAAGTAGACCCGGGCAAGCCCTGCCCTATCTGCGGCGGCACCCATAACCTTTACGACAGCGGGGTTGCTTCGCTTTTAAACGGCCGTGCCGTAGCCCTTGAGCCGACGATGAAAAAGGAAAAAAACTAAGAATATATACGCCGGCCGCAGGAACGGTTATTCCGGATGCTCAGTTACTATGGCACCGGGATCAGGCTTTGATTATAGGAGTCGGCGGGCAGAACAAAGGGGGGGACATTCAGGTAGATTAAAATATGATTCGCCGGAAGCATCGAAACGGCGGATGGTTTCATCTTCAGGAATCCAACCGCGAATTGGCAGAGCGGTATCGGTGCGAATCCGGTTAAATTCTTCTTCGGAGCGGACTCGGTTGAGGATCAATCCCGCCTGGCGGAAGCGGGAGGATGCTGAAGCGACCCGGTGCACGGTTTCGGCTACGCGCAAGCCTTTCTGCGAAAGGTCGGAAACAAGAAACAGGCGGTCGATATTGGCGATCACCCGCCGGTTAACCTGTTCTATACCGGCTTCGGCATCGATAATGGTCAAATCGAATTTTTCTGCAAGATATTCTATGGAGTGCCGGAGGAAAGTGTTCACCTGGCAGTAGCACCCTGCCTCTTCGGGGCGGCCAACGGAGAGGAAAGCGAGGTTGTGATGCTCGGTAAGCGATTCAAGTAAACGGTAATCGATGGCGGCAGCCAGGTTGCGGGCATCGCTCTTTCTGCTTTTTGCGATGTCGACCACCTCCAGGCGCAGCTCATTTACTGTTGTTTTAACTGGAAAGGAGAGGGCCATGGAAAGGCCGCCGGTGGGGTCGGCATCGATAATCAGCGCCCGCAGCGTTTTTCGCTCCAGGAGCAACCGGGCAAAAAGGGCGGACAGGGTTGTTTTTCCCGTGCCTCCCTTACCGCAAACCGCAATTACCTCGCTCATACCTGCTTGCGCTCCTTATTAAGGCGTCTATGGATTTCTCTTAAGCCGGTCACTTCTGCGCAAACCTCTTTGTATGCACAGCTTTCGCAATCAAAATTGAGATCTTCGTAGATCTTCAGCAGCACTTCTAAAGTTTCCTGCACTTTTGTTGCCGCCGTAGCCGGCAGCGTTCCCTGGTGCACAGCCTCCGTGACAAAAATGATCTCAGCCTCCTGCACAGAAGGCAGAGTCTTAAGCCTTTTAAGCAAGGTGTAGCCATAACGCCTCAGGTTGAAGTTCCGGCCCAAAGCCGCCCTGTTCACCCGGCACCAGATCCTGCAGCGATTGGGCCAGATGCGTATCGATATCCCCTCCAGGCGGGTGGCAAGAACTGTATCCAGCAGGGTTTGATAGGTTTCGTACTCGTTCCGGTGTCCCCCCCTGACCAGGATAACCTGGGTAAAGGGCAGCTTAACCCGGGAGGTTTCGGTAAGGTCGGGCCCAACCAGGGATATACAGTCGGGGCGGATGAGCTCTTCTTGGGCGGTCCAGAGGATCAAAAAAAGGGAACCGCCGGCTCCGCCCAGTTCCACGGCGGTATCTTCCTGCAGCACGAGGGAAGTTTGCAGGGGCCAGGCTAAAGATGATTTGTAGGTATAACGGTGCAAACGGTTGCATCTATCCGCCGCTTCAAGATATGCCCTCAGGTGCTCGAGGGGTTCTTTGAATAGCTCCAACTCAGGCTAACTCCTCCTGTCCCAACAGTGCGGCACCGTAAGCCGCAGAAAACTGGGGATTGATGGGGAAAGTGCGGTATTGACCGGGCAGGCGCTCTTGCAGCACCTTGATGATGCTGGAAAAATTCGCCACCCCACCGGTGACAGTATAATTTTTTACCGGGCCGAATCGTAATGCCTGCGAGATAACGATGCGCGCCGTCGATTCGCAAACACCGGCGATAATATCGGCAACGGGCTCTCCCTGGTTTGCATATGAGATGATCTCACTTTCGGCAAAAACCGCACACTGGGTGCTGACCTTAATCTTATTTACTGCCTGCCCTACGGTTTGATCAAATTGATCAATGTTTAGGCCCAGGGCGGCGCTGATCACTTCGATAAAGCGGCCCGAACCGGAGGCACACTTGTCATTGCGCATGAAGTTGACAACCTCTCCATGCGAATCGCTGAGCACCCCGGTGATGCTCTGGCCGCCAATCTCGATCGTCAGTTCCGTATCTGGAAGGAGCCGGCGGGTGGCCGCAGCGATACAGGCCACATCATCCTCACAGAAATCGGCCTGCTCTACCAGCTCATCACCCTGCCCGGTGCTGGTGATGATCTCTAAGTCTTTCCGGGCAACTCCGCTCTCAACAAGAATCCGGTCGATCAATTCCTCAATTTCTCGGGCTGCAGCTCCGCTGGTTTCCCGGAGCAAGGTGCCATGAATACGCTCATCGTTTAGTAATACCGCCTTGGTGAAAAGGCTGCCAACATCCAGGCCCAAAGTAATCATCGGCTCAAGCCTCCCCACTGCCGGGCAATGAGGGCCGCTCCCAGTGCCCCGACAATCTGGGCATCGACACTGAAGGTCGACATTCTCATGCCCCCCAATTTTTCAATCTCCCGGCACACTGCCGGGTTTTTGGCCACGCCTCCAGTCATGGTCACTTCTTTTTCCAGACCCACCCGGCGAATCAGGGCCATTACCCTGCCGGCCATGGTGCGGTTGATTCCCGCTGCCAGGTCGGCCGAACTTGCACCGCGCTGCAAATAATGGTGCACTTCCGTTTCGCAAAAGATACTGCAGCGGTTGCTCATTTCAATAACCTGCCGTGCCTTGAACGAAAGCGGACCCAAATCTTCTACGGATATTCCCAGGGTCCCGCTCATCACATCCAGGAACCGTCCTGTACCCGCGGCACACTTATCATTCATCACAAAGTTGACCAGTTCCCCCTCTTCGTCGACGCGAATCACCTTGGCGTCTTGCCCGCCGATATCAATAATGGTGCGTACCCGGGGCAAAAGCCACCAGGCCCCTTTGCCGTGGCAGGATATTTCACTGATATTTTTTCGGGCCAGGCCTTCTTTCTGAACCTGCTCTCGCCCGTAACCGGTGCTGACGCAGTAGTCCAGGTCATTAAAGGTCAAGCCCTTATCTTGAAGTGCCTTTTCCAGTACAAAGGACGCGGAATCAACCGGGTTCGGTTTAACCCCGATGTTTTGACAGCTGTATATGCTATTGTCTTTGAGGATTACTGCCTGGGCTGTCAGCGAGCCGACATCTATTCCCCCGTAGAACATCTATTCCGCAACCTCCGTATCCACTGCTTTTTTTCGTCTTCTGCGTTTTCGCTTGTTAATAACGTTGTTCACAAACTGATCGACTTCTTCCTGGATTACGCTCATCGGGGTCATTGACCTGATCCAGGAATCGCCCTGGAGGCCGAGAGTGGGGACACCCGTTCTTTTTAGAACCTCGCTGCGGGTCATGGAAAAGACGCTCCAGGTCTGTTTGCAAGCGTGGTGACCGCAGTAAATGGTCCCATTGACACTCCACTCCTTGATCACATAGACAATATCTTCGATCCAGCGCTGGGACATTGAAGCGGCACCCATCTGCCGGGTCATTACATTGTTCCAGGCGCTTTCGATCATACCGTCGAGGATCGTTTCCCGGGAGGAAAGGTCCAAAGGTTCGGGAAATGCCCACTGCAGGGCATCGCCCATATTGCTGATCTTTTTCTCTTCCATCCAGTCGTAAAATTTGACCAGGTCGTAATAGTAGCTCAAATAAATCCACAGCACCCGGGCTGTTTCTTCCCTGGTGCGGTAGGTTTCGCTCTCAAAGTTGTGCCGCGATACCTCAAGACAGCCTTCAAGGGTCTTAATCCCTTCGTCGCGTCCCCACATGGAGAAGCGTGAGGCACAGACAAAGAGGGAAAAGATACCCGGTACGGGACAGGGAATTTGCTTTTTTAACTCCCAGATGTCATGGTAGAGTTCCGTGCAGCGATTGACCCTTTCCGCCACGGCACGCAGGTTTTCTTCCTTAAGTTTTTCCCCGGCCAGCTCTTCAAGCCGGCGGATCATTTCGTAGTAATTGCTCTTGAAAAAATTCAAACCTCTCGAAGTGTTATCGGGCGGCTTTTCCAGGGCAATCTGCGGCAGATCCATCAACAATGAGACAAATTCATGTGTTTTCGAGTTGACATCGCAACTGCCGACGCAGCCGGAGATAATTGCATCGGGTTCAAAGTCCATACCGGTCAACATCGAGCCGAGGTCAATGGCATTGGCCGAGCAAAGGTGGTCGGGAAGCCCCAGTCCCATGGCATATTCCCAGTAGCGCCCACCCTGGCCTTCGAGTGAAACCACTCCCAGGGTGGTGAGGACTTCTGTAGTGATCGGGACGAGGTTGTCGAAGGCGTGGATGATCTCCGGGGGGAAGTTAAAAGGTGCCAGCACCACCTTTTTCCCTTCTGCTTTGGCCGTTTTAACTTCCGCCAGTGCCGCCGAGAGCATCTGCAGAAAAGGCATGGAAGCCGGCTGGAGCGAGGGCTTCAAGAGCGATCTCATGCTGTTCGCGCTGTCCGCGGGCAGCACCTTGAGCAGCCCTTCCAGTTCATCGGTGCTAAGCCGAGCCGGCAGCCTTTGTAATACGCTGAAAAGAGCGTAAACCCGGCTAAACAGCCCTGTCCGCCCTGCATTTTCTTCCCTGCCTTTTTCAACCATCGGCGATCACCTCTTCAGCTGTTCCAAAAAAGCCTGGATCCGCGTTTTCATCCGCCCGATATCGGCCCTGGCCCCGTATTCTTTTTCCAGCAGCAGTACCGGTAGGCCTTCTTTTTCCAGGTCCATCTTTAACTTGACATTTTCGATGCCGTGCAGATCGCAAAACTTGTTGTGAAAAAGCACCGCCCCGTCGGCCGCAGAATTTCCGATCATCTCCAGGATATAAGCTTTGCGCCGGGGGTAATCCATAAACATGCGCGGGCAAAGCAGGTTATTCAGGTAGGTTTGCGCCAGCTTTTTTAGCGGGGCTGTAGAAGAAAATTCGCGCAGGAAAAGCCTTCCCCCGAAACAGAAGGAATCGGCCACCATCAGGGCACCCAGCTCTTCCAGCCCGGAGATTAGTTCAATCTCATCGGTGGCCGCACCGCCCATAAAGAGGCGGGCCCGGTAGCCCAGGGGCTGACGCTTTTCTGTCTCTGTCTTAAATTTATCGAGCAATTTCAAGAAATCAGTTGCCGGCATTGATCCTTCGGCTACGATCAGGGCCATAATTTCATGACCGGGGATTCTCACTTTGCTGCCCCGGCGGCTTTCGTAGATCTCCTTCATTTTAAAAGCGATCTGGTCCTGCATCGCTATAGCCGCTTCGAGTTTTTGGTCGTTCACGGTAATTCCGAAGTGATTTTGCAGTGCAGCGATCAGCAGCTCGATTTCTTCGAGGAACCATTCCAGCGAAGCGGAATCGGTGAGATGTGGAACCCGGATGTAATGGAAAAAGGAACGGGGCCTGGCATACTGCCAGTTCTCAAACATTCCTCTCAGGTGATCGCAACCGTTGGTCTCGATTAATCCGTCCAGGAAGCCGTAGGTGCCGTCAAGTCCCAGCTGCAGGCAGGAGCGGCAAAAACCGCAGTTGAAGCGGGAAAGATAGGCGTCGGCCATCTCCGTTTCGCCTTTGCCCAGCGCTTTCAGGCGGTAAGGAAAGAGGCCTGCCGCGTCAAGCACTTCGCGGGGGGTCGAGAGGCAGGAATAACCGATAATTTTGTGACCTTCGGTGCGGGCCTGCCGCACATAATTATTCTCAATTGTACCGACTGCTTGTTTTAGTTCATCCATGTTCATTTCTGCCTTTCCTGCGGCGCTTTATTATCCCCAAAATGCTTTGCCTGTAGTTTGGGCGTGCGCCGCAGCGACCCTTTTAAGGCCCCGAAAAGGACTTTAAAAAGTGACTTTATGATCGAGCGAGCAAGCCGGGGATGCGCGGCCAGGGCCCCGGAAAGCCGGCTGGAGGTAAGCAGCAGCGCCCGGGAAAGCTCCTCCTGGTCGAGGTGCTCCAGGTAAGGGGAAAAACTTCTCCCGTCCTTTATCGGCTCCCGGACCAGTTTCCGGTTATAAGAAGCAAGGCCGCTGTTTAGTATTTCGGCGGTTTCCCGCGGTGGAAAAAGCTCCAACAGGTTTTCATCGGCTGGAAAGGCCTCTGCCTGTTGAAGCAATTTACGCAGCAGGCTTTGTAGTTCCGCCCGGTCCAGCGAGCGGTAGAGCCCGGCCAGGGTATTTTCCACCAGTGTGGGATTCTCATCAAGAACCCGGTTGGTCAGCCTGACCAGGGCGTTGATCATTTTACCGCTTTCGGCGAAATCCTCTTCTGCGAGCTGCCGAACAATATTGCCGTAGTGTTGTGGGGACATCCGGCTGACCTGCTCCAAAAGGTAAGTAAACCCGCGCAGCCCGGCGCCAAAGCCCAATAAGAGCGCTGAAAGCATTTTTCCCTGCAGCTCCGGCCTGTGTGCGGCCGTATCGGCGGCGGCGCAGAAGATGACTTCCAGGTCCTCGCCAAGAGCCAGGATCGCTCCGGCGGCCTCTGCCTCGTTAACGTTATGCAGGATTTTTTCGAAGAAGTTTTGCAGCACCGCCCTGAAACGGGGCTCTGCCCCTCCCAATACAGCGCTTCCTTTGTGCAGATCATTGATCAGGCGGCACGAGCTGTTTATGATCGTTCCCAGCTCTTCTGCTTCCAGGTCTTCCAGGAGATTGAAGGCTGCGGAGGCCAGGATTTCCTGGGGGAAATCGATTTGGTCCAGGACGCTTGCCGTCGTTTTGGCCAGGTTGTTCAGCAGTGGGGGAAGTATGGTGATCAGGTTGGCGAAGATAACCGGGTCATTGACTACGGTGGTGACCAGGCTTTCCATGACCGGGTAGTTTAGCTCCAGCTGTCTGGCAAAAGCGCTGCGGATTTTACCAAAATCGGTATCCCGGATCCTCTTTTGCAGAAAGCGGATCTTTTTTTCCCGGCTGAGCCGGATCGTCTCGGAATCTTCATCCGCAGTAAAGCCCTGACTTTTCAGCAGGGGAGCGTAAGCACGCGGGAGTGCCTTGATGCTTTCGGTATCAAGGGCCCGGCCCATCTCGGCAGCAAATTCTCTTAGCAGGTGCGGAGGAACATTTTGCAGCTGCCGCCCCAGTTCATCGAGGAAAGCAACAAGAAAATTAAGGCCGCGGGGCAGCTGTCCCAACAGGCCAAGGGAAAAAACAGAATCGCTCCAAAGCAGCACTTTAGCCAGTTCTCGCGCCTTTTCGGGGTCCATTTCAGCCAAATTTGAGATGATCTTATCTTTAACGGCAGGGGTTCTCAGCAGATCTTCCAGATCGCGGTTAAACGTATTGAACGATCCGGGACCGCAGCTTCTATGTTCCCGTTCATTTTGCTGATAATCCACTGGAACTCCTCCCGTCCTTAAAGCGTTTTACAGTTGTAAAACCAGCGTGCTGTTTCCATCTGGCAGAGCTGTTTGCCGCCCATCCACAGCTGGACGATCTTTATATCCCGCCAGTGTTTTTCGATGTCCCAGGCCCGGTCACTGCCCCGGCTTTCCATAAGGTTCATAGCTTTACCGAGATCTTCCTCCGCGCGGTCGCAGGCAAAGTATTTATAGGCACGGCCCTTGGCCACAATCTCGCTTTCCCAGCGCGGGCCATAGAGGTCCGGGCGGTCGAGCATACGGGCATACTGGTAACCGAGAATACGGATGATCTCGACATCCTTGGCGATATCGGCAAGCACTCCGGCCACGGCATCATTTTCTTTTAAGGGCCGCCCACGGTAGTAGTGCTGATCGCAGAATTCCCGCAGTATTTCAAAAACATTGCTCATTGCCCCGCCGACAAAAGAAATACTGCCCAGGTTGCCAAAGGAGATAACTTCTTTGAAATACTTGAAATCATCTCCGGGGCCGCAGGCGCGGTAATGTTTCGGCACGCGCACCTGCTCGAACCAGACATCGCTGTTCTTATCGGCGGCCATGCCGGCTTTCCGGTAAGGGTTTCCCTGGGTCACTCCCGGCCTGTCTGCGGGAACAAAGATAAAGGCAAAGTCATTTAGATCCTGTGAGCCCGGGTTGGTGGTGCAGACAACCCCAAAGAGGCTGCTAATCCCGCCACTGTTGGTTGGCCAAAGCTTGTGACCGTTAACAACCCATTCGTCGCCGTCCAGCACCGCCGTAGTTTTGATAGTGGTGCCCCTGGTAATCTCCATATTCTCGATGTCGGCGCCGCCCTGGGGCTCGGTCATAGCATTGGCGGCGAATACGGCTTTTTCGGTGTCGCAAAACATGGGGGCGAATTCTTCGCAGAGGCGGCGGTTGACATGGGGTTCGTTACAGATCATGATCAGCGGCCAGAAGGTTACACCGAAGGCCACGGCAATTGCCGAATCGGCCCTCGCTACTTCTTCCAGCATCCGGTAACAGGCAGTTGCGGTATAGTGAGAGTGCCCCAGCCCTAAACCCCCGAGATCCTCGGGGAAAAGAACCCGCTGCAGGCCCAGTTCGCCCATCAATTTATCAAAGGCCGGTTCAATCAAACGGTGCTCCTGCCAGTCCTCGTCATAGAGGCGCCGGTAAGGAATGACTTCTTTCTCCGCCCATTGCCTTATGATTTTGCCGAAATAATCATCGACAGGAGAAAAATATTCCAATGGGCGGGTAAAATCATCGATAGTTCGCATCAACTGAACCTCCTATTCCTTACAGGCTCTGTGCCCGGAAAAAATACCTGGCCAGTTCCATTTTGCTCAGTTCCCAACTGCCCAGATGGAGCTGTATCGTTTTCAGATCCCGCCAGCAGCGCTCAAGGTTCCACTCCGTGGCGTAACCCGCTGAGCCCATCAGTTCCATGGCCTGCCCGGCAGCCTTTTCCGCGGCCCGGGTGATATGCAATACTGTGCTCAAAGCCGAAATATAAATCTGCTCTTCTTCCCCTCTTTGCCGGTAGTATTCAGCATTGGCGACCATCCGGGCCAGCTGGTGCAATAAAAGGCGGCCCAACAATATTTCGTGGGCAACCTCGGCCATGAGCGAGGCGGTTAGCGGATTCTCCTTGAAAAGGTTGCCTTTACCCTTGATTACCCGCGTATCTCCCCACTCCCGGAGAATTTCGTAACCGGCAAAAAGAGAGCCCACCGTTACCGCTGCAACCGCCAGGTAAAACCAGGAGAGCATCTGCCGCAACGGTTTTTCACCTTGAAAGACCAGGTTTGCGCTTGGAACACGCACTTCGCTCATATTAATCTCAGCGTTAATACTGGCAGCCAGGCCGGTTTTTAAAATAGGTTCCCCCCGGGTCAAACCGGGGGCGTTCCCGGGAACCAGGATCAGAACCGGTTCTTTCCCGCCTTCGAAGGAATCATCTTCCGGGCTGCAGAATACCCCGAAAAGTCGGGCGTCAGAACCCGAGTTCAGCGGCCGCAGTTTTTTTCCGTTAAGCACCAGGCTGTCTCCTTCCCGGCGGGCCCGGGCAGCCAGGCGCCGGCCTCGGAAAAGCGGCGCTGCATCCGGTTGTTCATTCCGGGCATACTCCGGCAGCACCAGGGAGCCGAGTGCGATCCTATCTTCCCGGCAAAAAAAAGGAGCGATGTCCCGGCAAAGCTCCTCGTTTAAATTATACTCGAGGGCAAAACTGCTGCAGAGAGCGAATGTAACTGCGAACAAATAGCCAATTCCGCTATCGGCCCGCCCAACTTGCTCCAGCGCCGGTGCCAGTGTTCGCGCCACATCCTGCTTATTCAGGCCGATGCCGCCACAGCTTTCCGGCCAGATCATATTTTGCAGTTCCAAATCTACAAAAAGCTTGCGCATTGCCGGTTTTAAAAGCTTCTCGTAATCCTCGCGATGATCCGACCGCCTGGAGATGACTTCCGTCTCCGCCCACTGCTGCAGGGTGCGGACCAGTAGGATATCCGACTCCTGCAACATTTCCTGGGGATAAGGTCTTAAATTAAAACTGTCCATCAGATCCACCTCTATATACCTGTTTTAAAAACTTCTATTTCTTCCAGGCTCTTTCCTTTAATGGTATCAGGGAGACGGTAAAACCGGAAACAAAGAAAACCCAGGATGCTAATAATACCCACAATCGGACCGGCAAGACGAATACCAAGGGGGGTTTCGGCAGTAAAGCCGAAGAGCGGGAACAATATCGAGATCAGGAAAGCTGATATAGCCCAGGCCGCTTTTTCCATAAAACCAAAACCGGCATAGTACATCCCTTCGCGGCGCTTTTTTGTTTTCAGCTCATCATAGTCGGCAATGTCTCCGACAATTGCATTGGGGAATACATAAAGCCCGGAAATGGGGACGGCCAGTAGAGCGAAGTAGACTAAAGCCTGGGCGCTTGCAGGCAGCCAGGGAAAGGTTCCGACGAAATAATAGAGCGGGTATAATAAAGCTACCAGCAGCAGTGATAAAAGTTGTCCCCGCCGTTTGCCAATCCGGTTGCCCAGCAGTGACCACAGCGGCAAAGCCGCCACCATGACCACGATAAAGGTGCCCTGGTAGAGAGCTACCTGCGCTTCGCTTTCTCCAAGAATCACCGTAACAAAAAAGGGAAGAACGATCATAAAAACCTGTAACCCAACTTGGAAGCTGATAATGGCGGCGGCAAAAGCCAAAAAGTGCCTGTTTTTCAGGGTCTGCACCACCGCTTTTTTAAGGGAGAGAGTGGTTGTTAGGTCGGTTTCACTCCTGGGCTGCTCCTTTACTCCAAGCAGGGACAACCAGAAAGAAATCAACACAACCGCTCCGAGGAGAATACCCATGTTGGGATAGCCGAAGGCCGCAATGACCGGGCCGCCTCCGACGGATGCGATCATCACTCCGATGGTTCCGAAAACCGCCATCCAGGCGGAAACGTTGATCCGTTCCCTGGAATCGGGCGCTATATCCGGGATAACAGAACGGTAAGGCACGGAGGTAACGGTCAGCATAACAAAGAAAATATTGATGAACATAAACAGCCAGAGCACATTCCACCAGCTTTCCTCCGCGACAGGAGGCACCCAGAGCAAAAAGAAAGAGAAGGCCAGCAGGGGGGCGCCCCAAAAAATAAAAGGCCGGCGCCGCCCCTTTTTATATGTGGATCGATCGCTCCAGTATCCAACAAGTGGATCTGTAATTACATCAATGATTCTACCCACACCCAAAATTACGCCGGCCAGGGCAATCGGGATAAGGGGTGTGCGCCCGCCGCCACCGGCAAAGAAGTAGATCACCCAGGTGATTACTGCCAGGTTTATTACGTTCTGGCCAAGGCAGCCCTGGGCATAAAAAAGCTTTTGAATAAATGTAATTCTCTTTTCCACGGCTAAGCCTCCTCTTTTATACATATATACCCCTGCAGTTAATCAGAATTGATCGGGTAAGTCCCGTATTTGATACAGGCCCTCTGCATGGCTTGCATATTCTCGTAAGGCATGTCCCGGGGAATCTCACAGCCCCCTGAGAGGAGATAACCTCCGCCCGGTCCTGCCGCAAGAATCGCCTCCCGGCAAGCTTCTTCCACCTCCTGCGGTGTGCCCAGGTGCAGCAGGTGGTTGCAGTCCAGGTTGCCCATCAGGGTAATATCCTTACCCACCAGGTCCTTGGCCCACTTAAGCGGCACCTGATAATCAAACTGGATACCCCCTCCCGGGTTGGAAAGGGGGGCGAATTTTAGACATTGCGGCACGTAGCCGCAGCTGTGAATCATTACTTTTGCTCCAAGTTCCTCGTTTATCCTGCGGTAAAGTTTTTGTTCATGCGGCAGTACAAATTCTTCGAAAGCTTCGGGAGAAAGGTAGTAGGCCGCAGATTGCCCGTTGCCGACAATATCGGCGCCGTTTTCAACAAATATTTTGGCGCACTGGAAGGCAAACTCGCCGTACCATTCAAGAATCTCATGCAGCAGCGCCTTGTCCTGACGCAGTAAGAAGATAGCCTGTGGGTCGGCGCCCATCAGCAGCATTGATCCCTGGAAGACGCCTTCGGTCCAACCAATGATAGCCAGGTCATCGCCAACCATTTGCTTCATATATTTTACACTGGACAAATATTCAGCCAGGCGGCCTTCCCCAGTAAGGTATTCAGCCGGGGCTTTTAGTTTTTTGAAATCTACGGCCGCCGAAGCGGCTTTGATGGCGGGCTCAATTATTCTGGGCACATCATCGTGGGGAATGACCGACTTGGCTCCTACCGCTTCCGCGAAAACAGCAGTATCGCATGAAGCGCCTACCGCATCCCACCCAAAGCGCCTGGCCGTGCTTACCTCGGCTTCCGCCAGCGATTTTCCCTTGCTCACATATTCGCTGAAAGGTATTCCGTACTGCCTGGCGCAAAAAGTCATTGCAAAAGGAACCAGGGGAACGCGGTCCGGCTCCTTCAAATCTAGAGCGGTCATTACCCTCTGTTTGCCGGTCATTTCTTTTTTGCGTGCCTCGGTGAAGCGATCCAGGGCTTCAACGACATCTACAGCACTTTTGCAGTAAGCATCCGCTCCAATCCGATCGGCCAATCCTCGGTTGGTGGAAGGTCCGGAAATAATCGTCTTTACTTTATGCCGGATGCCCAGCCTGGACAGTTCTTGCTCCAGCTCCTCGAGCATATGCAGGCGGTAGCTTAAGTAAAGCCCGGTAGCCACAAACTCAGCCTCTACTTCTTTAGCTTTTTGCGCAATGGCCAGCGGACCGACATCGGAACCGGCGTTTTCCACTTCGTAACCTTCCGCTGATAAAACAGCCGTAACTACGCTGGGTCCGATTGTCCACGGTCCATCGGGCACGCCAATTACCACTTTGCCTTTGGGTTTCTGTTCTGTAGCTGATAGAGCTTCCTGCAGGGCCATACTGCCGAAGGTAAAGGCAGCAGTAGACCACAGCACGGTATCCAAATACATCCCTTTTTTGCCCAAATCCCGGGCAAGCTCAGCCATACCACCGGCTAAACCTGCGGTAAGCACTTCCCCGGGTTCTTCTCCGGAATCCAGCGCGACCTGGCATAAAGCAATAATATTCTCGTAATCACCAGCCAAAACAGCCTGCTTTACTTTTTCGATTTCCGCCTTACTCATCTGCACTATCCCCTTTCGGTTTAACTGTTAGTCTCTGATCTCTCCAGTTTGAACAGTCATGAGCCCGCCCTTGACTTTTTTTCAAGCCTGCCAATCACCTTATGGGCGAGTCTTAAAAACTCCTTCTGTTCCTTAAAGGTCAGCGTTTCGTAAAACGTCTCTCCTATTTCTTCAAAAATCCGGTCATATTCCCTGATAGCGTCTTGCCCTTTCGGAGCCAGCTTAACTTTTACCACTCTACGATCCGAGCTTTGGCGCCGGCGAACGACGCATTTATTCTTAACCAGGTTATTAACCAACCAGCTTACGGTGCTGATCGAAAAGCCCGTTTTATGGGCAATATCACTAACACGGTGCAGTTGATCTTCCCGCAGCGCCAATAATAAGAGTAACTCTTTGGCTGTAAACTCAGGCGTCCAGCGTGAAAGCATCTCAAAGTTTTCATATAGATACTTGATGATACGGCTAAACTCTCTAACATTTTCCCTCGAACTTGAAATAACACTCTTGACCTTCTTTTCCTCTGCAGTCATGGCCTGCAAGCTCCTTCAAAATTAATTTCAGCTGCTGAAAGTTATGAATACTGTAATAATAGTTTAAAGAAAGTCTTTTGTCAATAAGATATTCGGAATATTTTGTATTATGTTGCAGGTCACCTATACAAATAAGATCGCTAAAAGCCGCGCAGCCGAACTCCCTGAAAGAGGCGGAGGTCACGATGTTTTAACATTCACCAGCAGCCTTTGACATTTTGTTATACTTATAATAAATTGACATTGTTACCGCAAAAATTTTGCTGAACTAATAACCTTGAAGGGAGATCACCAAATTGACTTCAAGGGAAAGATTATTAAAAGCCTTCCACCTGGAAGAACCCGACAGGGTGCCTTGTTCTCCATGGGGGTTCCCCAAGTATTTCGATAAGCTTGGCCCGAATTACAGCCATAAAATAATAAAAAACACCGATATACTTGTCGCTATCCGTATTGGCAGTGAAGCCGAGACCTGGATTGGCAACAATTTAAAAGATCTTTACAGGAAAGAAACAACAAGGGACGGAAAAGTAAAAGAAATAATCGAGACTCCAATGGGACCACTAACTAGGATAATCAAGCCTACCGGTGACTATGTTGATTGGTGCCTGGAACACTTGTTTAAAAATTCGTCAGATGTAGAAAAATTTTTATCTATTCCTTATAAGCCGTTACACATATCAATGAGTGAATTTTATACGTGGGAACAATTTATTGGTAACGAAGGATTTGTTCTGGGAGAAATTTCTAATCCTTTTTGTTGCTCTGCATATTACTTTGGAACCCAGGAAAATCTTCTCCAATGCTATCTTAATAAAGACTTGATTACTTACTTACTTGATGCTGTTGTTGAAAGGCTTTGTGATATTATTAGAAATGGCAGCAATCTGGGAGTTAAGGCATGGAGGATTGTCGGTTCTGAATTTGCCTCTACAAGGGTTTTACCACCTAAATGCTTTAGAGATTTTATCGTTAAGTATGATAAAAAAATTGTAGATACGATTCACGAATGTGGAGGAATTGCTTTCATGCATATGCATGATAAAGTCTCAGATTTGCTGGATGATATTTTGGAAATAGGGCCGGATGTAATCGATCCACTAGAAGCACCGCCAGGTGGAGATGTAGAACTGGCTGCAGTAAAAAAGAAAATTGGCAACAAGATATGCCTTGTGGGTAATATTGATGAAATGACCATTCTTTCAACAGCTTCACCAGAGAAGGTTGAAAGATTAAGCCTGGAGTGTATTAAAGCAGCAGGTTATGGGGGTGGATATGTTCTAGGTGGAACCGCTTCCGGCTTGTTTGTGCCACAGACGATTGAAAATTTTTTAATAATGGCCGATGTTTGCAAAAGATACGGTCAATACCCCCTGTCATTATAGCCAGCTTTGATAAGTAGCTTAACAAAGCTTTGGAGGTCTCCCGAAATAGCTAAGTAACAGGATGGGGCCGAAAGAAGTGGCCTGGTTTCATATTAGCCTTGCCCCGGTGAGGAGGAGCGAACTTGATGCCCTTTCCTCCGGTGGAAGAAGCTGTTCTTTTATACCCCCCGGCCAGGTGGGAGAATACTTACTTTACTCCCTCTCCCCCGGTGGGAGAGG
>SL_5KL_010_SEDDRAFT_10000785_pt1 | contig 20012 bp, 17 predicted proteins | sample SodLakKL_010_SED_FD_9118 | JGI IMG/M metagenome (IMG submission 9118)
GCGTTGCCGACGAGCCAAACGCGGTCGACGATGATGAGGACGTGGATGACACCGAATCTACCGCCGAAACCGACGCGCCCGCAGACACGAGCGAACCCGAACCACCCAGCGAGACTGACGGCGTGACCACGATGGAGGACTTCCTGTGAGATTCGACCGGCTCAGGCTGTCGAACTTCAAGCCGTACGTCGATTGCGACATCACGCTTCGCGAGGGTGTGACCGTTATTCACGGGCTCAACGGCAGCGGCAAATCATCGCTACTCGAAGCCTGCTTTTTCGCGCTCTACGGCTCGAAAGCACTCACCGGCACGCTTGACGACGTCATCAGCAACGGCACCGACGAGGCGACGATCGAGCTGTGGTTCACTCATGAAGGCGTCGATTATCATATCGAGCGCGAACTTCGTCGCCGTGGCGACCGCGTCGCCACGACAACCTGTGTGCTTGACGGCGAGCGCGCGGATGGCGAACGAATCGAACGCGATGGTGCGCGGGCCGTTCGCCAGTTTGTGACCGATCTCCTGCGAATGGACGCCGAGGCGTTCGTCAACTGCGCGTACGTCCGCCAGGGCGAGGTCAACAAACTCATCAACGCGACCCCGCAGCAACGCCAAGCGATGATCGACGATCTGCTGCAACTCGGGATCCTCGAAACGTACCGCGATCGCGCCGGACAGGCCCGTTTGGCCGTCTCAGACCTCCTGCAGAACGCCCGCGGACGGCTCGAACAGCTCGACGAGCAGATTGCCGAAAAGGAGGCCCAAAACCTCCATGCTCAACTCAACGACCTCGAAACCAAGCGCGATGAGATCGATGCGGCGATCGAGCACTACGAAACCCAGCGCGATCGCGCCGAAACCGCGCTGAGCGACGCTGAAGATGTCCTTGAAGCGTACGAGGAACACCAGGCCGACATTGCGGAACTCGAAACCCAAATCGAGCAGCTCGAAACGCAGATCACCGAGACGGCCGCCGAGCGCGACGATCTCGCCGAACAACGCCGAAACGCCATCACTGAGCGCGACGAACATGAGGCCACACTTGCGGAGACGCTTGCCGAAACCGAACTCACGGCGGCGACTGATGAGGCGATCGACGCCCGGCGCGAGGAACTCACCGAGCGGCACGAAACGCTCGGCGAGGAAATTGCCGATTTACGCGTCGAGGCGACGGGCTACGAGAATCAGGCCGAAAATCTTGCGGCTTCGGCCACAGATCTCGACACGCAGGCCGACGACATCGATTCGCGCGCGGAAACGCTCGAACGCGAGGCCGGCGAGGCCGACGCTGCGGCCGACGAATGTGAGGCCGAGCGTGCAGCGCTTGACGAAGAACGGGCGGAGTTGATCGCGAGGTTTGCGGAGCTCGCTCCCGATAACGTCGACCGTGGTGACGCCGCCACCTCCTACGATGAACTCCAAACCGAAAAGCAGCAACTCGGTGAGACGCTCGCCGAAACACGCGCACAACTGAAAGCCGCTCGAGAGACGGTCGACGAGGCCGAGGAACTGCTCGCCGCGGGCAACTGTCCGACCTGCGGCCAGCCCGTTGACGACGCACCTCACGTCGACGCGCTCGACGAGAAACGCACGACCGTCGAGACGCTCGAAACCGAACTCGCCGAGTTGGCAGCCGACCGCGAAACCGGTGCCGAGCAGCTTGCGACTGCCGAGCAGCTACGCGAGATCGAAACCCGGCTGGCCGACATCGACGACGAACGGGAGCGACTCACCGGGCGGATCGACGAGTACCGCGAAACGGCCGACACCAAGCGCGAGCGGGCGACCACCGAACGCGAGTCGGCCACAGCGAAACGGGAGGAGGCGGCCGACCGCCGCGACGTTGCCGACGAGAAACGCGCGGCCGCCGAAGACGTCCGTGACACGATTGAAACCACGGCTGCAAAGCGTGAAACCCTCGATGACGCGCTCGGCAGGCTCGACGAACTCGACACGATTCGCGAGACCGTTGGGAACATCGACGACCGGATCGACCGGCTCACCGAACGACGCGAAGCGCTCGCCGAGCGAAACGGCGAGCGCCGCGAGTGGCTGGCCGACAAACGCGCCGAACGCGACGACCTCCGAGAGCAGTTCGATGACGACCGCGTCGAGACTGCCCGAAAGCGGAAAGCGAACGCCGAGGCACATATTGAGACGTTCGATGAGGAGCTCGCCGATCGCCGCGAGCAACGCGACACCCTCCGTGATTCCATCGCCACGGTGACGAACAAACTCAGCGAACTCGAATCTCGGCGTGAGGAGCGTGAATCGATCGCCGACCGCGTCGAACGGCTCGAAACCGTTCATCGCGAAACCGAAGAACTCGAATCCATGTACGGCGAGTTACGCACGGAACTGCGCCGCCGCAACGTCGAGAGTCTCGAACGGATGCTCAACGAGACGTTCGATCTCGTCTACGGCAACGACGCCTACTCACGAATTGAACTCGACAACGACTACGAACTGACGGTGTACCAGAAGGACGGCCAGCCGCTTGCGCCCGAACAGCTTTCCGGTGGCGAGCGCGCGCTGTTCAATCTCTCGCTTCGATGTGCGATCTACCGCCTGCTCGCCGAGGGAATCGAGGGTGCCGCGCCGACGCCGCCACTCATTCTCGATGAGCCGACCGTCTTTTTGGATTCGGGCCACGTCAGTCGCCTGGTCAAACTGGTCGAGGAGATGCGAGGCTTCGGCGTTCGACAGATTCTGATCGTCAGTCACGACGACGAACTCGTTGGTGCCGCAGACGACCTCATTACGGTCGAAAAGAATCCGACGACGAACCGCTCGACGGTTTCGCGCGCCGACGACCCGGATCTCGCGCTGCTGGGTGAGGTCGCCGGCGACTGAGCGGCGTCGACGTCGCGGAGTCAGTTGTCGTTCTCGTTCGTTCGTTTCCCCGTCTCGGTTGTCGTGCGGAGCTGTTCGACAGCCTGTGTCGCCAGAGGCGTCGCTTTGTAGCCTCGGCGACCGGTCGCGTCGGCCTCGGCGAGCAGGCCGGCAGCGCGGAACTCGCCGGCCATGCCGTGGAGGTCGCTTTCGCACACCCCGTAGCTTTCGAGCAGTTCGACCACCGAAAGCGGGCCGCGGTCGACGAGTTCGATGATGAGTCCGAGCGCTCGCTCATCGGCAGTCGCGGTGAGTAGTCGGCGCACCGCGGGGTCGACCGCTGTGGCGGCGGTCACGAGCGGCGAGTCTCCCTCGACGGGGGTCAGCCGGCTATTTTCGAGATACTGTGTCCGCCCCGACTGGGGATCGCGGACGAGGCTGGCGTCGCTCGATCGCTTGAGCAGGAGGTAGTGGCTGCCGTCATCGTCGCGGACAGTCTGCATTCACGAGTTCGTTTGTCAGCACGTACATTAGCGGTTCCGGCCTTCGGTGGCCGGCGCGTTCGGCGATGGTGTGGTCGTCGACTCGTCGGACTGGGTGTCGTCGGGTGGTTGGTGACTCTGGTCTTCGGTGGGTGTGGCTCGCCGGTGTGACCGGGCGTGGTATCCCGCTCGGAGGAACGCGAGCACCCCCACGAGCGTGATGGCTCCACCGAGTTCGAGGTGTCCACGGAAGCCGACAACGAGCATCCCGATACTGACGAGAATGATGCCGGCTTTGATCAGCACGATTGTCACAACGAACCGATTGAGGAGGTCGGGATCGACGTCGCTGAAATCCGGCTCGGCCGACGTCTCACTGGCAGCAAAATCGGGCGTTACGTCGCGACCGCGGGAGTCGGCGTCGCCCCGACGGTCGACGGGGTCGTCGTCATCGCCGTCGCGTTGCGGATCGGAGCCCACGGCGATACTGGGGCCGCCGCGTGCAAAAGAATGTCGTGTCCTGTTGTTTCGTCCTCGATCGTCTTCCAGCAGTTTGTACGCGTCGCGTGTGTTCGGCGTTGAGTCGCCCGCTCAGGCGAACTCGCGCAACCGCACGGTTTCGGTTGTTTCGACCCACGCAAGCGGGTTCTCTGCGTCATAAAACACCACGCCGCCATCGACTTCGTAGGATTCGACGGTTGCGACCCCATCGGGCTCAGCCGTTTCCATCTCGTTCTCGTTATCTGCGTGCGGTGTCATCTTGAAGTTTGGTAGTGTATGACATGGTAAATACCTTGTTGTCGGACTGATCGTTGCCACCGTGCGCGGTATCTTCCGACAAGCGTCCACCCGGGCGGCTGAAAGCCGGGTCTTTTTATTCAAACAACGCAAGCAATCGCTATGACACAGTCGGATCTTTCATCTTTTGGCCAGTCGGAATCCGGTGACGACCGGTCGTCAGCCGACACGGCCAGCGACGCCGCGGACGCCGCGGCGCTCGTTGCGGGCAACGGCGGTGGTCGTATTAGCGAGGTCGTCGACGTCGACGCCGCCAAGTTCCCCGAGTCGACGGGGATGGTCGAACTCATGGTCACCCAAATCGACTACACCGTCGAGGGAAGCGGCCGTGAAGAACACCCCGTTATTCACATCTTTGGTCGGCGCGCCGACGGCACGGCCGAACACGTTCGCGTGCTCGGCTTCGAGCCGTATTTTTACGTTCCGACCGCGTCGCTCTCGGGCGACCCCGTTGAGGAACACGACGTCATTATCGACAGCCGCGAAACTGACCACGAGGGCAACGCGTTCGAGAGCATTCGGGGCGAACAACTCACCAAACTCATCGGTCGAACGCCCCGCGATGTCGGCCAGATTCGCGACGAGTTCGACCACTACGAGGCCGATATTCTCTTTCCGAACCGGTTTCTGATCGACAAGGGAATCAACGGCGGCGTTCGGGTGTCCGAGCGCCGACTTGAAACCGATTCGCTCCAAGTGCCGCACACCGAGGTCGTCGCCGCTGACGTCGAAAGCGACCTCCGGGTCAACATCTTCGATATCGAGGTCAACGACCGCAACGGCTTTCCCGAAGACGGCGAGGAGCCGATTATCTGTCTGACGAGCTATGATTCGTTCGACGACCAGTACATCGCGTGGATCTGGGAGCCAGATGTCGGCGACGGCGAGATTCCAACCGATCTCTCAGACTACGAGCCGTATCGCGACGACATTGCCGTGGAGATCCGTCGCTACGAGACGGAGTCGGCGATGTTGGACGGCTTCATCTCCTATCTCGAACGGACCGATCCCGACATTCTGACCGGGTGGAATTTCGAGGATTTCGACGCGCCGTACTTTCTTGACCGGCTCGAAGTCGTCGGACAACGGTCGGGTGTCGACGAGAATCTCTCGATCGACCGGCTCTCACGGGTCGACGAGGTCTGGCGTTCCGGCTGGGGCGGGCCGAACATCAAGGGCCGTGTCGTCTTCGATCTGCTCTACGGCTACAAACGAACCCAGTTCACCGAACTCGACTCCTACCGACTCGATGCGGTCGGCGAAACCGAACTCGGCGTCGGCAAAGAACGCTACGCCGGCGACATCGGCGACCTCTGGGAAAACGACCCGACGCGACTGCTCGAATACAACCTGCGGGACGTCGAACTCTGTGTCGAAATCGACCGCAAACAGGGACTGATCGCCTTCTGGGACGAGGTGCGCAAGTTCGTCGGCTGTAAACTCGAAGACGCGCCGACACCCGGCGACGCGGTCGATCAGTACGTGCTTCACAAGGCCTACGGCAAGTTCGCCCTCCCGACCAAGGGCAAACAGGAGTCCGAGGAGTTCGAGGGCGGGGCCGTGTTCGACCCGATTACGGGCGTCAAAGAGAACGTCACCGTTCTCGACCTCAAAAGTCTGTATCCGATGTGTATGGTGACGATCAACGCTGGGCCCGAAACCAAGGTCGACGACGACTTCGCGGGTGAAACCTACCGCGCACCGAACGGAACGCGGTTCCGCAAAGAGCCCGACGGCATCATGCGCGAGATGGTCGACGAACTGTTGACTGAGCGAGAAGAAAAGAAAAAACTCCGTAACGAATACAACCCAGACACCGCTGAGTACGCCATTTACGACACCCAACAAGCAGCTGTCAAGGTTATTATGAATTCACTTTACGGCGTGACGGGTTGGGATCGATTCCGGCTCTATGACAAAGAGGGTGCAGCAGCCGTAACCGCGACGGGTCGAAAAGTAATCGATTTCACGGCGACGGCCGCCAACGAACTCGACTACGAGATTGCATACGGAGACAGCGTCACCGGAGATCGGCCAGTTGTGACGCGCGATCCGGATGGAATCGTCCGAATCCGTCCGATTGCAGACCTGTTCGAGCATGCTGGAACGGAGACGAGCGAGGAGGTACTGATCACTGCCGACGGCGGCTCGGTCGCCTCGGTATCGCCCCGAAAGGAGCGCCGACGCGTCGACGGTTGGGAGGCATTGTCGCTGTCGGCCGATGGCGATCCCGAATGGCAGCCGATCCAGCAGGCGATCCGCCACGAGACCGACAAACCAGTCGTCACACTCCAACACAAGTTCGGCGAGTCGACAACGACACGGGATCACTCGTATGTCGTCGACGATGCGGGCGAGTTCGTTGAGGCCACACCCGAAGACGTCGACGAACCGCTTCGTATTCCGGGCATTCCCGACGTTGAGACCGTCGAAACAGTTGATGTCTACGAGGTGCTGAACGGCTACAGTCGAGAGTACCAGGACGGCCGGAGTGTCGGCAGCGAGCAGGCAGCGACAAAAACGAAACAAGTCCATGCGAACGACGAGTGGGTCTGGTTCGGCCACGAACACCACAACGCGCTCGACAAGACAGTCACGGTCAAGCGGCACATCGATCTCGACTCGGCGGATGGCGAAGCACTGCTCCGTCTGCTGGCAGCGTACATAACGGAGGGAAGCGCGTCGACGGTCGAAACCACAAACTCACGGTTCGGTGCGAGCCTTTCCGAGTCCCGCGAGGAGTGGCTTGTCGGCCTCCAGTCGGACTACTATCGGCTGTTCGCCAATACGACGGCGAGTGTTATCGCGTCGGACAGCGACGGAGATCGAACGGTCGAGTACGAAACCGCCGAAGGTATGCGGTCTGCCACCTATGACGACACGACGTACAAACTCCAGATGATGAACGAGTTGGCTGCGGTGTTCTTCCGAGAGTTCGCCGGCCAGACCTCGCGCGGCAAGCGGATTCCGGGATTCGTGTTCCATCTCCCCGAAAAAGCCCAAGAGCTGTTCGTGGATGTACTCATCGAGGGAGATGGATCTCGTGAGTTCCCGCGGTACTCGACCGAGTACGCCGAGCGAAACTTCGATTTCGAGACGACGAGTCGGGAACTCGCTGCTGGCCTCTCGATGCTGTTGACCCAGCGCGGACAGAAACACTCGCTCAAATACCGTGATTCGAAAGACAGCTACACGATCCGGACCTGTGACTTCTATCGCAGTGGCCAAGAGCCGGTTCTCACAGAGGGCGACCACGACGGCTACGTCTACGATCTCAGCGTTGCCGAAAACGAAAACTTCGTTGACGGCGTGGGTGGCGTCGTTCTCCACAACACCGACTCCGTCATGCTCGAACTCGGAACGGACGTCACTAAAGCCGATGCTATTGAGCAGTCCTTCGACATCGAGGAGTACATCAACCACAGCTATGACACGTTCGCGCGCGAGACACTCAACGCGGAGGAACACCGGTTTCAGATCGAGTTCGAAAAGCTCTACCGGCGCTTCTTCCAGGCGGGTCGGAAAAAGCGGTATGCGGGCCACATCATCTGGAAAGAGGGCAAGGACGTCGACGACATCGACATCACCGGCTTCGAGTACAAACGCTCGGACATTGCGCCGATCACCAAACAAGTACAAAAAGACGTCATCGAGATGATCGTGACCGGCGACGATATCGACGAGGATATCGAGGCGGTCAGAACGTATCTCACGACCGTCATCGAGGAGTTTCTGAATGACGAACGCAGCGTTGAGGAAATCGGGATTCCCGGCGGCATTGGCAAGCGACTTGATGCGTATGAGACGGCCACCGCGCAGGTTCGTGGCGCGCAGTACGCCAACCTGTTGTTGGGCACCAACTTCGACCGTGGGTCGAAACCGAAACGACTCTACCTCGAGAAGGTTCATCCCGCGTTTTTCCGCCGAATGGAAAACGAGGAGGGCTTCGACCCCCAGCGCGATCCGTTGTACGGCGAATTCAAACGAAATCCCGACGTTGTCTGTTTCGAGTACGCCGACCAACTGCCCGAGGAGTTCGAGGTCGACCTCGAGAAAATGCTCGAAAAAACACTGAAGGGGCCGATTTCACGGGTTATCGAGGCGCTCGGTATGTCATGGGAGGAGATCAAAACCGGGCAGACACAGACCGGACTCGGGCAGTACTGGTAGCGAACCTTCCAACGCGTCAGCCCAGTCCTTTCCGATTCTGAAACTTTTCTTTCCGTAGACGTAGATTTGTGGGGGTGAATGCGTAACCATTATGGGCGCAACCCCCTACTCATCATATACGAGGCAACGAACCACCAATGGCAACACTTGAAATCAAAAACCTACACGCAGCAGTTGCAGAGGACGAGGGCGAAACCATTCTCCGCGGCGTCGACCTCACGGTCAACTCCGGCGAGATCCACGCGCTGATGGGCCCCAACGGGTCGGGCAAATCGACGACCGCAAAGATCATCGCTGGCCATCCGGCCTACGAGGTGACCGACGGCGAGATTCTCCTCCATCTCGACGAGGAGGATGTCGCCGACATCGACGAGGATCTCGACGAGGAGGATCTCACCTGGAACCTGCTCGATCTGGAGCCGAACGAGCGCGCCGCACTCGGTATCTTCCTCGGCTTCCAGTACCCCGCCGAAATCGAAGGCGTCACGATGACCAGCTTCCTTCGGCAGGCGCTCAACGCCAAGGCCGAAGAACGCGAGGAACTGTTCGAAGACGAGGACGAAGCCGACGCTGACGAAGACGACGCCGGCTACGACACCTCACCGATGGAGGGCCCCGCCGACGACGGCGCGGTCAGCGTCGCCGAGTTCCAGCAAATTCTTTCGGAGAAGATGGAGCTGCTCGACATGGACGAGAAGTTCATGCACCGCTATCTCAACGCCGGCTTCTCCGGTGGCGAAAAGAAACAGAACGAGGTCTTGCAGGCCGCACTTCTCGAACCCGCGATCGCCGTACTCGACGAGATCGACTCCGGGCTCGACATCGACCGCCTCCAGGACGTCTCGAAAGGGATCAACGCGCTGCGCGACGAGCAGGGCACCGGCATCCTCCAGATCACCCACTACCAGCGGATCCTCGACTACGTCGAACCCGACCACGTCCACGTCATGCTCGATGGCCGTGTCGTCAAAAGCGGCGACGCGTCGCTGGCCGCCGAGCTCGAAGACAAGGGCTACGACTGGATCCGCGAGGAAGTCTTCGAAGCCGCGTAATTGGCGTCGATTACGTAACCACTAACGGTAACGCACAGCACTATAACTAACCAACCGCAATCACAACCCATGAGTTCCGAAGAACACCTCAAACAGACAGACACCGAAGCCCGGTTCGAGTTCAAGAAGGAGGAAGCCTCCGCCTTCAAAACCGAAAAGGGACTGACCGAAGAGACGGTTCGCGTTATCAGCGACGACAAGGACGAACCCGAATGGATGCTTCAGCGACGCCTTCGCGCGTTGAAACACTTCCAGAACATGCCGATGCCGACCGACTGGCCCGAGATTCCGGATCTCTCGGAGGTCGACGTCGCTGAAATCGTTCCGTACATCCGACCCGACATCGACGTCCGCGGCGGCGTCGACGACTGGACGGACCTGCCAGAAGACATCAAGGATACGTTCGACAAACTCGGCATTCCGGAGGCCGAAAAGAACGCCCTCTCGGGTGTTGGTGCGCAGTACGAATCCGAGATTGTCTACCAGAACATGCAAGAACAGTGGGAGGAAAAAGGCGTCATCTTCTGTGACATGGACAAGGCCGTCCGAGATCACGAAGAGATCGTCAAAGAGTACTTCATGACCAAGTGCGTCCCGCCGAGCGACAACAAGTTCGCCGCGCTCCACGGCGCAATCTGGTCGGGCGGCTCGTTCGTCTACGTCCCCGAGGACACCACCGTCGAGATGCCGATTCAGGCGTACTTCCGCATGAACTCGGAGGGAATGGGTCAGTTTGAGCACACGCTCATCATCGCCGAAAAGGGCTCGGAAGTCCACTACATTGAGGGCTGTTCGGCACCGAAATACTCGGCGTTCAACCTCCACTCCGGCGGCGTCGAGGTGTTCGTCAAAGAGAACGCGCACGTGCAGTACTCGACCGTCCAGAACTGGTCGAAAAGCACGTACAACCTCAACACGAAGCGTGCGATCGTCGAAAAGAACGGCCGCATGGAGTGGATTTCGGGCTCGATGGGCTCGAAAGCGACGATGCTCTACCCCGCGTCGATCCTCAAGGGTCGCGGCGCGTCGGACAACCACATCACGATCGCCTTTGCGGGCGAAGGCCAGAACATCGACACCGGTGCGAAGGTCTACCACAACGCACCTGAAACCAAATCGACCATCGAGTCGAAGTCGATCTCGAAAGACGGTGGCAGAACCAACTACCGTGGGCTCGTCCACATCGCAGATGGCGCGTACGACTCGTCGACGGCCGTCGAGTGTGACGCGCTGATGTTCGACAACGAGTCGATCTCGGATACGATGCCGTACATGGAGATCAACGAGTCGCGTGTCGACGTCGCCCACGAGGCGACGGTCGGCAAAATCGGCGACGAGGACATCTTCTATCTACAGAGTCGCGGCCTCGATGACGACGACGCGAAACAGATGATCGTCTCGGGCTTCATCGAGCCGCTCACCGAAGAGCTGCCGATCGAGTACGCGGTCGAACTCAACCGCCTCGTGGAACTGGAAATGGAGGGCAGTCTCGGATGAGCGTGCAGGTTCCAGCCAGCATCTCTGCCGAAACCGTCGAGGAGATCTCCGCACAGCGTGACGAACCCGACTGGCTCCTTGAGCATCGCTTGACCGCGCTTTCGGCACTCGACGGCCTCGACCTTCCGGACGTCATCCAGACGCCGGGTCGCCGGTGGACCAACCTCGAAGCGCTCGATTTCGAGCAGTTGGTCGATCCGCTCAACCAGTCTGACGAAACCGAGCGCGTCGACGCCGAGGGTGCGTCCGTCCTCTCGTTCGTCGAAGCGCTCGACACGCACGAGGAACTCGTTCGCGAGCACTTCGGCTCGATCGTCGATCCCGAGGAGAACTATCTGACCGCGCTGTCGGCCGCGCTGTTTACGACCGGCACGGTCATCTACGTTCCCGAAGGCGTTGACGCCGAGGATATCACGATTCGCGCCGAGATGAACTCGCGGTCGCTGTTCAGCCAGACGCTCGTCATCACCGAGAAATCGTCGTCGGCGACGATTCTCGAATCAATCGAGACGGGCACAGCCGTGACCGACGACCGCTTCTTTAGCAACATCGTGGAAGTCGTCGCTGGCGAGAACAGCTACGTCCAGTTCGGCTCGCTGCAGAATCTCGACGAGGAGACCTACCACGTCACGCTGAAGCGCGCCGTGACCGACACGTACGCGACGGCAAACTGGATCGAGGGCAATATCGGCTCGCGGCTCACCCGCTCGGACGTCGAGACGAAACTCAACGGCGATGGCTCGGAGACGAAAATAGTCGGGGCCTTCTTCGGCCACAACGACCAGCACCTCGATGTCAACGCGCGTGTCTGGCACCGTGCCGAACACACAACGGCCGATCTCGTCACCCGTGGCGTGCTCGACGACGTTGCGCGCTCGGTCTATGAGGGTGTCCAGGACGTCGGCGAAGGCGCGTGGAACACGAGTTCCTACCAGCGCGAGAACACGCTGATGCTCTCGGACGAGTCGGAAGCCGACGCCTCGCCGAAGCTGATCATCAAAAACCACGACACAGAGGCCAGTCACTCCGCGACGGTCGGTCAGGTCGACCAAGAGGATCTGCTCTACATGATGTCGCGGGCGATTGATTTCCAAACCGCGCGAAACATGCTCGTTGAGGGCTTCTTCGTGCCGGTGTTCGAGGAGATCGATGTCGACGCGTTCCGCGAGGATCTCTCGGATCTGGTCATCGCCCGACTGAACTAACGGGTGACGCTGCGAGGCTGCTTATTTTTTGCTGCTCGGAGGGAAAACCGTAAGTTCCCGACGCGCCGAAAGAGGCTATGGATCCACTTGCATCGCACGGAGGACACCGGTGAGCCTCGGACATCGCGTTCGGTCGGACCGACAGCTCGCCCGGCTTTTGCAGATCGGCATCGTGTTGGAGGAAGTCGTTGAGGCGAGAGCACATCACCACTACCAGTCGCTTTCGGCCGACGAGCGAACGCTCGATTCGGAGTTGGAGACGTTGCTCGAACACGCCGCCGAGGAGTCCGCCGACCACCGCGCGCGGCTAGAGTCGTTGATTGACGGTCTCGATGCCGACAGCATTCCGTTTGGTGAGATCGAAACGCTGGTCGAAGCGCGCTACGGCCAGACAAAGCCCGACGACTTCGACGGCGTGCTCTACGATCAGCTGTGCAACGAGGAGACCGCCTACAAGTTTTATGACGACCTGATCGAGGCAATCGAGGCGAGCGACGCCGAGTTCTCGCTTGACCGCGACCACCTGTTGACGGTGCTTCGTGACCTCCGCGAGGAGGAACGCGACGGTGTCGAAGAAGTGACAAAAATTATGGAGCGGCGTGAATGAGTCCGTACACGTCCGGTGTGCCGGCGGACCATTCGACCCGCAAACGAACGGAGGAGTTCCGATGAACACTGCCGACCAGTATCTCAAAACAATCTATCTAATCCAACAACAGGACAACAGCCCCGCCGCGACCGGCCGCGTTGCCGACAGACTCGACGTGAGTCCGGCGAGTGCCAACGAGATGATCGGCAAACTCGAAGCCCGTGGGTTGGCCGAACACGAGAAGTACAAGGGTGTCAGCCTGACCGACGAGGGAATCGTCCGCGCTCGCGATGCGCTGCAGACGTACTGCATCATCGAGCGGTTTCTCGTCAACGTGCTCGGTGTCGAGGAGTTCCGCGCCGAGGCCCGCGAACTCGAAAGTGTCATTGACGGAACGGTCGCTGAACGGCTGGACACGATCATCGACCGCAAGCCCGAGTGTCCCGACTGTTTCGACCCCGAACAGGACGCCTGTGCCTGTCTCGACGTCGCGTTGGTCGACGAGCCGCCGGCCGACTGATCGACCTCGTTGGCGTCTCCATCGAGTTCGACGGACATCCTGTTGAACCACGTTATTTTCTCAAGACTGCGTGCTGCATAGCGCGGTTTTCCATGAGAGACGGACCGAGTGGGACCGCTGTAGCGGGCAAACAGTGAAACGACCTGTCGCCAAAAAGACGGTATGAAGATTCTTCTCACCGGTGCAGCTGGCGGCATCGGTGGTCGACTCGCCAGACGACTCAACGAGACACACGACATCGTTGCCGTCGACCGGAATACCGACGCACTTGCTCGGCTTCCCGACCGTATCGAGACCCGTAACATCGATCTCACCAACGAACAGGCGGTACGGGACGAGCTGGCGGATATGCGGGTCGAAACGTTCGTCTCTGCGGTCGGCGGGTACGACCTCGCAGCCATTGAGGACTGCTCGCCCGAATCGTTTGAAAAACACCTCACGACGAACCTCACCGCCGTCCATACACCTATTCATGCAGTGTTGCCGACGATCAGAGAACAGTCGGGCACCATCGTCGTGGTCGGCTCGGTAGTCGGCAGCGTCTCACTTCCGTACCACGGCGCGTACAGCGCGTCAAAAGCGGGACTTGCCGGGTACGTCGACTGCCTTCGCAGAGAGCTCGCTCCCCGAGGCGTCGACGTCTCGCTGATTGAGCCCGGACCGGTTCGGACGGGACTCAACGAACGGGCTGTTGACTCGCTCAAAGCGCTCACGGACAGTGTCTATGCCGAGCAGTATGATCACTTTAGTTCGTACAGTCCGGCATCTATCGACATTGAGACCGTCGTTGAGCGGATCAGTACGGTGATCGAAAGCGACCGTCCGCGGGCACGGTACCGCGTTGGTCGTCGCGCCCGCTGGCTGCCCCGGCTTCAGTCGGTAGTACCGACCCGATTGTTCGACCGAATCGTCCGCTCTGGACTCCCCGGTGGCCTGCTGTATGAGCTGATCGATCGCTAATCACGGCGCGTTCTCATACCCAACGCACAGATTTGATTTTGAAAATTGTGAACAACATAAAACCACTCTCACTACTGGCCATCCGCCGTATGCAGTGGGAGGGTGAACACATCTCACTCTCTCCGAATTGTTCCGTACCGGACGTGGTTTTTTACTCAATTACGAATTAGAGTAAATTTATACCACCCGGGTCGGTATCTGTATGTGATGACGGACCTAACCCGGATTGAGCAACTCATCCTCGACGAAGTCAAAACCGCCGACAACCCGGTCCACAAGACATTCATTCGCCGTTCACTGGACTACGAATTTGACGTTCGGATCACGTATCCGGTCGTTAACAGCTTCTTGGACGGGCTGTGCCAGGACGGGTATCTGACAACTCACCGCGGTAACTACTACCAACTTGCGGAGTATACAGAGCCATCAAAAGCCCCCGTGCCAGCCTAATAACTCCAGCTACGCCGGTTCGGCCGGCTCTCTGCACCCGCAACAGCCCTCCACAATCACCGTCGTTGCTGCTGAATCTGCCCGCCACGACGCCTTACTGAACCGAATCGCGACCTGCACTCGTTGGATAGGGTCAGGATAGGACACTGGGATCGACTATCGGCACGCGAGGGACCGGTTGCTGTCGGCATGATTCTGGGTGTGAACATTCTCGGTGCGGTACCGGCATATTCACCATCCTGTTCGCATTACACGTCGCCTGGACGCCGGCGTTTTTTGGCCTCCAACGACCGGATTTGCCCCTCGTCGTGATTGTTCTGTTGTGGGTTGCGATTGTGCTGTTTGCTCGCATCAGTCGTCTGGCAGCCGGCTTGTTGGTTCCGTATCTTGTGTGGGTTTCGTTCGCGGTCGCACTCACCTACGCACTCTACACGGTAGGCTAATCCGCAGCTGAACGGCGACACACGGGATCCCGATCGCATGGTCACCCAACAGAGTCTGTACGAGCAATGATGTGTCTCTGACCCCAACCGGTCGCGCACCGTACTGAAACGCGATATGCAGCAGGAGCGCACAAACAGATTACTGCCTACGGATTTCACCGGGCCACGTCTGCTTTTTGATACGTCGATGGGTTTCTAACTGCGCCGCATGAACTACTGGGCAATGGTCGAACTGATGAAGACGTTCATCGAGGATCGAAACCGCGTCCAACCGCATCACGCCAACAACCTCGGCAGCGCCCACGGTGGCAACCTCCTCCGCTGGATGGACGAGGTCGGTGCGATGTCGGCAATGCGGTTTGCGGGAAGCCCCTGTGTGACCGCCCACATCGACTCGGTCGACTTCGAGCGACCACTTGACATCGGCGACATCGCGCTCGTCGAGGCCTACGTTTACGATCACGGACGGACCAGTGTGCGAGTACGAATCCGCGCACACGCCGAAGACCCGCTGACCGGATCACAGGAGGTCACGACCGAGTCCTACTTCGTGTTCGTCGCCGTCGACGACGACCGCAAACCGACGCCGGTTCCCGAACTCACCGTCTCCTCGCCGGAGGCTGAACAACTCCGTGAAGAGGCACTAGCCGACGAGGAATCTGCCTGAGTCTCGCGAGCCTGTTTGGTCTCACGGCTGTGGCGGCGTTGTTGCTGTTACTGGCTTACTGATCAGGTCGTTGCTGCCGTCACCGACTGTCTCCAGTTGTTGGCTCGAGCGAGTCGTCGACGTCGTGCTGTCGCTCACGGTCGGTAGCGGGCGGGAGGAATACCGTTAGTCTGGAAACCGGCCGCGAACGGTGACCGTTGCCGCACAGCGCGGGCATTCGTACACCGTACAGTCGGTTTTTTCGTGGATGGTCCACCGGCCCGTCGGCGGTGCTTGGTACGCACAGTCCTGACAGAACAGGACTGTTTTCCGCCGTGTGGTTGTTTGCGTGGTGGAGGGCGATTTGTTCATGTTTCCCGGTAGTTCCTCCAGCTAAATAACCTTGTTTGCGATGATTGTTCAGCTAGAACAGCGTTTCTCACGGCTGTAAAACCGAGAATAGCGAGGCCGTCTCGTCCGGACGACTGAATTTTGCCGAACTGATATATTTGGCAACTCACCACTGGTTGCACTTGCCGATCATCGGGTGAGGGCTCCGATTTCTCGGGGCTGTCGGGACCGACCCCGCTGGCACAGTGAAATCAAAGTGCCTATGTCGGCTTCGACCCGTTGAACGGACATGACTCATCTAAGCGTTATTGGCTGTGGCAACATGGGTGGGGCGCTGCTCAAGGGCCTCTCAAAAAGTGGCACCCATCGGTTGGTCGGCTGCGACATCGACCCCGATGCGCTCGCGGCGGTCGCCGACTACTGCACCGAAACCACCGACGATCTTGCGGTTGCCGCCGAAGCCGACATCGTCGTGCTGGCGGTCAAACCCGACATGGTCGGGACGCTGCTCGAACCGCTCGACCTCTCGGCCGACCAGACGCTCATCTCGATCGCCGCGGGCGTCTCGACCGACTACGTCGGCGCACGAACCGACGCAAAGGTCGTCCGACTCATGCCAAATCTTGCCGCCGAAACGAACAATATGGCTGCCGCCGTCACGGGCGCTGTCGACGACGAGATTCGGGCCTTGCTCGCGGAGGTCGGCGCGTTCGCCGAGATCGACGAGGCCCAGATGGATATTGCCACCGCGGTCAACGGCAGCGGGCCCGCCTTTGTGTTCTATCTTATCGGCGCAATGAAAAATGCGGGTGTCGACAGCGGCTTCGACCCGGAGGCGGCCGAAACACTTGCCGCCCAGACGTTCAAAGGAGCCGCCGAAACCGTGCTACGCTCGGAGCGCTCGATCGACGAGTTGATCGATGCCGTCTGCTCGCCCGGCGGAACGACAATTGAGGGGATGGAAGTGCTGTGGGACAGCGATGTCGACGCCGACGTTGCCGCCGCGGTTCACGCTGCAGAGGATCGCTCTCGCGAGATGGCCGACGGATTCACCGATGAGTGAGCCGGCGAAGTCGTCGCTGACAGAGGCGGTCGATGCGCAGGCCGCCGCCGCAGCCAGACGGCGTGCCGCCGCCGCCGACCGCGTCGTCGTCAAAGCCGGCACCAACTCGCTGACCGACGACGACTCGAACCTCTCGCACGCCAAACTCGACAAACTCGTCGACGACATTGCCGACCTCCGCGTGCGCGGCAAACAGGTCGTACTCGTCTCCTCGGCGGCGGTCGGCGCGGGCATTGGGCGAATCGGCTACGACCACGAAACAATCGAGGACGCCCAAGCGCTGTCGACGATCGGCCAGAGTCAGTTGATGCAGGCGTACAGCGACAGTTTCGCCCGCTACGACACCACGGTTGCCCAGCTGTTGTTGACCCAGAAGGATCTCGACAACCCCGACCGGTTCACCAACATCCACAACACGATCGAGACGCTGCTCGCGTGGGACGTCGTTCCCATCATCAACGAGAACGACGCGGTCGCGACTCAAGAGCTCCGCATCGGCGACAACGACCGCCTGTCGGCATCGGTCGCCATCGGGATCGACAGCGACCTGTTGGTGACGCTCACCGATGTTGGCGGCGTCTACACCGGGAATCCAAAAGTCGATGCTGACGCCGAACTAATCGAGGCGGTCGACGAGAACTACACCGCGGTGCAAGAACTCGTCGAAGCGAGTTCGACCGGTGGCTTCGGCGGCATTCAGACGAAAGTCGAGGGCGCTCGCCGTGTGAGCGAGCACGGAATCCCTGCGATTATCGCCGGTTCGGCCGCCTCCGACGTGTTGGAACAGGTCGCAACCGGCGAGCCAGTCGGCACGATTTTTCTGCCGATCAACGGCGTCGTCGAGTGAGGGGTGTTCGACCTCGTTGTTCTCGCTGCCTGTCGCACTGCAGACGCAACCGACCTGAACAAAACCGTCGGAATCATACGCCCGCCGGCCCAAGACAGGGGTATGACTGACTCAGCCACCGCCTCGGCCGACGGCCGGGTCGACCAAGCTATCGACGAGAAAGTTCGCTCGGCACAGGCCGCTGCGCTCGATCTTGCGAACGTCGACAACGACGAACGCACCCGCGCACTCCATGCGATTGCCGACGCCATCGACGACAACCGCGAGATGATCCAGGAGGCCAACGCCGTCGACGTCGCCGCCGGCGAGAAACAGCTCGAAGCCGGCGAGTACAGCCAGGCGCTCGTCGACCGCCTCAAACTCTCTGCGGCCAAACTCGACAGCATCGTCGAAATGGTCCGCAGCGTGGCCGAACAGGACGATCCCCTCGGCACAACGCTCGACGCCCGCGAACTCGACGAGGATCTCGAACTCTACAAGGTGGCGGTTCCCATCGGTGTCATCGGCACCGTGTTCGAGTCGCGCCCCGACGCGCTCGCCCAGATCGCCGCGCTCGCGCTGAAATCCGGCAACAGCGTGATGCTCAAAGGCGGCAGCGAGGCCAGCGAGTCCAACCGCGTGCTGTACGACCTCATCGAGGAGGCGACCGCCGACGTCGACGCGATTCCTGCCGGCTGGGCCCAACTCGTCGAGGCCCGTGCCGACGTGACCGCCATGCTCGAAATGGACGAGGAAATCGATCTCCTGATGCCGCGTGGCAGCTCCGAATTCGTCCAGTACATCCAGGAAAACACCTCGATTCCTGTCTTGGGCCACACGGAGGGCATCTGCCATGTGTACGTCGACCGCGAGGCCGACCTCGCGATGGCCGTAGACGTCGCGTTCGACGCCAAAGTTCAGTACCCCGCCGTCTGCAACGCGGTCGAAACGCTCTTGATCCACGAGTCGGTCGCCGCCGAGTTTCTGCCCGAAATCACCGCACGCTACGCCGAAAGCGACGTGGAGATTCGTGCCGACGAGGCGACCCGCGAGATCGTTGGCGACCACGTCTCGCTGCAAGCGGCCACCGAGGCCGACTGGTCGACCGAGTACGGTGATCTGATTGTGTCGATCAGCGTCGTCGACTCGCTGTCGGCGGCGCTCGCACACATCACCGAGTACAGTTCGAAACACACCGAATCGATTCTGACTGCCGACGCCGACCGCGCCGGGCGGTTCATGCGACAACTCGATTCAGCCAGCGTGTTTCACAACGCCTCGACCCGCTTTAGCGACGGCTACCGGTTCGGCCTCGGCGCGGAGGTCGGCATTAGCACGGGCAAAATCCACGCCCGCGGCCCGGTCGGGCTCGAAGGGCTGACGACGTACAAGTATCTGCTCGAAGGCGACGGCCAGCTGGTGGCGACGTACGCCGGCGAGAATCCCCGGCCGTTCACCCACGAACCGTTCGAGGGCGAGTGGACGCCAGGCCGCTTGTCATCTCGATCGAACCGTCAGTAACACACAAACGGCGTTGTCGACGCACCGCGGTCGCGCTGTCAACCTAGTAGTCGCGTTGCCAACAAATAGATGCGGTGTCGACGCGGATTAGCTGCCTGCGGCGTACAGCGTGACCTGGTCGGCCTCGATATCCTCGATGAACGCGCCTTCGCCGCCGACGGTGTGGCGGTGGCCGTCGCACTCGACTGTCAGGCTGTGTTCGACGGGGAACTCGTTGTTCGTCGGTTCGACGAGCCCCTGGGTCACCTCGACGACGCGGCAGGTGAGTTCTGCCGGCTCGTTTGAGTCCGTCCAGCGACCCGTCACGTGCGCACATAGGTCGAAATCGGTGCGCAGCCAGAGCGTGGCCTGAAAAATCACCGTCCAGAAATCCTCGGCCGTCACGGGAAGCGGCGAGGGGTCGGTGACCCATATTTCGGTGCCGACGGGCCAGTAGTTGCCGAAAAACGAGCCCGAAATCACGGGGCCGAGCTGTGGGTGTGCAAACACGACCGCGTGGGTTTCGCTGTGGGCGGTGGTGAGCATCTCGGCGGGCGCGACGAGGCCGAGTCGGCGGTCGGCGGCCACCATCGCGGGCATCGGCTCGCGCCACATTCGCACGGCGCT
>SL_5KL_010_SEDDRAFT_10000786_pt1 | contig 19996 bp, 14 predicted proteins | sample SodLakKL_010_SED_FD_9118 | JGI IMG/M metagenome (IMG submission 9118)
TTCTCCACCTTCATCCCGGCAAAACCAAAAACAACTATCTGCCAGGAAGCGCCGCAGGACGCGGTATGAATGCCCCCGATAAAAGTGCCCCCGCTGTAGGCCTTGTTGGTATCGAGCAGGTCGATGAGGCAGGAACGCAGGAAATACTGGTACGCCTGCCCGGGGTAACCGGTCCTGGCCGCCACAATGGCATGGACCGCCGGGCTGAGGGAGGAACCGTGCTGGCAGCGGGGCTCATAATAATCATAATTTTGCCTGGCAATATCAACCGGGAAAAGATCATGCAGGGCCAGCAGCTGGACCAGATCAGCCTGCTTGATCACCCGGGTATGAACAGCCACCCCGTTTGGCCAGCCCCAGTATTCACTTTTATCGATCAGCCTTTCTTCCAGCCTGTCAGGCAGGATATCTTCAAGTTCAAAATAACCGCTGAACTGCTCGATAACCCCGCTTTCCGGATCAGGCTGGGGCAGGTAAAGCAGCTCCGCCATTTCTTCCCAGCGGTTATAATCATCTTCCCCCATAGCCAGCTGATTTAAAAGTTCTTCCAGCCGGGCAGGGTTCACTTTCTTTAAGCGATCGTAAATATCAAGAGCCGTCTGCAGGCTGAAGCAGGCCTGGTAGTTGGAAAAAGCATTGTTATCAACATTTTCGTGGTACTCATCGGGGCCCAGGACCCGGATCAGTTCGTAGCGGTTTTTGTCCTTTTTAAAATAAGCAAATGAATAAAGGAAGCGGGCTACTTCAAACACCAGTTCCGCCCCGCAGCGCTCAATAAAATCCCAGTCTCCGCTGGCCTTGTAGTAGCACCAGACGGCATAAACCACATCCGGTGAGATGTGCATCTGCCAGTCGTTAAAATGGTTGCGGATTTTGCGGCCGCTCAAAACATCGGTGAAAAAAAAGGAGGGGCAGAGTTCATCGCCTGTTTTTCCACTTACCCAGGCAAAAAAAGCGCCCTCGTACCCTAACTTTTTGGCCTTTCTCCTGGCCCCGTCCAGGGTTTTGTAACGGTAAGTCAAGATATTCCTCGCCACCCGGGGCATGGTGTAAAAATACATGGGCAGGTTAAATATTTCCTGGTCCCAAAAAGCGGAGCCCTGGTATGCCTGGCAGGACAGGCCCCTTGCCCCGATGGGCAGGCTGTCGCTGTGAAAAGGAGTGGCTATGAGGTTATGGTAAAGGTTAAACCTGAGAATTGCCTGGGAAAGAAGGTCCCCCTCAACAGCAATATCTACTTTTTCCCATAATTTTTCCCAGTACGGAATATGCTCAACCTTTAAGCTTTCATACCCTTTATTCAAGGCTTTTTTTAGGCTTTCGTGGGCTGCTTTTTCAGGGTCAGGATGATCATTGCTGCTGTAAACCACCATTATTTTATCCAGGGTTATGGTTTCGCCGGCCTCGAGTTTAAAGACAACCTTCCTGGTAATAGTCTCGCTATCTTCCCTGGTTTCCCGGTATAGAGGAACAGCCCCGCTTACAGTATGTCCTTCCAAAACGGCTACCCTGATCCCCAGTTCACCGGTCCTGGCTGTCACCGAAAGGTAGTCGGCCCCGCTGTCAAAAAGGTAATCATGCAGGTGCCGGCCGTTTAAATCCCAGATTCTGCCGTCTATCCCGGTCCATATTTCAAGGCGGCAGGGCTCAAGCGCTGTAACCCGGTAGCGTAATGGGATCACATGTAAGTCTGCATAGCTGGCAAACTGTTCTGTTTTAATGGCCAGTTTTTTGCCGTTTTGTCCCTGCCAACAGTTTTCGAGGCTTAAGATCCCTGATTTGAGGTCCAGTTTGCGGCAGTAAAACGGGGCTTTAGTTCCGGTTGAAGGCACAGGCTCGCAGCAGGTTGACACTTCTTCACCGTCAACCTTGAGCAGGGTATAGAGGGCATTGGGCACGTTACACAGTTCAGTCCACTTGCCGTCGCCATTATCGTAAGTATCAGTAACAAAGCAGCCGACATAGCGGTCTTTACGCCACTCCGGAAAGGTGCCCCGGTAGCCCAGGTAGCCGTTACCGGTTAAAAAATTGCTTCCGGCCGCCACCAGGTGTTCTTCTGCAAATTGATTTTCAATTATTTCCCAGCCGCTTTCAGTAGACAGGTTCTCATTTATTTTCATTCAGCCACTTTTTCCTCATCCAGGGGATGCACGTTTATATTTATTTCCGGTAGAGGATAGTTCTCCTTGATCATTGTTTGATTAATCGACGGGTTCAGGGGATCGGCATCCATTGCAAACTCTATTTGGCTGTACCTGTCCTGCCGGTAAGCAAAAGTGCTCCCGTCGTCCAGGTAAAGGCGGTAGAAACCTTCTTTTCCGGCATAACAGTGCATAGTCAGTTTTCGCCCGGTTTGCCCGGCATTGACAGCTCCTTCAATGGAATCATGGGGCAAAATTGTCCCGGCCTTTATAAACAGGGGCAGGATCTCTAAAGGCGCCTCACAAACCAGGTCTCTGCCCCCCGAGTATGTTTTGCCGCTCCAGTAATCATGCCACAATCCTTCAGGGAGATAAACAAGTCTCCGGTCCATCCCGGGCCTGAGCACCGGGCAGGCCATAACTCCCTCTCCAAGCAGGAACTGGTCGCTGATGTTATAGGTGCGGGGATCATCCTGGTAATGATAGAAAAGGGGGCGGATGGGAGGAGCGCCTGTTTGAGCGCTTTCCCGCATCAAGTTGTAATAATAGGTTATAAGCCGGTAACGCAGGCGAATATAGTTCCGGGTGATCTCAAGGATTTCGGGAGGATATTCCCAGGGTTCCTGGCGGGCTGTCCCGAGCTCGCTGTGGTTGCGGAAATAAGGCAGCAGCGCTCCCACCTGGGTCCAGCGCACCAGCAGCTCTCCACTGCAGTCGCCCCGGTATCCCCCCACATCGGCCCCGGTAAAAGCATACCCGCTGAGGCCTAAGTTCAGCATCATGGGGATACTGATCTCCAGGTGTTCCCAGGTGCTGGCATTATCGCCGGTCCAGAGGGCGCTGTAGCGCTGGCTCCCGGCAAAAGCAGCCCTGGTTAAGACGAAAGGCCGCTGACCTGGCCGGTACTTTTCCAGCGCTTCCCGGGTAGCCCTGGTTTGCAGCTGGGCGTAAAGGTTGTGCACTTCAGAATGGGGTCTTCTATTGCCCTGATCATCAAGGTGGACCATTTCACCGGGCAGGGTGCCAATTTCCCGGGTGAAGTCTGTCGGTTCATTCATATCGTTCCATATTCCTTCAACACCTGCATCAAGTAACTCGCGGTGCCAGCCGGCCCACCATTTACGCACCTCGCTGCGCAGGAAGTCCGGGTAAACGGCAGGTTTGGGCCACACTTCACCCTGGTAGGTTTCACCCTGCGGGGTTTTAACATAATAGCCCCGGTCCAGGCCTTCTTCATAAACCCTGTAGCCGGCCTCAACTTTAACCCCGGGGTTGATAATTACCACTACAGCAAACCCCATTTCCCGCAGCTGCCCTAAAAGGCCTTTAAAATCTTTAAACCGATCCGGATGCACAGTAAACACTTTATAGCCTTCCATGTAAGCTATATCGAGGTATAAAACATCACAGGGAATGTCGTGCTTGCGCAGGCTCTCAGCAATAGATAAAACTTCTTCCCGGGTTTCATAGCTGTAGCGGCTCTGGTGATAGCCGAGGAAACATTTGCGGGGCAGATCCGGCCTGCCGGTCAAGGAGCCGTAAGAAGAGACCACCTCATCTACCGAAGGCCCGTAAATAAAATAATAGTCCAAACTGCCGTCTTCGGCCTGAAAAGAGATTGTCCCGGGATCGGTTTTGGCGAAATCAAAGTCCGTCCGGTAGCTGTTGTCAAAATAAATCCCGTAAGCACGGCCCGGTGCGGCCCCGATGTAAAAGGGAATCGCGGTGTGCATATCCGGAATTAAGGGGTTGTGAATGCAGTGGTGGAACAATACATCACTGTTGTAGTTGAATGTGGCTGAGCCCAGCTGGTTGATCCAGCTGTACTTTTCCCCGTTGCCGTAGATACCCACTTCCCACAGTTTTTTCTTTTCAACCCGCCGCTTGCCTGTATCAACAGCGATGTCTTCACTTAAAACCGCACCACCCGGCCCGGTTATCTTTAGTGCAAGCGAATCTTGATCAACCGTGATAGTCATATGCCCTGTTACCAGTTCATTTTTGTTCAGTTCGGCTTTGATTTCTACAGGGGCGGCCGCAACAGCATCAGTAGAAGGGGGCAGCCTCAGGCTGTCGCTGTAGGCAAAACGGGCGATCCTTTCTGAGTAAAAGAGGATATGCAGGAAACCGTGGGGGGTCCTAACTGTATAACCGGTGCCGTTTTTCTCCATGATCAAGCTCCCCTCCCTAACTAGCGGTTATACTTACCAGGCCGGGAGTATTTCTCCAGGCTCAATCTCAGCTACGGATGGAAAACAGAAATCGGCCGCACCGACCCTGTCCGGCGGGCCGATACCGATGGTCGCCATCCCGGCGGCCTTTGCCGCCTCTATGCCCGCCGCGGCATCTTCCACGACCACGCAGTAACGGGCTTTTAGGCCCAGCTTTCCAGCGGTATAGAGGAATAAATCGGGGGCTGGCTTTGTTTTTTCAACACTGCCGCCGTGGGCAATTACAGCAAAGTAAGGCTCAATGCCGAGGCGTTCCACAACCATGGGGGCATTTTTGCTGGCCGAAGCAAGGGCCAGCTTGTAACCGCCCGCTTTGAGACTGGTAAGCAGTTCTTCCGCCCCCGGCAGCAGATCCTTTTCCGTGATAGTCTTGATATAGTCACGGTAATAACCGTTCTTGCGGTCCATCAATTCCTGCATTCTTTCCTCGGGCAGGTCCTGTCCTTTCAGGACCAGCTCCAGGGAAGCACGCCTGGATACACCGCGCAGCTGCTCGTTATCCTGCCGGTTAAATGATATTCCTTCTTCTTCAGCCATGCGCTTCCAGGCCAGGTAATGGTATTCCGCTGTGTCGGTCAATACCCCGTCCAGGTCAAAGATAAAGGCCTCGATGCCGCTCAACTTAAACCCTGGCAGGGCATGCTTATCCATGTTACTTTTCTTCATAAAACAGCGCAGCCTCGGTTTCCTGGTCAAAAAGGTGCACATTTTCTACCTGGAACAGCACTTTCACCTTATCGCCAACCTGGATGTTAAGGGTGGGGTCCACCCTGGCAATTACCGTATCGCCGTTTAAGTTTAAAAACAGGTAGGTTTCAGACCCGAGGAGCTCTGTAACTTCCACTTCAGCTATATTAACGCCGCTTTCATCTCCATCCAACCTGGTAACATCTAAGTGTTCCGGCCTGATTCCGAGGGTAACATCTTTGTTATTTAAGCGGTTGTTCTTTTTCAACCTGGCCGCCATCTCCGGCTTCAGCTCCACTTTGCCCCCCTTGAAACTTACCGCTGCAGTGCCGTTATCTTCGCTTAAACCGGCATCGATAAAATTCATCTGGGGAGAACCGATGAAGCCGGCCACAAACTGGTTAATCGGCGCCTTGTATAAAGTGGTGGGATCGGCAATCTGCTGGACAAGGCCGTCTTTCATGACCACAATCCTGGTCCCCATGGTCATGGCCTCGGTCTGGTCATGGGTCACGTAGATAAAAGTTGTTGCCAGGCGGTTGTGCAGCTTGCTCAATTCTGCCCTGGTTTGCACCCTTAACTTGGCATCAAGGTTAGATAGAGGTTCGTCCATCAAAAACACCTTCGGGTCACGGACGATAGCCCGGCCCAGGGCCACCCTCTGCCTTTGCCCGCCGGAAAGCTGCTTCGGTTTCCGGTCCAGCAAATCCTGCAGGCCCAGGATCGAGGCGGCATTATCCACCCGCTCTTTAATCTCACTTTTTGGCATACGCCTCAGCCTCAAACCGTAAGCCATGTTTTCAAAGATGGACATGTGCGGATAGAGGGCATAGTTCTGGAAAACCATGGCAATATCGCGGTCTTTCGGCGACACATCGTTGACCATTTCATCGTCGATAAAGAGCTCTCCGGAACTGATTTCTTCCAGCCCGGCGATCATCCGCAGCACGGTCGACTTGCCGCAGCCCGAAGGCCCGACTAATACTATAAACTCCTTGTCCTCAATTTTAAAATTGACATCTTTTACCGCTTGAAAACCGTTGGGAAAAACCTTGTTAACATCAATCAGGTTTAAACTGGCCAAAGCATCCACCTCTTTTGCTTACTTGTAGTTTTAATCAAGAGATAAAACAACCTTTTCTCCCCCTGCTAAAAAAATCTCTTTATCCCGGTGCTGAAAGCTAAGCGGTTCACCATCGCTTAAGCTGTAGACTGCCTCCCGGCCTTTAATTTCAACCTTTAACCGGCTTCCTTTAAATCTAACTCCAAACCGGTACCCCTTCCAGCCTTCCGGCAGGTAGGGTTTAAAGCTCAAACTGCCGCCGGTGGTCCTCATCCCGGCAAAACCGTAAACCAGGTTCATCCAGGAACCGGCCATGTTGGCCATGTGCACGCCAAAATGAGTATCTTTCAGGCAGTTATCCAGATCCAGCCGGGCTGATAGATCAAAAAACCATCTGGCATCTTCATAAAACCCCAGCTCAGAAGCCATCACGCCAAAAATGGAAGGCGATAGGGATGAATCATGGGTTGTTATCGGCTCATAATAGTTATAATCACGGCACTTCTGATCAAGGCTAAACCTGTCGTTCAATAAAAAGTGAGCCAGAATAACATCGGGCTGCTTGCAAACCTGGTAGCGGTAGATCACCAGGGGATGATAATGCAGTAATAAGGGATACCTCTCTGACGGTGTGCCGGCAAAGTCCCAGGGTTCCTTATCCAAAAAGCCGTCGTCCTGGGGATGGATCTGCAAGTCCCCATCAAAAGGTATAAACATATCATCCGCCGCCTGTTTCCAGGCCTGCAGTTCTTTTTGATCAAGATCAATTTTTTCTGCCAACCGCTTATATTGATCCGGATAATTATCTCTTAAATTGCAAGCAGTCTCGTAAGCATAATCAAGATGCCACTGGGCCATCAGGTTGGTGTAAAAATTGTTGTTAACCAGGGCTGTATATTCATCCGGCCCGGTTACTTCATTATAGCAGAACCGGTTGCCTTTTCTAAGGATATAGGCTCCCAGGTCTTTCCATAGCCGGGCGGTTTCAAAGATGATTTCTGCGCCAAATTCCAGGACCAGGGAATAGTCGCCGGTCATCTCAATATATTTATTGATCGCATAAGCCACGGCAGCATTTATATGATACTGGGCCGTGCCTGCCGGGTAGTACGATGAACCTTCTTCCCCGGCGATTGTCCGCCAGGCGTACAGAGCCCCTCTTGGGTGATCAAGAACCCGGGCCCGTTCACGGGCGCTGTCGAGAATGCTGTAACGGTATTCCAACAACTTGCGGGCTTCTTCGGGCATGATCGCTGCATAAAAGGGTATCATATATATTTCAGTATCCCAGAAGTAATGCCCGTCATAGCCCTCGCTGGTCAAACCTTTGGCCCCGATCCCGGTCCTGCCGTTGCTCCCGGCCGCCTGGAACAGGTGAAAGATGTTAAATCGCAAGGCCTGGTCTAAGGCAGTATCGCCATCAATCCCGAAAGATGCCGTTTCCCACAGTTTCTCCAGGTGCCCCTGTTGTTCCTCAAGTAAAACATTAAAACCGATTGCCCTGCCCCTGGTCACCATTTCTGAAGCCAGACCTGCTAAATCAGCGACCTGGTAATCCAGGGACGTATAATAAGAAGCGTATTTTTCCAGGCCCACTGTTTCACCTTCATTAAGATCAAAATAATAATTAACGGCAACGCTGTGGTCGTCACGGCTTATTTCCTTGACCGCACCCGGTCCATCCTTTAGGCTGTGATCCATGGCGCAGACCAGGGTCAGCTTTGAGCGCTGCGTTTCCTGGAGCATGATCACCGGTTCTTCATCTGCTATAATCCTTTTGACCTTAAGGCCAAGCCCGCCGAGGGCGGCAGAAAAGCGGGGATCATCTTCCTCGTGGACATGGTTTTCAACAGCGCCGTCCAGGTAAGAACTTATAATCACTTTCCCGGAAAAATTCAATGCCTTGACCCGGTATTCAAAGGCCACCAGGTGGCGGTGGGCAAAAGGCACCACTCTTCTTGCCTTGATTTCCACTTCCCTGCCTTCAGGGGACCGCCACACCAGGTTCCTGTGCAGGCAGCCGTTTTTCATATCAAGGAAACGCTTATATTCTATAATAGTTCCCCGGGTCAGGTTAAACTGTTCACCCTCCAGGTATAGCTCTATCAGCTTGCTGTTGGTAACATTAAGCATAGTCTGGGTATTGAGGGCATAACCATATCCCGTTTCAGCATGGGGGATGGGGACCGATTCATAAAACCCGTTTAAGTAAATACCGTCAATGGACCTGGATTCATTACCGCCCATCCTTTCTTCAAACCCACCCCTGATACCGATGTAACCGTTGCTTAGGGCAAAGATAGTTTCACTCAAAAGATTATGATCCGAAGAAAATCGTTCTTCAGATATAACCCACGGGTCGGGTGGATAAACAGGCGCACATTTGTTTTTTAACTGCTTCACTATATGATCAGGCCCCTTAAATCCTATTCGAGTTTTACCGGTTATAAGTTCAACTGTGATTTTTAGCGTTAATTACTGCTGCTCATGTACAGCCCGCTAAACCACTCATCGCGGGTAATGGCAGCAACTCAGCTGCAGGCTTTCGCTTTGGTTGCCCCAGGCATTCGCCATCTCTTTTTCTGGTCTCGGCGACCTGCTTCCATGCAAGCCGACCAGCTACAACCTTTGCTTCGTCGGCCATTGCAACCGCTCTAGCGCAATGTCACCTGTTCAAAATAAAGCACGGCTGAGCAGTAAAGGTTATTTTTAGATTATGCCATCCCTGGGTTAATATTTCTCCTGCCCGGGGCACCTGCCCCGGGCAAGAGCCTTATCCTTTATGCCACTATCCTATTCCTGATTAAACCTACTCGGCATCAAACCCGGTCAGATCCATCAGGTCGAGTTCCAGTTCCTCAAAAGCATCGGCAGCTGTAGCTTCACCGAGCAGCACACTGTAAACTGCGTTATAAAACAGTTCTGAAACAGCTGCGTACTGCGGTGCAGTCGCCGTCGAGGGACGGGCTACGGCATTGATGAATACATCATAAAGGCTGCCGAAGAAGGGTGCTGCTTCGAGGACTTCTTCATCTTCATAGAGATCCATGATCGTCGGGTTAAAGGTTCCCTCAACTGCCCTGTATTTTTGACCTTCGCGGGAAGCCATGAACAGGGCTACATCTGCTGCTACTTCAGGGTTTTCGCTGTATTTGCTGACAGCAAGCTGCCATCCGCCGAGGGTAGCAGCTCCCGAGCCGGCCTTGCCGGCAGGCAGCGGTGATACATCAAAAAGGTCTTTCACTGCGCTATCTTCTTCCTGGCTGGTGGCGTAAGCATAGGGCCAGTTCCGCATGAAGGCAGCATTGCCGGCATGCCAAACAGCGCGCGATTCTTCTTCAGCCATAGTGGTCACACCTTCGGGGGAAATTGTGCCCACCCAGCCGGCGGCCTGATCAACTATCTCAATAGCGTTAGGGTTATTGATGGTAATAACCCCTTCGGGGCTGATAATGGTACCACCATCATTGGAGGCAATCCATTCCAGGGCATCGCAGGTCAAACCTTCATAGGCGCGGCCCTGCCAGACAAAGCCCCAGAAGTCGGGGTTTTCCGCCCTCTCACCATCCTGAATAATCTGGGCTGCTTCTTCTAAATCATCCCAGGTTTCCGGGGGATCGAGGTCGTATTTCTCCAGCAAATCGGTGCGGTAATACAGCAGGCCTGCATCGGTAAACCAGGGAATACCTACCAGTTCGCCATCGACGGTGTTGTTTTCAATGATGGCCGGGAAATGATCATCGGCTACCTCGGCCGCACCATATTGATTTAAATCAATGAAGTGCTCGGAAAGGTCACCGGGCCAGATCACGTCGATCTGGAAAACATCAACTTCGGAACTTCCTGCTTCAAAGAACTGCAGGTACAGGCCAAGACGGTCTTCAACCATATCCGGGGTATCCAGAACCTCGACAGTAACCCCCTCGTTCTCGGCCATATACATTTCCGCCAGGTCCCGGGTTAGCTCCAGTTCCATACCCACGGCACCTGCGGCCACGGTTATAACCACGTCATCTACTGCTTCTTCCGGTTCTTCTACTTCTTCGGGTTCATCGGGTTCATCGACTTCCTCTTCCGGCGCATCGCAACCCACAACCGCAACCAGGGCTAATGCCAGAATTAAAACCAGGCAAAACATCCATTTTGTTTTTAACATCGTGTTTCCTCCTTTTTTTCCTCCTCTTTTTATTAAGCCACATTCTTAAACAGCAGCAACAACAACTTGTTTTTGTTTAATCACCCCTTTTTTTCAGTTATGTCTTAATTAACGCTCGAAACAATATCTATCCCTTAACCGCTCCGGCTGTAAGCCCCGCTACAATCCGGCGCTGGAATATTAAGACCAAAACCACTAACGGTATTGTTACCAGGCTGGCCGCAGCCATTATTTCACCGAAAGGTTCCTGGCGGGCTACCGCTCCGGCAAAATAGGCAATAGCAACCGGCACCGTCCGGGCGGAAGGGTCAATAGAAGTAAAGGTTAGCGCAAAAAGATACTCATTCCAGGCTGCAATGAANGCCAGCAGTCCCGTCGTGACAAGAGCCGGGGCCGTCAGCGGCAGCAGGATGCTCCTGAAAGTCTGGAACGGTGTAGCTCCATCCACCTGGGCCGACTCCATCAAGGCATCGGGTAATTCTTTAAAAAAGGCGGTCAGGACCCAGGTTGTAAAGGGCAGGGTAAAAATCATGTAGGAAAAGATCAGGCTGATCCTGGCCGGGAACCCGAGGGCGGTTATTACCGCATAAAGCCCGGTCAAAACGGTGACCTGGGGAAACATGGTCATGGCTAGAATCAGGTAAAGGGCCGGCTTGCGCCCCCGGAATCGCAGTTTACCCAGGGCAAAGGCGGCGAATGATCCGGCAATTAAGGCCAAAACAGTAGTGGATGTGGCCACTATGGTGCTGTTGGCAAGCCCCCTTAAAAACTGGCCATCCTGGAGAACGGCACTGTAATTCTGTAAGGTAGGCGAAAGCTCTAGGGTGGCCGGGTCACGGGGAAGAGCCGTAGCCGGGGTCATAAACAGCTGGGACTCAGTTTTAAGAGACGAGTTGACGGCCCAGTAAAAGGGAAACAGCAGGTATACTAAGATAAATATGATCATAAAGTTAAAGGCTACCCGCTTTATGAGGTTAAAGGGGCTGCTGCGCTTATTCATTCCGATCAACTCCCAGCATTTTGATATAGGCTATGGCAAAACCAAATATGAGAATAAAGATAATCACACCGATTGCTGATGCCAGACCCATGGCCCGGTTGCCGATAAGCTGAAAATAATTGTAGCTGGCCATAGAGTACTGCGCCTGGCCCAGCATGACCTGGAAAATATCGAACACCCGCAGGGCATCAAGGGTGCGGAAAATCAGGGCCACAGCCATGGCCGGCTTCAAAAGGGGCAGGGTAATGGTAACAAACTGCCTGATTTTACCCGCTCCGTCAATTTCCGCCGCTTCGAAGATATCCTCGGGCATGGTCTGCAGACCGGCCAGCAAGAGCAGGGCCATAAACGGGGTCGTTTTCCAGACATCCACCGCGATCATAGCCGGCAGCTGGTAAGTTCCGGCGGCCAGGAATGCTATGGGGCTGTCAATCGCCCCCATCCAGTCGAATAAAGCATTAAACATCCCCACCCGGCTGGGTGCAAGCATCCATTCCCACATCCGGGCTGAAACAACAGTGATTACAGCCCACGGCACCAGCATTGCTGCCCGCATTGATCCCCTGAACCGGAACTTGCTGTTAACGACGAGGGCAATGGCCAGACCCAGGGCAAGTTCCAAAAAAACAGATACAACCGTAAAAACCACGGTGTTAGAAACAGATTGGATAAAACTGGGGTCGGTCGCTCCAATTACGTAGCGGTTGCCAAATAGACTAAACTGGTTGACCTCCCGAAAACGACTCGGCTCCCGGGGCAGTACATCAAGAGGCCTTTCATAAACCTCTTTTCCCGTATCAGGGTCAATCATTATCTCTCCCGTTGCTTCATCAAGCACCGGATCAAGGGTGGTGACGTGAACACTGAGCAAACGCCTGTAATTGTCAAAACCGATAAAGTTAGTTTCCTGGCCGCTGGCGAAAACCCGGTCTGTAAAACTGGTATAAAAAACCTGGGCCAAAGGATAGAAGGCGATTAGAGCGATAATAAGCAGCGCCGGGAGCAGCAGCCTTAAAGCCAGCCTCTCTTCGCGTTTAGCAAGGTTTGACAATCCTTTCGGTTTACGAGAAGAAGCTTTTTTCTTAGTAACTGTACTGTCGTTATTCGAACCCACCTGTTTCCCTCCTTTTCAATAAATTTTTGATTCCAATTTTAAACCCCAATTATAAAAGGCTTGTTTATTCAATCTTCCTCTAACTGCAAATCAACCGCCTGTTTGGGACACTGCCCTTCAGCGGTACTCTCCCGAAACACAATTTCATGGGGCAAAACAATCTCCCACTGGTCGATCTTTTTACCCTCGATGAGCCTTATTAAAAGTTCTGCGGCCAGGCAGCCCATCTGGTCAATCGGCTGGCGCACTGTAGTCAGGGCCGGATGGTAATAAGATGACATGGGTACATCATCAAAACCGGCCACCTCGATATCTCCGGGAATTTGTAAACCGCGATCAAAAAAGGCCTTCATTGCACCGAAGGCCATCAAATCACATGCTACAAAAAGAGCTTCCAGGTTCAATTTTTCATTTATAATTTCCTGTCCGATGCGGTAACCGTCCCGCGAATCAAGGGTCCCGGTTTTTACAAGTTGCTGGTTGAAAGGCACCCCGTAATCATGCAAAGCCTGGCAGTAACCCTCGTAGCGTTCTTTACCGGTATACTGATCCTCCAGGGGGGCCCGGATCATGCCCACCCGGGTAAACCCTTTCTTAAGAAAGTGAGTAATGATATCATGAGCGGCTTTGCGGTTGTCGACCCGAATGCCGACCAGGTTACTTTCATCATAGCTAACATTAACCAGGGAAATGGGAATCGCTGATTCCTTGAAAAAGTCCTTGTGTTCCTGCTTAAGGCGGGAAGTTAAAAAAACTATGCCGTCAACCTGTTTGTTGTAAAGCATAGTGAGAAGCTCGATTTCTTTTTCAGAAGAACCATATGAGTTGCAGATGATAATATTGTAACCCTTGCTGAAGGCAATTTCTTCGATGCCCTTGACCAGGACTGAAACGAAGAGGTTGGCGATATCGGTTATAACCACTCCAATGGTTTTGCTTTTCTTATATACCAAACTCCTGGCTGTAGAATTCGGCTGGAAATCCAACTCTTCAATTGCTTTTAAAACCCGTTCCCGGGTTTCAAAACGCACCGGCTTGGAATCGTTTAGCACACGCGAAACGGTCGCCTTGGAAACACCGGCTTTCTCAGCCACCTGTTTGATTGTTGCCGACATGGGTCACCAACTTTCACGGGTTATAATAATTATAGGAAACCGGTTTCCCGATGTCAAGGTTTTTTTTTGAAGAATTTTTAATTTTTCAGGCATAGCCTGCACCACTTATCATTGAACAAGGGTAACAGGCTGAGTTACAGCTATTTTAATCAATCCCGGAAACACCGGTATTCATTGAGCCGGTAAGGGGTCATTATAAAACCCAATATTTATGGGACCGGCTCGATTTTAAGCCTTTCGATCGGGCTGCCCTTTAGACTGGTTCATCCAGAGCTCTCGTCCGGCAGCTGACTTATTGCCTGCCCCCCGCTCCTGGCCTCACTTCACCGCCATTTCCATGCCTGCCCTTTTCGCTCGTTTTATTTTTCAAGCAGACCGGGTAGTATGGCAAATGATCCTTGATCGAAAGCAGCAGACAAGCTTATCACCAAATCTGCCCCAAAAGAAAAACGGCACAACAGTTCTTGTTGCGCCGACAAATCTATATAAAAGAGGGGGTTATTATCATTATGCCTGTTTAAGGTTACCGCATTATTACAGTTTCATTTAAATTATGTAAAAACTAACGGCTACTTTTGTTAATTATTGATTATTAATCCACAATTTAACCTGCTTTTCGATCTGATCCCGTACCTGCCGGAACTTATTTAACTTCTCCTCTTCGCTACCTCTCGCAGCAGCCGGATCATCAAAATGCCAGCTGATCCTGTGACTGATTCCCGGAAAAGTTGAAGGGCAATTTTCCTCGGCGCTTGCGCACACTGTAATAAGGTAGCTAAAATTTACTTTGCCCAGGTAGTCCTTTATATGTTTTGAGTGCTGTCCCTCCATAGTTACTCCCGCTTCTTCCATCACAATTTTTGCCAGGGGATGTACTCCCTGCGGTTTCAGGCCGGCACTGTGCACTTCATAATTATTACCGGCATAATGCCGTAAAAAAGCTTCTGCCATCTGGCTGCGGGCCGAGTTGCCTGTACATAGAAATAAGACCTTTTGCTTGTTCATGTTTCACCTCGCAAGTTTACTCATTAAGCTTTTTCTTTTCCCCGGTCGACAAGAAAATTACTTCTTCAGCAATGTTGGTGGCATGATCGGAAATCCGCTCCAACCAGCGGCCGACAAATAAAAGATGGGTAGCCTGGGTTATAGTCCGGGGATTTTCCATCATAATGGTCAATAGCTCCCGGAATATCTGGCCAAATAATTTATCTACTTCGTCGTCATCGGTTCCTACAGCAACCGCCAGTTCGACATCTTCGCGCACATAAGCATCTAAGGCCTGCTTGACCATCTTCTGGCTTAAAACAGCCATGCGGGGGATGTCAACCAGGGGTTTAATAAAAGGTTGATCGGCAATACGCAGGGTGATTTTAGCAATACTGGTGGCATAATCAGCCATACGTTCCAGGTCATTGATCATTTTAAAGAGCGTGGCTACCCTGCGCAAATCTTTAGCCATCGGCTGCTGGGTGGCAATTAACTCCAGGCATTTTTCTTCGATTTCCTGCTCCAGGTTATCAATCCTGTCATCCCCTTCAATGACCGCCCGGGCCAGGTCAATATCCTGCCTTTTTAAAGCTTCAATAGAGCGGCCGATCGCTTCCTCCACCAGGCTCCCCATGTCCTGCAAACTACCCTGGAGCCAGTTCATCTTTTCAGCAAATACCACCTTGCGATCACTGCTTCTATTTTGATCCAAACTGCTCATAATAATCTCTCCTCAAAGTCGGCAATTTTAAAGCAAGCAATGCACTTATCATCAAAAACTTGCCCTTTAACCAAACCGCCCGGTGATATAATCTTCAGTGCGCTTGTCCTGGGGGTTGGTAAAAATAGCGGCAGTTTCGCCCCATTCAATCATTTCGCCCTGCAGGAAAAAGCCGGTGTGGTCAGAAATACGCGCAGCCTGCTGCATGTTGTGGGTTACGATAATGATCGTGTAATCTTCACATAAATTTCTCACTAAATCCTCAATACGCTGTGTGGCGATGGGGTCGATGGCTGAAGTCGGTTCATCCATTAGTAAAATTCGCGGTTTAACCGCTAAGGCTCTGGCAATACAAAGACGCTGCTGCTGTCCTCCCGATAAAGCTAGAGCTGGTTCATTCAGGCGATCTTTTACTTCATCCCAAAGAGCCGCACCTTTTAGGCTGGTTTCTACAATATCTCTCAAAACAGTCTTGTCTTTTAAACCATCTATCCGCGGGCCGTAAGCAACATTGTCAAAAATGCTTTTCGGGAAAGGATTTGGATGCTGAAAAACCATGCCCACTTTTTTTCGAAGATTTACCACATCAGTATTCGAACTATAGATATTTTCACCGTGTATTGATACCCTACCCTCAAGCCTGGTTCCCGGGATTAAATCATTCATGCGATTAAGAACCCGCAGGAAAGTGGACTTACCACACCCCGAAGGGCCAATTAAAGCAGCAACCCCTTTTTCCTGAACTTTCACTGTAACATCAAACAGGGCCTGAACGGATCCATAGTAGAAATTTAAGTTTTCTACTTTTACCTCGCAGCACTTATTTGCCAATTCTTCATTTAATTCTGACGGAGCCTCTTTTATACTTTCTTGAAGCAAAGCCTCTTGTATTTTTATATTACTATCTGTTTGCACCATTTTTATCAAGTTTCCCTAACGGGAACTTTAAACACTCCCCTCGTTTTAGAACTTAAAACCTCATTGCCGGGTATCATAAAAATATGTTGCCGGTTAAAGCCCCTTTGCAACCCTGCTGCGATAACGCTTTCGCAGGATTACCGCCGCCAGGTTGAGCAGGCAAACCAGGATTAGTAAAACCAGTGCTGTTCCATAGGCAATAGGGCGGACCTGGGAAATAGCATGATGCTGGGTGGACATAATAAAAAGATGATAAGGCAGCGCCATAAACTGGCTCCTGACAGAATCAGGCAGGTGGGGCAGGAAAAAAGCTGCCCCCGTGGCCAAAATAGGCGCTGTTTCCCCTGCAGCCCTGGCCAGGCCAAGGATAGTCCCGGTTAAGATTCCAGGAATTGCCCGGGGTAAGACTACGGTGCGTACTACCTGCCAGCGGGTTGCTCCCAGGGCGAATGAGCCCTCACGGTAGGCTCTCGGGACTGTCTTTAGTGCTTCTTCCGAGGCAGTAACCGTAACCGGCAGAGTTAAAAGTCCCAGCGTAAAGCCGGCAGCGATCAAGGATGGCCCAAAGCCAAATAGTTTAACAAATACAGCCATGCCAAAAAGGCCAAACACTATTGAAGGCACACCGGCCAGGTTGCGGACTGACATCCGAACCAAACGTGTAAATCGCCCCTGTATCGCATATTCATTCAAATAAATGGCCGCCCCCACTCCTAACGGAACAGCAAAAGCAATTGTAATCAAGGTTACATAGAATGTGCCCACTATAGCAGGAAAAATCCCGCCTTCAGTCATGCCTGCTCTTGGTGGCTGGGTCAAAAATTCCCAGTTTATTACTTCCCAGCCCTTGGACAGAATATCAAAAACAATCACGCCCAGGATGAATAGAACCAGGAACAGGGTCAAACGAAGAGCCCAGAAACCAATAAGCTCATGGCTACGCCACTCAGATTTCTTCTTTTCAATTACAAAACCTCTTTTAAGCACTGCAGTTTTCATTTATTTACCTCCGGCTTACGCTGGATTAAAATATCGGCCAAAAGATTTACAAAAAAAGTAATCAGAAAAAGTAGCAAACCTGCAACAAACAGAGCATGAAAGTGAGTAGAATTAAAAACTACATCGCCAATATCTATAGCAATGCCGGCACTTAAAGTCCGCACTGAATCTAAAAAAGAATCCGGGCGGGCCACCATGTTACCGGTTACCATTAAGACGGTCATTGTTTCACCAATAGCCCTACCCATACCGAGCATGGCAGAAGCAGTAATACCGGAAAAAGCTGCTGGTATAGTTATTTTCCAGATCGTCTGCCAGCGGGTCCCTCCCAGGGCCAGCGAAGCATGGCGATACTCTTTGGGAACTGCAGTTATGGCATCTTCAGCCAGGGTAATAATCGTCGGTAAAGCCATGATCCCGACCAGGATTGATCCATTGAGAGCGTTTAGGCCGCTGTTTAAATTAAAGGCCCTGGCAATCAGAGGAGCCAGCACCACCAGGCCAAAAAAACCGAGCACAACTGATGGCACACCGGCCAACACTTCCACAATCGGTTTAAAAAACTCTCTTTCCCAGGGCGATGCTATTTCAGCCAGATAGGCCGCTGCTGCAACACCAGTTGGCACAGCAAAGACCAGGGCCCCTATGGTGACCATTAAAGTGCCGTAGATCATGTTAAGCAGGCTGTAAGTAGGTTCACCGTAAGCTCCGGGGTTCCACCTGTCTGCAGCAAAAAAGGGGCCAAGCCCAAGTTCAATCAAACCGGGCATACTGTTGGAAAGTAAAATGTAAAGAATACCGACCAAAAATAAGATAATGGCCAGCCCGCTCAGGATAAAAATAAATTTCATTGTTTTTTCAGCTAAAGAGAGCAATTTAATCCCCCTTCTTTATTTAAAGCCTGGTATTACAGCGAAAAGCTGAGAGTTAAGCGGTGCCATGGGGACGGTTCGAGTGTCCTGAAGCGCAGCATAGGCCAAAGAGATGACACTAGAAACGTCCCCGTGGCTGAAGAGATGACACTAGAAACGTCCCCGTGGCTGCGTCCCCGTGGCTGGTCCCCTTTAACAATCAAATTACAGTGATCTTTTTAAACCACCCTGCAGCCTTGAAATATAACTGGCTGCAGGGCTTGTATTGTTAACCCTGTTATTTATTCCAGGGCATTTTTATTGAAGTCACGATCTGCTTCTGTGATTGGATAAAAGCCTTCATCCAGCACTATATCTTGACCGGCATCACTTACCTCAAAAAGCAGGTAATCAAGCAATGCCCCTTCCGGTTTGCCTGCCATGTACTGGTAAAGCGGGCGGGTCAGCGGGTAATTGCCGCTGGTGACATTCTCAAGCACGGTTGGATCATAAGCCTCAGAACCGTCTTCTGCTGCAATGTTTAATGCTTTGACTCCATCTTCATCAGCGTAACCGATGGCAGCATAACCAATACCACCAGAATCGCCAATTACTGCCTCAACAATGTCTGAAGTTCCGGCCATATTACGCTTTCTTTCTGAATATTCCCCCTGCACAACCAATTCCATAAAGAAAACATAAGTACCAGAAGTACTTTGCCGGCCATAGAGAGTAATTTCCTGGTCATCGCCACCAACTTCCGACCAGTTTGTTACTTCACCACGGTACATAGCTCCAACTTGTTCCACAGTTAATTCTTCAACAGGATTACTATCATTAACTACAACTGCAACACCGTCAACGGCAAAGCGGACAGCATAAGGTTCTTCACCATGGTTTTCTCTTAAAGCATCTTCTTCTGTATCTCTCATCGGGCGGGATGAATTAGCCACATCGATATCGCCGTCTATCAAAGAAGATATGCCGACCCCGGATCCACCGCCGGTAACCGCTATCGATACATTGGGGTTATCGTTCATATATTCTTCAGCCAGCCTGGTTACCACGTTTACTTCAGAGTCTGAACCGCCCAGCATCAATGAAGCCTGTTCCTGGGCCGCTTCTTCCCCACTGTTAGCGGCTGCTTCATCTGCAACTTCACCTGCAGCTTCGTCTGCAGCGCCGTTTCCGCCGCATCCTGCAGCCAGCATGACCAGCATCAACATAAACGAAACCGTTAAAGTTAACCACCTTTTGTTTAGCATAAAAATCCTCCTATAAATAATTTAACCTTGATCAGGTTACCTATAGCGTAACCGGTCAAGGTTAAAAATAAAGGAAGCTGATGTAAAATCAATGTTAAATCGGGGTTAAATCATTCAGAAACAAGGGGGAGGGTGAAGCAAAAAGTACTGCCTTTGCCCTCAGTGCTTTCCATGGTGTATGAAGCCCCGTGGGCTTCCATGATGTGCTTGACTATGGAAAGGCCGAGCCCGGTGCCGCCGCTTTTTCGCGAGCGGGCTTTATCAACCCGGTAAAAACGCTCAAAGATATAGGGCAAATCGGCTTCAGGTATGCCGGGTCCATCATCTTCAATTTTTACCGTCACACTACCGTTTTCAGCAGTAACTGTTATTGCGATCCGCCCGCCGACCCTGCCGTGACGGATACTGTTTTCCAGGATATTGACCAGGGCCAGGCAGAGCCACTCCCTGTTTCCAGGGACAAAAAGGTTTTTAAAAGGGTTATCAACTGCAATTTCAACAGAACTGCTCTTCCTTAGCCCTTTAATCCTGTCAAACGCTTCTGCAATAAGCTGATCCAGGTTAACTGAATCTTTCTTGATAAAACCTTTTTCATTTTCAATCCGGGCCAACTCCAGCAGATCGTCAACCAGGCCGGTTAGCCTGGCTGCTTCTTTATCAATAACGGTCAAAAAATCAAGGAGCTGGGCACGGGTTAATTCTTCATGGAGGATCGTTTCCGTATACCCCCGAAGGGTGGTCAGTGGGG
>SL_5KL_010_SEDDRAFT_10000787_pt1 | contig 19987 bp, 10 predicted proteins | sample SodLakKL_010_SED_FD_9118 | JGI IMG/M metagenome (IMG submission 9118)
CTCAGGAGGCGGGAATTGAGAGGGGCGATGTCATAGTGGATGTCAATGGAGAGGAAATAGAGGGGGTCAGAGTACTGCAGCGGAAGATAATGGGTTTTTCCCCCGCAACTGAGATAACCCTGGGAATAATCCGGGACGAGGAAAGAATAGAGCTTGATGTTACCCTTAAAGAGATGCCGGAAGATACCGCTGAAGCGCCCGTAGAAGAGGAGGAAGAAGAGGAAGGAGAGGCATCCTGGAGAGGCATATCGGTTTCAAATATCACCGGAAGACTGAAAAACCAATACGATTTACAGGTTGATGAAGGTGTGGTTATAACCGGCATAGACCCGAGAGAAGAGGGACAAAGAGTGGGCTTGAGAGTCGGCGATGTTATTAATGAAATAAATAACAGGAAAGTGGAGACCGCTGATGATTTTGCTGAGATAATGGAAGATGTTTCTCTTGAAGAAGGCGTGGTATTTGATGTCTTAAGGGACGGCAGCCCTGTATATATCTCATACACCTCAAGAAGATAAGGAATAAAAATTTAGATACCTGACCCATTCTGCCTGAAAAGTGGGAACAGGCAGCAGTGTAGGGAAATACATAAATGAATATAAAACCTAAATGCCGTCATTTTAATAGCTGCGGGGGTTGCAGTTTTCAGGATGTCCCGTATGAAAATCAGCTGGAAAAAAAAGCTGAAATGCTGCGCGAGGCTGCGTCTTCCGATAAGGTCTCCATTATTAAGTCCCCGGAAATATTCGGGTTCAGAAATAAGATGGAGTATTCTTTTGAGGGTGATAACCTCGGGCTTCATCCCCGCGGAAAATTCTCAGAGGTGATTGATTTAAAAGAGTGCCCTGTTTTTTCAGACTGGGTAGGGGGTTTTCTGGAGAAGGTAAGGGAGTTCGCCCGCTTTTACAAAATCCCGTTTTATAAAAGGAGAGAAAAAAAGGGTATTCTGAGGTATCTAATTTTAAGAGAAAGCAAATTTACCGGTCAGAAAATGGTGATACTTGTGGTCGATGGGGACAGGTTTGAATATTCAAGTCAGTGGCTTGAAATGGTATCGGAAAACTTAAGTAATGTACGCTCCATTGTCCTGGCCCGCAGGCATACCACGGGAGACTCGGCTTTTACGGAAGATTACGATGTTCTTTCCGGAGATGAAAGAATTGAGATGAAGATAGGCGGTATGGTTTTTGATCTGTCTCCGTTTTCCTTTTTCCAGCCGAATTCATACCAGGTTGAAAATATTTACAGTCTGATAGAAAGGCCCCTCGGGGACGGAATGATTCTTGACCTTTTTTCCGGGACAGGCTCAATATCGTTCTTTGTTTCTTCTTCTTCAAGAGAGGTCAGGGGCATAGAGGCCTGTGAAAGCTGTGTGAGGGACGCTCTAAGAAATGTTGAAAAAATAAATCCGCCGGGAAAAGTTGAGTTTCTTCATTCAAAGGTAAAGCCCTATATTGCAGCTTTAAATGAAAGAGTTGATTATGTTATAATTGACCCGCCCAGGGGTGGAATGAGCTACAGGGTATGGAAACACCTGAAAAAGATAGCGGATAAAGGGACCCTGAAGAAAATTGTTTATGTATGCTGCAGCATGAAAAACCTTAAAACGGATTTAAAATACATAAGGGAAAACACAGACTGGGAAATCGGTAATATAACAGGGGTGGATCAGTTTGTGCACACACCGCACCTGGAAGCAGTGACGGAAATATCGGTGCCAAAAAACGCAGGATAAAGAGTTAAGGAAACATCGAGTTTATGGAATTTTCGAAGGAGTGGATATGAGGTTAAATCCCGAACAGAGAAAAGCCGTTGATATGACAGAAGGGCCTCTTCTTGTTTTTGCCGGAGCGGGCTCAGGTAAGACCATGGTAATAATACACCGCATAGCGCGATTGCTGGAGAAAGGGGTTTCTCCCTATAATATCCTTGCGGTTACATTCACAAACAAGGCGGCCGGTGAAATGAGGGAGAGGGTTAAAGAAATTGCAGGGCCTGCGGGAATGAGCGTATGGGTTTCAACGTTTCATTCAATGGCCTGCAGAATTCTGAGGTATGAATCTGATGAGGACTTCACGATATATGACGAACATGATCAGCTGGTTGCCATAAAACAGGCACTGAAAAACCTGAATTTGGATAAAAAAAAGGTTAAACCGTCTGTGGTGAGGGGGGTTATATCAAATGCAAAAAACAACCTTGTGGACCCTGAAAGCTTTTTAATAAATGCTTCCGCAAGAAACAATCCGCTTAAAAGTGTAATTGGTTCTGTATATGAGGAGTATGAAAGAATTTTAAGGGAAAACGGCGGCTATGATTTCGGGGATTTAATAAACAAAACCATAATACTTTTAAGAGAAAAGCCCGATGTTCTGAGAAAATACCAGGAAAGATTCAAATATATAATGGTGGATGAGTACCAGGATACGAACTACGCCCAGTATTCCCTTATAAAGCTTCTTTCTCCTCCCCAGAATAATATATGCGTCGTAGGAGACGATGACCAGGGGGTCTATTCGTGGCGCGGGGCTGATATACGCAATATTCTTGAGTTTGAAAAAAACTTCAGATGTTCAAATGTTCTTAAGCTTGAAGAAAACTACCGTTCCACAAAAAACATTCTAAAAGCCGCCAATAACGTAATAGAGAATAACCTTTCAAGAAAAAATAAAAAGCTTTGGACTCAAAAAGAAGGCGGTGAAGAAGTTAGGTGGCAGGAGTTTTTAACCGCAAGAGAAGAGGCCGCCGGGACGGCTTCGGAAATAAAGCGCCTTATTTCCGAAGAAGGATACACCCCGGGGGATATGGCTCTTTTTTACAGGGTGAATGCGCAGTCGAGGCAGTTTGAGGATATCTTCCGGTCTATGGGAATAAATTACAGAATAGTAGGCGGCGTCAGGTTTTATGAAAGGAAGGAAATAAAAGACATTCTTGCATACATGAGGGTGGTGATTAATCCGGACGATGATATAAGCATGAGCAGAATTATAAACCGGCCTTCCAGGGGAATAGGCGAGGTCACGCTTGGTAAGATAAAAACCGCAGCGGCGGAAGAGTCGAAGTCACTGTATGAAGTAATAATGGAAGGAAGCGAATTCTTAAGCGACAGAGTGGAAAAGAAAATTAAAGGGTTAAGAAAAATCTTCAAAAAACTGGAAAAAACGGCGCGTTCGGGGGATGCTGCCCGCCTTGCCAGGGACGCAATAGAGCTTTCCGGGTATCACAGGATGCTCGAGCAGGAGGATGATTTAATGTCAAAAAGCCGTATTGAGAATATTGAAGAGCTCGTGTCTGCTTTCACGGAGAAGGAGAACAGGGAAAAGGACATAGCTGAAATTTTATCGGAGATATCGCTCTTGACGGATCTGGACTCCTGGGAAGAGAGCACGGATTATGTGACCCTTATGACCGTTCACCTTGCAAAGGGGCTTGAGTTTCCCGTGGTCTTTCTTACCGGGCTTGAAGAAGAGCTCTTCCCGCACCGTGACGCGCTTAGCGATCCCGCTCAGATGGAAGAGGAGAGGCGCCTCTGTTATGTGGGAATGACCAGGGCTCAGGAAATACTTTATATGACCTCTGCCTCTCAGAGAATGCTCTACGGTCAGTCCAGGTGGCACATCCCGTCAAGGTTTGTGCGGGAGGGGATAGGCGATGCCCAGCAGGAAAAAACATATAACTACGATTAATGGCAAAAGAAAATAAAACAGAGTTTGAGTTTTCCGCCGGGGGTGTGGTGAAAAATAAAACCGAAGCGCTTTTAATAAGAACAAAGACGCTTAAGGGCAGGGTAGTATGGACGTTTCCCAAGGGCAAGATTGAAAGGGAAGAAACTCCCCGGGATGCGGCGCTAAGGGAAGTATGTGAAGAAACAGGCTACCGCTGCAGAATAGAAAAAGAATTGGACAGGGTCAGCTATTTTTACCGCAGAGGCGGTAAGCTTATATCCAAAAAGGTAAAATGGTATGAAATGAGCCCTCTTGAAAAAGAAAGAAAGCACGACGATGAGGTAGACCTTGTTGAGTGGATGAGCCCTGAAAAGGCTCAAGAGAAGCTTTCTTACAAGTCTGATATGAACCTTCTTAGAAAGGTTTTCCGGGAAAAATGAGTATCTGGAAAGAAACCGGCCGGTTTAACAAAATAATCGGCGAGCTTTCCAGAGGAAAAAACGTAAAAGTTTCCGGGCTGAATGACAGCGCCTTTGCGTCACTTACCGCCGAAATTTCATCACATCTTAAAAAAAATACGGTAATTGTCCTTCCCGAGGAAAAAGACATCAGCCTGTGGAGTAACGCTGTAGAAGCTTTCAGCCGGAGCCAAACTCTTCCCTATCCGAGTGACTTTCCGGAAAAGCAGGTGGAAGCATTAAAGCAACTCGGCGGGGGTAAGGGTAAGATACTGGTGAGCAGTGTAAAATCTGTTAACGAAAGAATAATTTCTCCTGAAAGATTTAAAGAAAATAAAAAGAGAATACGCCCCGGTGTCAATCTTTATTCAAATGTGACAAAAGCTCTTTCCCGGGGAAACTACATGAGGGTGGATGTTGTTGCGGAGCCGGGGGATTTTGCAGTAAGGGGCGAGGTTATAGATTTCTGGCCGCCGGGTAAAGAGAATCCGGTGAGAATACAGTTTGAGTTTGAAAAAGTTAAGAAGATAAAATATTTCAACTCTTCAAACCAGAGAAGCATAAAAGAAAAGCCCCAGGTATATATTGTACCGGCGGGATACGAAAAAACTGACTCGGTTCTGGAGAATTACCTCGGTGAAGGTTTTCTTGCGGTATATACTGAAGAAGAGACCCTTTCAAAAGAAAATGAATATTTTAGCCTTCCTCACAGCTCTCTTTCCAGGGTGGTTGCAGAACGGGCCGCTTTCAGTTTTTCTACGGGCTCCCTTTCTTACGGCAGTTCATTTGATGATATTAAAAGTGACATAGTGAGATTAAATGAGAACAGATATGAAATTATTCTTTCCGCGCCTTCCGATGCAGAGCTGAAAAAAATAGGTGATTTGGTGGAAGAACAATGCGGCATCCGCCCCCGCGGGATAATCTCTTATCTCGGTTCAGGGTTTATCTGTGAGGATATAAAAACAGCCGTGGTAACGATTAGCGACCTTCTTCCTTATTACAGGAATATCTCCAGGGTGCCCCCGCCGGAAGTGCACCCTTTTCAGGAATTTTCGGATTTAAAACCCGGTGATTATATTGTTCACAGAAAATTCGGGGTGGGGATGTATGAGGGAATAGAAAAAAAAGACCCGGCGGGAAACATTACAGATTTTCTGAAAATCCGCTATCGCAGAAATGCACGGCTTTATGTGGCAGTGGAAAACGCCGATTTAATTCAGAAATACATAGGAAGCAGATGGAAGACAAAGCTGGATCTTCTTTCAGGAAAGTCATGGGAGCGAACAACAAAAAAAATCAGGGCGTCGGTCCGTGAGCTTACGGTGAAGCTTCTGCGTATGTATAAAAAAAGAGAGCGGAAGGGCATAAGTTTCCATCCTTTTCCCGAGATGGAAGAGGAGTTTGCCTCTCATTTCCCATACACCCTCACCAGGCATCAGAGCGAGGCGGTGGAGGATACGCTTAACGACATGGAGTCTCCCCGGGCAATGGATAGGCTTATATGCGGAGATGTTGGGTTCGGGAAAACCGAGGTTGCCATGAGGGCGGCTTTTCGCGCTGTCTTAAACGGCAGGCAGGTTGCTCTTCTCGCCCCTACAACCGTGCTGGCAAGACAGCATTTTCATACCTTCAGGAAAAGATTTTCTGAGTTTCCGGTTATCATTGAGATGCTATCAAGACTGGTTGGCGAAAGTGATAAAAGAAGAATAATAAATAAAATCAGCCAGGGTAAAGTCGACATAGTCATCGGCACTCACGCTCTTTTATCCGGCAGGATTGAATTTTCGGGACTGGGTTTAATAATTATCGATGAAGAACAGCGCTTCGGAGTGAAACAGAAGGAAGATTTGAGGTTTAAGCATAAGAATGTCGATATGCTCACCACGACAGCCACTCCCATACCCAGGACGCTTGCCATGGCCCTGGGCAGAGTAAAGGGCTTTTCTCTTATAAACACTCCCCCTCCCGGCCGGCAGAGCGTAGAAACGTCGGTTATGCCCTATGACAGCGAGGCGGTTCGTGATTTCCTTCTGCGGGAAGCGGAAAGGGGAGGACAGTGCTACTATGTGCATTCCAGAGTAGGTACGATAAAAAAAATAAAAGAAAATCTTGAGAAAACAGCGCCGGAGATTTCATTTAATTATATTCACGGAAGGATGAGTCCGGAAAGAATAAACAGGGTGATGGATGATTTTACAAACGGGGGATTTGATTGCCTCATATCAACAACAATAATAGAAAACGGCCTTGATATAAGAAATGTCAATACAATGATAATAGATTATGCTCACCGGCTGGGGCTTGCGGATATATACCAGCTCAGGGGAAGAATAGGAAGAAGCGACATAAAGGCCTACTGCTACCTTATGTACCCTCCTCATCTTGAACTCACCCCTGAGATCAGAGAACGCCTTTCGGCTCTGGAATCTTTTTCGGTGCTCGGAAGCGGTTTTCAGCTGGCTATGCGCGATCTTCAGCTCAGAGGCGCCGGGGAGCTTCTTGGAGCAAAACAGCATGGAAATATTATGAAAGTGGGATTTGAGTATTACTCAACAATACTCAAAGAGGAAATGGCTTCGTTGAAAGGCGAGAAGCACATTGAACCTTTAGAGGTGGATATTTCAATACCGGTTGATGCCTATATACCCGAAGAGTATGTAGGGTCTGCTGATTTAAGGCTTGCTTTTTACCGGAAACTCTCATCTGTTAAAGAGATGAAGGAGCTTTACAAAGCAGAAGAAGAGATGAAAGACAGATTCGGCAAAATCCCCGAAGTTCTCGATAACCTTATAAAAATAATTGAGATAAAGATAAAAGCTTCCAATGCCCGCATACAGGAAATAATCGCAACTAAAAGAACACGTAAATTGCGCCTAAAATTTGCAGGCGGAGAGATTCTGGAGAGAGATATTTCAAACCAAAATATCTTAAAAAGCATAAAAAATGAAATAAGTAAAATGGAAAAAATCAGTTAGAAAAAAAATCCCCCTTGACAGGGGGGCATTTATTTACTAATGAATAGGAGTAGGAGAAGGTGTGTAGGAGGTTTTATTTATGTTAAAGAAGTTCTTTCTTATGTTTGTTGCGCTGGTTTTTTCATTCGCTCTAACCGAAGTCTCTCATTCCCAGGCAGTAGAAGATTTGCTGTGGGAAGAGATTCCTGTTGTTTACACCGCCTCAAGAAGAGCGGAGGAAGCGCCTGATGCGCCCGGTACGGTTATTGTAGTGACGGCTGATCAGATCAGAGAGAGGGGTTATGTGAATCTGGAGGATGTATTCAGAGATCTTCCGGGAATGGAGGTTTTGGAAAACTATTACTGCGAACAGTCCAATATGGTTCCGGTAAGGGGGGTAATTGGCAATAATAAAATAGTTGTACTTATTAACGGAGCCAGGGTAAACCCGCCGGGCGGAGAGCAGATGATGTTCAGAAATGACTTTGCCGTAAGAAATGCCGAACAGATTGAAATTATATACGGTCCCGGTTCAACGCTCTACGGACAGGATGCCATCAGCGCGGTAGTCAATGTGATAACGAAGAAACATGCTATTGAAGACGGATGGCAGACAAAAATTTCAGGCGGATACGGTATGTTTGATCATAAAGATTTCTTTGTATCGTCAGGACGGCAGTTTGAGGATTTCGGAATAACCGGAAGTTTTCAGATAATTGACAAAGATTTGTCCGATTACAGCGACACCTTTTCAGACTGGTACGAAGAGTTCCATGAAGGTTTTATAGATACTCCGGAAAGGTGGAAGTACGGCCTTAATGCCCACGTAAACCTTTTCACAGACGACACCTCTTTTCAGCTCTGGTACAGAGAATCTGATCAAAGCTCGTCAGAAGGAGGTCATGCCGCTTTAAAGTTTCATGAAACCGCCTTCTGGGGAGATTCTACAATAATGGCTGAAATACAAAACACTTATCAGCTTACCGGAAATACCGAGCTGGAGTCAACGCTCAGATACAGAAATTATGAAGTTCATTCTGATTCAAGATTTGTTTGGCCTGATGGAGACATGAATAATCCTGAAGAAGATTTAGCTTTGTTTGACGACAAGTATGGATATGGATACGGTGTTACGCTTGAGGAGAGGGTAACCTCGGAAATTACACCGGATCTTACATTGATGGGCGGAGTGGAAGCTTCGCATTACAGCGTTGTGCCCAAGTTTACCGTATACGGAGGTATTGATAAAGAAATATGTATAATGGAACAGGCTGCTGTTTGGACTATTAGGTATATGGAAGATGGTGAAGAGGTAATAGAAGAAATTCATGGAGCAGGAAATTTAAAGTATGAGATATATGGGTTATACGCGGAAGCAAACTACAACTTAACCGAAGAGCTGACAGGTATACTTGGAGCTAGGATTGATATGGATACCCGGCATGATGAAGTTCCGTTCAGCCCTAGAGTATCCGCTATCTATCGCCCGGTAGAAAATATATCGCTTAAATATATACATAACCGAGCTTTTGTGGCTCCGGCTCCGTTTGACATGTATAATGTGTTTGACAGCGGGGAATCGATTAATATGCCAAATCCGGAAGCTCTTAAGTTTGAGGGGTTTGATAGTCTTGAGCCAGAAACAGCCTCCTCGCATGAAATTAATTTCACTTATGCCGGAGGAAATTATAATTTGGGAGCAAGTGTTTACTACAATGAACAGGATAATATTTTAACCGAGGGGTTTGATGGAATAGATAGTACTGTTATAAAAGAGAAAGGAGAAATGTGGGTTACATATGATGGAGGAGATACTTGGTATGATAGAGTACTAACGACAAATGTTAATCTGGGAGAAAGTCGCTCCATTGGTTTTGATCTATACGGAAATTTAAGAATTGGAAAACACTCATTATGGGGTTCATATTCCTACGTTGATTTTGAGAGAGAAATGGATGATGAAACTTTAGGATTGGATCAGATTTCAGAGCATAACATAAGGTTCGGAGGCACCGCCTATATCCTGGATAATCTTTCCATAACTCCAAGTCTGGTACTCAGGAGTACACCGGAAAATGTCTACCGACATGCGATTCCAGCTGATAAAGAAGGCGGAGGTAATCTCTATAATGAGGCTGCAATTATTCTTGAGGGTGATGAGGCTGCAGATTGGCCGTATGAGATTAACGCCCATATCAGGTATGGAGCTACTGAAGACCTGAGCATATACGCCAATATCAGAAACCTGACAGACAACAGGTACGCCACAAAAGGCCTGCACAGCCCAACCCCGCAGGAACCATTCAAGTTGGTTGTGGGACTGGAATACTTAATGTAAAATTCAGCTGTTAAGCATGGTTCGTTCAAAGGGCAGGTTTTTTAAATAAAGCCTGCCCTTTTTCTTTTAAATACCTGCATTACAGTCAATAAAAAGAGAATCAAGCCATTCCCGATGTAAAATGTCTGACGATTAAATTAAGAGGCAAAATTGGTTTTACCCCAATATCATCAAACGATATCGTCGAAGGCAATAAAATGAATACGTTAAAGGCCGGATTTTCACCCCAAGAGTGAAAGAGTTGTTTTTTGATAAAAAAATAGGGTAGATTCTCGTCGGTAATTTTGGTAAAATTACCGTGTAAAAGAAAAAAGGAGGATCTACCCTATGGCAAGTATACAAAAAAACCTTTTCGATTGGCAAGAGCTCGACGAGCTCGGGGACCTTGAAAGAATGCAGCTCATTTTAGATGTGCTGGATGACGAAGCATTTATGGTCGAGCTAGAAAGCCGCAGAGGCAGAGGAAGGAATGATTATCCCGTCAGGGCAATGTGGAACTCAGTGCTGGCCGGGATAGTTTACGAGCACAACAGCATAGAAAGTTTAAGAAGAGAACTTTCAAGAAACGGGGACCTGTTGAGCCTGTGCGGATTTGAAAGTATCCGGGGCAAAGAGGCAGTGCCCTCATCAAATGCATACAGCCGCTTTTTGAAAATACTGATGAGACATCAGCAGGAAATTGACTGCATGATAGAGAAGCTGGTTGAAGAACTCAAACAGGAGCTGCCTGATTTAGGCAGAAACCTTGTTGTGGATTCAAAAGCCTTGAGAAGCCATGCCCGCAGGGGCGGTAAAAAGACTCCTGACGGCCGCAGAGATACAGACGCTGATTTCGGAGCAAAAAAACAGATAGTTGAAAAAGAAGACGGCACCCTGTGGGAGAAATTAAAGTACTTCTTCGGGTACAAGCTTCACCTGCTGGCGGATGCTAAATACGAATTGCCGCTGGGGTACAGTATCACAAAGGGTTCCGAATCAGATATGAATCATCTTTTGCCGCTGGTTGAGGAACTGGAATCGAATCACCCCGGTATTGTCAAGGATGCCGAATATCTTTCAGCGGATAAGGGATATGATTCTGCGAATAACAACGGGAAATTATGGGATGATTATCAGATAAAACCCGTAATCGCGATAAGGAAATCCTGGAAGGACTCTCACGGCAGTGACAAGACCCGGATATTAAATACGGAGATTGCCGACAACATAATCTACGACAATAAAGGAGGTGTATACTGCGTCTGCCTTGAAACTGATCGTAAAAGAAAGATGGAGTATTGCGGGTTTGAGAAAAAAAGAGACAGTCTCAAATACCGTTGCCCCCTGGCCAGGAAAGGAATCAGATGTGCGGGTAAAAGAAGATGCGGGACGGGAGATTACGGACGCTACGGCAGAGTAGTTAGAATCCCGCTGGAGAGAGACCGCAGACTTTTTACTCCGCTTGCCCGTTCCAGTTATGGGTTTAAGAGAGAACATAAAAAAAGAACTTCGGTGGAAAGAATATTCAGCCGGCTTGATGTATCGTACGGTTTTGAGCGTCATTACATACGCGGGATGAAGAAAATGAGGATGCGCAGCTCTCTGGCTCTATTGGTAATGCTGTCAATGGCGCTGGGCCGTGTAAAACAGAAAAGGCATGAAAGTATGAGGTCGCTGGTAAAGATGCCGGCGGCATAGAAGAAGAGACATAGCACCGTTGTATTGAAAACAGCGCCGGGGTCTGTGTAAGTGAGGGTTTTTTCGCAAAGGTCAGGTAAAATTACAGCAGAAAGCAGAAAAAGGCGGAAGAGACCTTGAAAAGAGAAGACCGAAAAGCGGCTTTATATTAAAATTACGGTAAAAAAGACTTACATCGGGAATGGCTTTAATCATCCTCCTCTTGCAAAAAAAAATATCTTGTGTTATAATTCAGCCTGTATTGGGAAAAAGTATCAAGGAGGTTGATCTATGATTAAGAGGTTCACTCTTATCTTCCTGTCGGCTGCTTTCACATTTCTATCAGTTGACGTTCCACATTCCTACACAGCAGAAGACATTCTGTTTGAAGAAATTCCCGTAGTTTACTCAGTATCCAAGGCCGAAGAGGCGGTTACGGATGCGCCGGCTACGACTTACATTCTCACAGAAGAACAAATCAGGGAAAGAGGTTACACTAACTTAGGAGATGTTTTTGAGGATCTGCCCGGAATGCAGCCTATAAAGCACTATTTTAGCGAGGTTGGCGATCTGATTCCGGTCAGAGGAGTACAGGGAAATAATAACATAATATTTCTTATAAACGGTATGAGAGTGAATCCTCCCGGAGGAGAAGAAATGCCGATAAGGAGTGATTTCAGCGTTGAATACGTGGAAAGAATCGAGGTGGCCTACGGACCCGCGTCAACAATGTGGGGACAGGATGCCATCAGCGGCGTTGTAAATATCATCACCAAAGATCCGGGAACGGATGAGGTGGAAGCCAGCATTGAACATGGCACTTTCGGACACAGTAAAGTATCTGTCGGTATGTCGAAATATTCCGATACTCTTGATATAACAGGATATGTTCAGTATTTTGATACCGATCTTTCGGATTTCAGTAAAACTCATATGAGCTGGTATGAAGATAGATATCACAGAGAAGAATTAAACAACCCCGGGGAGAGATGGGATACCGGATTGAATGCATTTGCAAGAGTGGGATATGAAGATACCTCTCTTCAGTTATGGTACAGAAATTCTTCAAGAAGCAGTTCCGAGGGAGCTTTTACAAATCCTGGTGAGGATTCAGATGCATATTTGTATTTTGCTTCACACGCGATCTGGGAAGATTCTTCACTTGTGACTGAGTTAAGCAACCAGATGCAGCTCAATGAAAATATTGCGCTTGATTCAATCCTGACTTACAACAGATATGAGATTGATCCGAAAAGCAGGTATGTTTTTCCTCAAGGAAGGGAAGAGAATATTTATGAACTGCAAGAAGATGCGGCTGTATATGAATTGTCCGAGTGGGATTTTAAGTATGGAAAAGGTGAATCAATTACGCTTGAAGAAAGGGTATCTGCACCGCTAACCGATAATATTTCGCTGAGCGGCGGAGTTGAAGTTTCCTATTTCGACATACTTCCTAAATGCACTGTAGCCGGCGGGTTGGATCCGGATGTGGATAATGCGGAAAAAGCAGCAACTGATATCGAATACTGGGAAACCATAGAAGATGCTGAGAATCAGGTTGCAGAAACGAAAAAGACAGTTGAAGGAGCTAACAGGGTTAACTATACCAACATGGCAGCATACGCAGAAGGCGACATAACCCTTACTGATGAGCTTTCGCTTGTTTTGGGCGGAAGGATGGATGTAAACAGCAGGTATGACGAGGTTCCTTTCAGCCCGAGAGCGGCGCTGATATACAGTCCGATGGAAAATCTCTTTCTGAAGGCGATGTATAACAGGGCATTTGTTGCGGTTGCGCCTTATTACGAGTATGCAACATTCGATAACGGCGGACAAATACAGAGGGTAAATGATGACCTTGAGCCTGAAGAGACCGAATCTTATGAGTTGTCGGCTTCATATTATCTTGGAGGCCTTGCAATTAATGCTGCAGTCTATCAGAATAACCACGAGAATCTTTTACACAGTGGAGATTCAGGGTTAGAAGGGGTTGAAGTAAAGCAGGTTTGGAGAGCTGAAGGTTCTACCAGGACACTGACACAATCAATAAACGAAGGAGAAAGCACCGCAACCGGGTTTGACCTGTTTGCCAACTACAGTATGGACATGGTTTCTCTGTGGGGTTCTTACTCGTATGTTGACTATGAGGCAGAAATTGAAGGGCAAGATCGTGAATTAGAAGGACTGTCACATCACAATGTGCGGCTGGGAGCAACAGTTGAGCCGATAGATGGGTTAAACATTACAAACAGCTTAATGTGGAGATCCGATCTGGAAAATAAGTATGTCGGTGATGATTTTGAGTACCTTGTCGAGAACCCATACCGGTGGGATATGTATATCTCCTGCAGCGTGAATGAAAACATGGATGTTTTCGTAGATCTTAAGAATGTAACTGACAACAGTTACGGCTTAAGTGGTATCTATGATGCGATTCCCCAGGAGCCGTTTAAGGCCACTGTGGGTCTTAACTACAGAATGTAAAAGGCTCAAAAAGAAGTAAGGCCGTTTGTTAAAAAGCGGCAGGAATTGAGGGTCCCCCGAATTTTTTCGGGGGATTCTCATATTTTACAAAGATTTCATATTCAGGCGATATTTCCCTTTTTAAATATAAAATAAGTGAAAAATGTGAAATTGACTTTCACAAAATATTATGTTAGTATTTTAGCAAATAATTTATGTGATTTTAATAATATTTATTATTGAATATTGCTTAGGTTAAAAATGGTTTTAAACTTAAATGAAAGGCGCCATGCAAAAAGAGACTTCAGATAAAAGAAAAGAAAAAAATCAAAAAATAAAATTTTATAAGACAAACCGGAAAAAAACATACATTCAGAAAAAAATATGCCAGCAGAGAAATTCTTTTCCTTGCAGTATAAAGCTTGAAGGTTATGATGGGAAAAAGGGTGTTCCTGTTGAAAATAGGTGTTGCGGAAATGTTTTGCATTAAAGATAAAAGGAGAAAAAATGAGTAAAAATATGTTGCGAAGTTTGTTTGTGGCATTGTCCCTGGGGTTTTTTGTTAATTCAGCGGCCTTCGCTGCGGAAATGGCAGTTGTAATGGATGGAAGCAGAAACCCTCATAATGAAACCCTTGAAGGGCTTGAAGGCGAATTGGCGGACAGGGGCTTCGATTACTCAGAAACAATATATGACTTATCCGGGAGTTTAAGTGAAAGCGATATAGTATCGGAAATAAATTCTTTGCAGCCGGATGTTGTTTTATCAATGGGGTCAAGGGCAACTGAATTAATGCACAGGGAAATAGGCGATATTCCGGTAATTTTTTCAATTGTACTGAACCCTGTGGAGCAGGGTTTTATAGATAATGTTGACAGTCCCGGGGGGAATATTACAGGGGTGATGTTGAATATCCCGGCAAGGAAGCAGTTTGAAATGATTAAAGAAGTTCTGCCGGATACTGAAAGAGTGGGGGTTATGTATGACCCGATGCAGTCTCAGCAGATAATTGATGAGGCAGAAGAAGAGGCTTCCGCTATGGGGATTTCGCTATTGACTCAAACTGTAAGCGAGGCGGCTGAAGTGTCAAACGCTCTGGATAGCTTCATCTCCGATGGGGCCGATGTCATATGGGCCATACCGGATGATACTGTTTACACATCTGCTTCGATCAGGCAGGTGCTTCTGTTTAGTTTGAGAAATGAAATACCGGTGGCCGGTTTTTCGAAAAGTTTTGCTCAGGCGGGAGCTGTAATTGGTATCTATCAGGACTATTTTGATATCGGAAGACAGACAGCAGAGGTTGCAGTCAGGGTGCTTGACGGAGAGAATCCGGGAAATATACCCGTTGTGTATCCGCGCGAACTCAAGTTTGCGTTAAGTCAGAGGGTGATTGACAATTTCAATATATCCGTAAATCAGGGCGTAATGAGAAGTGCGGAACATATCTTTGAATAAGTGTCAGCGTATAAATAAGGAGCTGCAGTTATGTCGGAAAAAAAATCAAAATTGAGAAACATGTTAGGGTACGGATTAAGGTTCAAGGCCACAGCATTTATTGTAGTTATAATAATTGTGGTTGCAGCGATTCTGTCCGGCTATTTTATAACGCATCAGAGAAACCAGGCCTACTCCGATTTGATGAGAAGGGGGGTGTCTCTTGTAAAAAACCTCGCATACATAAGCGAATACGGGGTGTTGATAGCCAGTGAGGATGAATTAAACAGTTACATAGAGGCGCTTGATGAGGAAGAGGATTTTGTCTATGTAATAATTCAGGATGAGGGAGGCGAGATTATTGCTTCAACGGACACGGAATATGAAGATTATATAATATCACATCTTAGACATTCAACTCCTGATCAGCTTGAGGAAGAAGGGCTGGCCGAGGTACACACCCTTGATACGGAAAGATGGGGCTCGGTTTTTGATGTTTCGTATCCGATTTTAACAGTTGCCGGAGGGAGCGATTTTGAAGGAGACGAGGTGAGGACTGATGATAGGGAGGGAACGGTAATCGGAACTGCCAGAATAGGGGTGACCCACAGCAACGTTCAGCGGCTTGTTATGAGAAACAGCATGGTTATTGTCTCAATTACACTTTTGATAATCATACTGGCTGGAGTTTTTACGAATATTTCGGTCGGTAAGCTCTTTATGGGAACTTTAAATCAGCTTGTTGAAGCGGCTGAGGCTATAGGCCAGGGGAAAATAAAGGGGAGCGTGGAAGTTGAAGTCACTGATGATGAATTCGGCCAGCTTGCCCACGCGTTTAAAAAAATGCAGTCTCAGCTTTCAGTTATGGCGGAACAGGCCAAGGCCCTTGCGGATGATGATTTGAAAAATGATATTCTTGATAAAAAAATACAGGGGGAGCTGGGGGAAGCGTTTTTTACAATGGTAAATAACCTGAGGGGCTTTGCGGATATAGCCGAATTGATAAGCCAGGACAGCATGTATGATGAGAAGATAAATGACTTTGTTAAAGAAAACAATGCCGGAAATGGGAGCAGAGGGAACCTTGGCGGGGCTTTTTATGAGATGGTTCAGAAACTCAGAAATCTTGCAAGCCAGGCTGACCTTATAGCTGAAGGTGACCTGACGAACGAGGCCCTGGCGGAAGAGGGCTCCGGCACCCTTGGCGGGGCTTTTGCAAGCATGGTAAGGAGCCTTAGGAAGCTTTCCGAGCAGGCGGATGCAATAGCAGCGGGCAACCTGCGTGCTCCGGTCTTAAAGGAGGAAATAGAAGGCGACCTTGGAAATGCGTTTAATAAAATGGCGGATACATTGAGAAAGCTTATCGGGAGTTTCAAGGAAATGAGCCATCATGTGGGCAAATCAGCAAACGACACGCTGGAATCCAGCCGGAAAATACTTGCGGGCGCCAAAAAACAGACCGAAAAAGCGGAAGAGTCGTCTTCCGCTGTGATACAGATGACCAGCTCCATACAGGAGGTGTCCACAAATGCCGTCAATGCCGAATCAAAATCTAACCAGGCAAAAGAATCTTCTCTAAAGGGGGCAAAGGTTGTAAAAGATACGGTGGAAAGCCTGGATGAAGTAACATCAAATGTTGATGAGGTTTCATCAAGAATGAGCGAGCTGGAAAAGGGTTCAAAGGAAATCGGAAATATTGTAAATACGATATCTGAAATATCTGAACAGACTAACCTGCTGGCTTTAAATGCTACAATTGAGGCGGCAAGGTCGGGTGAGTCCGGAAAGGGTTTCGCTGTGGTGGCGGACGAGGTGAAGAAACTTGCAGACAGAAGCGCCGCAAGCGCGGAGGAAATAACCGAAATCATAAAGAGCATACAGAAGTATATAGGGCTTACAATGGATGCAATGGAAAAAAACAGCAAGAGCACTAAAAAGGCGGTAGAGGTCTCCGGTGTTTTGGATGAAACATTCCAATCCATACAGGATATTGTTACTGATACAAAATTAAGCATTGATGAAATAGGAAAGGCGATGAAGGAGCAGGAAATGGCCAGTGAGAATATTGAGGTCTCAATGAATTCAATTAAGGATGTTATACAAAACTCTGAAGTAGCCAGTGAAAAAATGACTTCTCAGGCGCGCAAGCTGAACCAGATTACTGATGACCTGCAGCATATGCTCCAGGAATTCAACGTATAGAAATTTGTTCGGACTTAAAAAATGACTGCTGTAAGCAAAAAAAACCTTATCAGAAAAGTTAGAGAGCTTAAAGACGAAAACGAAAGATTAAATAAAAAGTTGAGATCAAAAGAGGGGAGTTCTCCGGAGTATGAAAAAATAATTTCTGAATATTCCCTGGCGCTGAAAAAAATAACTGCGGGAGAAACCGGGATAAGCGTGAAAAAGAAAGGTTCCCATAAGGTTCTTTCGGAAATGGCGGAAAATATAAACAGAACCGCCGGGTATGTTTCCAATATGTCAAAAAAATCCGAAACTTTATCCAGAGAGCTTGATGAAAAACTCGCCGATATAATGAGGGTGAAATCAGGGGATTTATCTAAATATTCCAGTGAAAAGTCAGCTAATTCCACGGTTATGCAGTTAGGAAAATCGATAAACAAAATAATAATAAAATTCACCAAACTTTTAAGAAAGATAAAGGCCAATTCAATAGCAATTGAAGGGGCTTCTTCGGATATTCTTACGGATACCAAAGAACTTGCCAGCGGGCTTGCCCAGGAGGCCTCGGGGCTTCATCAGACAACGGCGACATTTGATGAGCTGGCAAAAACAGCAAGTGAAATAGCCAAAAGGGCTCAGGAAATTAAAAAGTATTCGCAGGATTCTCTTAAAAACACAAATCAGGGTAACCGTCAGGCAGGTGAAAGCATAAAAAATATGCAGGAAATAGAAAGCGCATCCCGGAAATCGGCTGAAATTATTACTGCTTTGAGTGAGAAGTCAAGGGCAATAGATGAGATAATTACAATAATTGACAGTATAGCAAAGCAGACTAACCTTCTTGCCTTAAACGCATCAATAGAGGCGGCCAGGGCGGGGGAGTCCGGAAAAGGTTTTTCGGTGGTTGCAAGTGAAGTTGGAAAGCTGGCGGAAAACGTAAAAAGTTCAGCGGGGAATATAAGAGAGTTAATAAATGAAATTCAAAACTTAACCTCATCTTCCACAATGACTATTGAGGAGGTTTCAAATAAGATAAACAGCGGAAAAGAGGTCACAGGAAAGATAAGCGGAAAATTTAATGACGTGCTTGGGCTTTTACAAGAGATGACACATCTGGCAAAGGAAATAACAATGGCTACACGGCAGCAGCAGCTTGCGACCGAAGAAGCAACTAAGGCGGTAAATGATATAAATGAAGTCTCCCGCACCTCTTCCGAGAAGGCGGGTTGTATAACAAATACCGCAAAAGAGCTTCACAAGCTTTCCGAAGAGCTGCAGGGTAATGCGACGGAATATAAAATATCATGAAACTTCGTATCAGAGGTAATATAAATGGATGAAAAACTATTAAAAATATTCAGGCCCGAGGCAAAAGAATACCTGCAGAAGTTAAATGAAAACCTGTTGTCTTTAGAAAAAGACCCGAATGATGAAGAGGTGATGGAAGAGATACTCAGGGTCGCGCATTCCATGAAAGGCACGGCGGCAATGGTGGGGTTTAAAAATATCGCGGAGATTTCCCATAAGATAGAAGATATTCTTAAAGAGATAAACGATAACGAGGTTTCCGATATAACTTCAATTTCGCCTACAATGTTTGAGGGTTTTGATACCATAGATAAAATACTTAAAGGGGAGGAGCTTGATACTGAAGATATTGTATCCCGCTTGAAAAAAGCTGCAGAAGATATTGTTTCTGAGGAGGGTAAAGAAGAAAAAGATAAACCTTCAAAAGAAGTGAAAAAGAAAACTCAGAAGAAAGAAAAAAGGAAAACCTCCCCGGAGAAAGAGGAAAAAACCAAAGAAAGCGCCACTTCAAAAACAAAGGTTCCCTCCCTTGATATTGATGACACTGTCAGGGTATCAGTAGATAAGGTTAATGAGCTGATGAATCTTTGCGGAGAAATGCTTTTGAACTGGCAGAAGTTTCAGAATTATTCTGTTGATTTAAGACAGGCTATAAGAAGCATAACCGCAAGTAAAATACCCCAGATAACGCGGAGGCAGGAGCGCTTAATGAACCTGGAGAAAAATTACAAGGAAAACACCAAAAGCCTGGATGTTACGGTGAATATGCTTCAGGACCTTGTGATGGATATAAGGATGCTTCCTATTTCAACAATTTTCACGCTTCTCCCGCGGGTAGTTCACGATGTGGCTATTGAGTATGATAAAAAGGTCGAGGTAGAAATAAGGGGTGAAAGCACTGAGCTGGATAAGAGGATGATTGAGCACCTCAAGGATCCATTGATACATATAATAAGAAACGCTATTTATCACGGCATCGAAACCCCGAAAGAACGTTTGGAAAAAGGAAAACCCGAGACCGGAAAAATAATATTATCGGCATATCAGCAGGGAGACAGGGTTTATATACAGGTTGAGGATGACGGCAGGGGGGTTGATGCGGAGAAGATAAGGAAGGCGGCAGTAGATAAGGGTTATCTTCCCGAGGAGGATGCCTACAAGCTCAGCAGAGAAGATGTCCTTCAGATGATATTCAATACGGGATTTTCAAGCAGGGATGAAGCTGACAGCATTTCAGGCAGGGGGGTGGGCCTTGATGTGGTAAAGAAAAGCATTGAGGAAAACCTTGTGGGTCAGGTTATGGTAGAGACCGAGATCGGAAAAGGTACTGCATTTACAATAATACTGCCGCTTACTCTGCTGATTAATACCGGTTTACTTGTGGAGGCAGCCGGGCAAATCTTTGTTTTTCTTATTAATGCGGTAGAAACCGTGGCGTATATTGATCCGTTTGAAATTCATTCTATAGAAGGGGAAAATGCTGTAAAAATACGCGATTACACGGTGCCGATTCTGGCATTG
>SL_5KL_010_SEDDRAFT_10000788_pt1 | contig 19987 bp, 20 predicted proteins | sample SodLakKL_010_SED_FD_9118 | JGI IMG/M metagenome (IMG submission 9118)
AAAAAAACGATATCTATATTGAGTATGTCGGCTAAATTAAGGTTTTTATTTTTTAGCATTTAGTAGTGCCTAATAAAAACTTGATAAAAAAGTTTGAAAATACCGATTGGACGGGACAAGCTTCAAGGCTGTGGTTCCGCCACAAACCTGGAGGTTTCCATCTCCTGCGGAGGATGGAAACTCATTGTCCCCCGGAGATGGAAGCCTCCGAAGAATGAGGAGCTTCCATCCTCCTGTTACCATTGGGACACCCCAAAATAAAGAATTATATCTGATTATCAGCTTATTATACAAGTATCCCAAAGAATGTGCGGAAAACAGGAAATAACTTTTTATATCTTTGCCTGGCAATATAACATTTTGTATTATCTATTATCTCTTTTTTTTATTTTATAGTTATTTAAAAGCCATTAATAATAATTTTAAAAAACCGGAAAACAAACCAGGATATGTTGCATATTGAAAATATTAAATCACATTTTCATCTTCATTTTGTAGTTATCCTTCTTGGTTTTACTGCAATACTTGGTAATCTGATAAGCCTTGAAGCAATTCACCTGGTATGGTTCAGGATGTTTTTTGCTTTTATAGGTTTATTTGTTTTTTTTCATATAAAAAAAATCAGTTATTTCCTTGCATTTAAAGATATAATAAAGCTTCTGGGCATAGGAGTAATAATAGCATTGCACTGGATCTTTTTTTTTCATGCAATAAATGTGTCAAATGTTTCTGTTACACTGGGTGTAATAGCATCTACAACTTTGTTTACAAGTTTTATCGAACCGCTATTAAACCGCCGGCGCATTCTATGGCTTGAAGTAATTATAGGAATTATTGTGATAAGTGGACTTTACATAATTTTTCAATTTGAAACACACTATTATCAGGGTATTTTTTTTGCTCTTTTAGCTGCTTTATTCAACGGTTTTTTTGTTGTATTGAATAAAAAAATAAGCTTACGTTATGAACCCACGGTTATAAGTTTTTATGAAATGATAGGAGGCTGCGGTATTATAACGCTATTTTTTTTATCAACCGGCGGTTTTGATGCCACTTTCTTTCGAATATCCACATCAGACCTGATATATATATTAATATTAAGTTTTTTGTGTACTTCTTATGCTTTCGCTGCTATTGTAGAAATAATGAAAGTATTGACAGCTTTTAATGTTGTACTGGCGATTAACATGGAGCCTGTTTATGGTATTATTATGGCCATTATAATATTTGGTGAGACAGAACAAATGTCGCCTGGTTTTTATTTAGGGGCATTAGTTATAATAGCAGCAGTCTTCTCTTATCCGTTTTTAAAACGTTATTTTTTTTCTAATTCTTTCCCATAACTTCAGTGATGATATTGCAATAAATCCGGGGTTTTTAAGATCGGGCTTGTTATATTTGAGAGGCTGGCCATCTGTTAAAGATAAAACCTCACCCCCGGCAGCTGCAACCAATGCATGCCCCGACGCAGTATCCCATTCGTAAGAATGGCCACCTCGTATATATATGTTTGCAGTACCTTCGGCTATAAGCCCAAATTTAAGAGCACTACCCCTTCTGATGATTTTTACGGGAATATCTTCTCCTGTTAGCAAACTAAACAATTTTTCGGTAAATACATTCTTGTATGACCGGCTGGTGGCTATTGTAAGCAAATTATTTGTATTGTCAGTAAAAAGTTGTTCGGAATGATTTAAAATGCTTTGAAAATTGCTGCTTTCCGGGTCAATTTTCAAATCATTATTAATTGCAATTTTATAAGCACCCCGTTTAATGCATCCTAAATATACAGTATCCTGTACAGGCACTGCCGTGATACCAAAAACCGGTTCTGATCGGTTAACAAGAGCAATGTTAATAGTAAACTCCCCGTTTCTTTTAATAAATTCTTTTGTACCATCGAGAGGATCAACTATCCATAAAAACTTTGAGTCTTTTCTTTTATCATATTGCAATAAATTAGATTCTTCGCTAATAACAGGTATTTCAGATTCTGATAGTGTTGAAGTAATAATTTTATCCGATGCTTTGTCTGCCATGGTTATAGGAGAACCGTCATCTTTAGTTTCAACATCAATATGATCATTATATACAGAAAGTATTTCATGCCGGGCATTCAATACAGCCTTCAATGCAAGTATCAGCAGTTTGTTATAATCTTCCATTATTATAAAAAAAATAAACGTTTTTATAAATTTCAACTATTTGCCGGGTCTTTTTGGTGCCTAATAAGCCATGAAACCTGTATAATATACAAAGTTAGCTAATTTATTGCAAAATAAAACATAAAAAATTTGCAAAATGAACAATAGTTCATTATATTTGTACCGAACAATAGCTCATTAAATATGTCCCCAGGAATTAAAAGATTAAGGAAGGTTTTAAATCCGCCGCCAGTTAAAGGATTCAAGCCGTATGGGCCTGATTTGGAAAAGAAAAAAACAGAACCGGTAATCATGTTATTTGAAGAATATGAGGCATTGCGATTGTGCGATTACGACATGTGCAACCATCATCGTGCTTCTGTTATAATGAACGTGTCAAGGCCAACTTTCACACGGATATATGCCTCAGCGCGGCAAAAAATTGCGAAAGCTTTTGTTGAAGGTGCACAAATTGCCATTGAAGGCGGAAAGGTGTATTTTGACAGCGACTGGTATCATTGCAATAGTTGCAATTGCAATTTTAACAATAATAATAAGGAAAAAAAGATTGACAGTTGTCCGTTGTGTGGCAGTAACCAAACAGAGAGATTTGATGATGAACATGGTAAAGCCTCATCAGGGAGATGTGGTCACAGGCGGAGAAGAATGGGATGCGATGAGGGGTGAGGGAGCGGTAGAGCGTGAGAGTGGGAGAGAGTGAGAACGAGAGACTAAGAGACTGAAGTTAAAAGTTAAAAGCTGGAGCGTAGCGAAAGTCCCGAGACTGAAAGGATTTGGGATTAAAAGTAATCGGTAATCAGTAATCGGTAACCAGTAACCATGATTAATATTGATAATGGCATGAATAGAAATATAAAAGTTAATATTTAAAAATATCAGAAACATGAAAGTCGCAATTACATCAACAGGAAACACATTGGATTCAAAGCTTGACGAAAGATTTGGCAGGGCTGCCTGGTTCGTTATTTATGACATGGAAAGTAAATCAACTGAGTTTGTTCCCAATCCAAACAAAGATGCGGAACAAGGGGCAGGCCCCGCATCAGTCGAACTGGTTGCATCGCGAAAAGTTAATAAAATAGTATCCGGAGAATTCGGGGCTAAAATAAAACCATTGCTTGACAGTCTGAAAATTCAGATGATAATGGTTAAAGATCAAAAGACTATAAATGAGATTATAAACATGTTAAACCATTAAATTCATTTTTGTTATGCCACATCTTAATGGTACCGGGTCTGAAGGGCAAGGTTCTCAAATAGGCCGCAAATTAGGTAACTGTAGTAAGCTTTCTGACAAAGAAAAACTACAAAAAATGGGAAAAGGCATGGGAAAACGCCGTAAGTCAGGTGGCGGAGAAGGTAGAAGTAAGCGCTTAAAAAGCGGAAAATTCCAATCCGTCCTGTCTTGTTTTGGTAATTGATATTTTGATAATTAAAATTTATATTTTTTTGGTGCTTCTTTAAAACTAAAAATATTAATATAAACAGATACAAATTTAATAATCAAAAAACATGGAGGTTATTATGCCAGGTTATGACAAAACCGGACCCATAGGGCAAGGCCCTTTGACCGGACGCAGATTAGGCCGTTGCACCAATTTTGGTGATTCCCCGAAAGATCAGCCACCGGCTTCAGCTCAGAATTCTGATAAAAACTATCCTGAAGAGCTTCCACGACGAGGATTAGGATTAGGACTAGGACGAGGGCGTGGACGAGGAAGAGGACTGGGCTTAGGCCTGAGGAATAGGTTCAGGGGTTGGTGAGGTGGTGAGAGCGAGAGAACTGAGAGAACTGAGAGAACAAGAGACGAAGAGATGAAAAAGTTAAAAGTGAAAAGTGAAAAGTTATCGGTAATCAGTTATCGGTATTCGGTAATCGGTATTCTGTATTCGGTAATTGTGTGTTCGTTACCCGTCACCCGTTACCCGTTACTCGTTACTCGTTACTCGTTACCCGTAAACCGTTAATAAAACAAAGTGAAACAAAAAAAAGTAGAATGAAAAAGATCGCTATTCCTTTGGAAAATGGGGTGTTATCTGCTCATTTCGGGCATTGTCAGAAATTTGCAATTGTAGAAGTAGATAGTAATAAAATTATTAATGTTCAGGAACTTACACCACCGGAACATGCCCCGGGCCTATACCCGCCCTGGCTGGCAAAATATGGAATAACGGATGTGATAGCAGGTGGTATGGGGCAGAAAGCAATTGCAATATTCAATCAAAATAATATTAATGTTTTTGTTGGTGCACCTGTAAAAAATGCCGAAGAGCTTGTCAGTGATTTTATTGAAGACAAACTTGTATTAAACGCAAATTATTGCAGGCCGGGTGAACATAAAAGACATGAGAACTGTGGCAATTAAAAATATTAAGATCGCTATTGCCAGTGGTAAAGGTGGCACAGGAAAAACATTAGTATCCACAAACTTATTTTATGCCCTGATGAGAAAAAAAATCAGGGTTGCACTTGTTGATTGTGATGCAGAAGCACCCAATGATATGGTTTTCTTTGATGGCCACCTTATGAATTCTTTTAATGTTGAACAAAAAGTTCCGGTAATTGACGAAAATAAATGCACATTTTGTAGTAAATGTAGTAAGTATTGCAACTACAATGCTATTTTTATAATTCCACCGTCTAAAGTTATTAAGGTGATTGATAATCTTTGCCATGGTTGCGGCGCTTGCTCAGTTGCCTGTGATTTTGATGCTGTAAGCGAAAAGGATATGGTATTGGGTAAAGTAAGCCAATATTCATCTTCCGGCTTAACATCAATTATCGAAGCACGATTGAAAGTAGGTGTATTATCGCCGGTTCCTGTAATTAAGGCTGCTGTAAAAGAGGCTGGAAATAATGGTGTTTGTATTTTGGATTCCCCACCGGGCACTTCATGTCCATTCATTCAAACCGTTGCAGGAGCTGATTATGTGATCCTGGTTACCGAACCAACACCATTCGGTTTAAGCGACTTAATACAGTCAGTTGAAACACTCAAAACAATGAATAAAAAATATGGTGTGATTATTAACCGTGCAGGTGTAGGCAGTAGTGATGTTTATGAATATTTGAATAAGGAGCGAATACCTGTTTATATTGAAATACCTTTTGACAGAACTATAGCCGAAAAATACTCAAAAGGGGAAATAGTAGTAAAATCAAGGCCGGAGTTACAAGCCGGATTAATATCGATGTTTAATTCAATTATAATGGATGAGGATAATTATCCGTGATTTTCCGCTAAATCCTTGTCATCCGCGTTCTATTAAATTAAATTTTAAACAAAATTGGAAACAGCAATAATCAGCGGTAAGGGAGGTACAGGTAAGAGCTGTATCAGCGCGGCATTTGCTACATTGTCAAAAGATGTGGTGCTGGCAGACTGTGATGTTGATGCAGCTAATCTATACATATTGTTTAACCCTGCAAATGAAGAAGAACAGGTTTATATAGCAGGGCAGGAAGCCGTAATTGATTATTCGCTATGTAATAATTGCAGATTATGTATGGACTATTGCCGGTTTGAAGCTATCTCTTCATCAAACGGCAAAACTATTATTTCGCCTATATTATGTGAAGGTTGCAAATTATGCTCCCGGATTTGTCCCGTGCAGGCAATTACTATGGTTGATAATGATAAAAGCAGGATGTATTCCGGTATATTTCGCAATGGCAGAATGGTTTATGGGCGTTTAGCACCGGGAGAAGAAAATTCCGGCAAGCTGGTGAACATGGTAAGGGAAAAAGCAAAACAAGTATCAAAAAAATACAACCTTAGTACTATAATTATAGACGGCCCTCCCGGCATAGGGTGCCCTGTGATTTCAACAATTACTGGCGTTAACAGGGTTGTGATAGTAACAGAACCAACAATACCGGGTTTGCACGATTTAAAAAATGCAATTGAAATTGCCGCAAAATTCAACCTGAAAACTTATGTGATTATTAATAAGTATGATTTGAACAATGATGTGGCGGATCAAATAGAAACTTATTGCATAAACAGTAATATTAAAGTCATAGGTAAAATTCCATTTGATAACATTTTTGTTGAAGCTATGGTGAATTGCAAAACTGTGATTGAATGGGATCCTGATTCCTTGATAAGTAAAGAGATTAATAGTATCTGGAAATCAATAATTTTTTTTGAAAAATGATAGCTTTTGGGCCAATACCATCACGCAGAAAGTTAATTATAAATCAAAAACATTTTACATTAGAAATTATCATGCTAAAACTTATGCTAAATGATCACATCTTTAAAAGAAATTCCATATCTTTGTTAACTTTAAAATATTAACATAAAGCGCCAAAATATATGAGCAATAAAAAACTTTCCAAAAGAAACATTTCACGCAGGAAGTTTCTTGATTTGAGCATGAAGGGGGGGCTTTTGGTAGCTGCTACACCAACTTTGCTTTCGGGCCTGGTATCATTCAAAGAAGGCACTAAACCTATGCCTGGTATAGCGACTGACAAAAGCACTCTATCAAAAGTAATAGCAAAAGCATTGGAAAGAGGGGGTGATTTTGCCGATGTATACGTAGAGAATCGTATTTCGAGGGAAATATCGATGGAAGAATCAATTTTCACCAGTGGAGTTTATGGTATCAGGCAAGGTGCCGGAGTAAGGGTAATTTGTGGGGATAAGACAGGTTTTGCCTATTCTGATGATATAAGTGAAAAAAGCCTTATGAGGGCAGCTGAGGTTGCTTCGTATGTTGCAAGAAACGGTAGTGATAAGATCACACCCATAGATCTTGCTACGGCCGAAAGGAAATCATACGTAACTGTTAAACAGCCATTGGATGAGATTGCAGATGAAAAGAGAACAGAATTAATGAAAAGAGCTGATCAGGCGGCATTGGATTATGATTCAAAAATAAGGATGACAGAGATAAATTATTATGATCAGGTTCGCAGCCGCGTTATAGCCAATAGTGAAGGGCTTTATTTGAGTGATGAGCTGCCTTTGATTATGTTTATAGTGAATACTTTAGGTGATGATGGTAACAGGAGGCACATGGGGCGTCAGCGGGAAAGTTATCACAGTGGTTTTGAAATGTTTGACAAGGTTTCGCCTGAAGCTATGGCAAAAAAGGCTGCAAGAGAATCGGTTGACATGCTTGATGCCGGGGATTCGCCGGCAGGCACAATGGATGTTGTTATGGAAAACGGATGGGGAGGAGTATTGGTACACGAAGCGGTTGGACACCCCCTGGAAGCAGATAATATTGCTAAAGGTATAGGGGCTTTTACCGGTAAGTTGGGTAAAAAAGTAGCTGCAGAATGCTTCACCATGGTAGATGACGGAACAATACCAAATTACCGCGGCACCATCAACTACGACGACGAAGGAACACCTGCCAGAAAAAATGTATTAATTGAAAATGGTGTATTAAAAGGCTATATGACAGATGTCCTTAGTGCTAAACAACTTGATATGAAAAGAACAGGCAACGGCAGGCGCGAATCATACCGTCACATACCAATACCCAGGATGACCAATACATTTATTCAAAAAGGCACTGATAAACCTGATGACATAGTTGCTTCTACAGAAAAAGGACTTTATGTACAAAGTCTGGGCGGCGGAAGCGTAAACCCTATTACAGGCCAGTTTAACTTCACCTGCCGCGAATCATATATAATTGAAAACGGCAAAAAAACAAAACCGGTCAGAGGAGCAACCCTGGTAGGATCGTGCATGGATATAGTGTCAAATATAGATGCCGTAGGTGATGACCTTGATTTTGGTGTAGGATTTTGTGGTAAAGCCGGGCAAACGGCTGAAGTTACAGTTGGGCAACCAACAGTGAGGATTAGAGGAATTAATGTAGGTGGAAGCAGGGCATAAACTATATAAGGAAAATTATAAGAATCTATATAAATGATTTTTATCAAAAATGTTAAAAAAGTGACGAGTAGCCGGGTAAAAACATTTTTCGATCTTTTTTCATTAATGCATACTTGTTACTAAAAAAATAAACATATGAATTATAAAGAATTAACAAAAAAATTGGTTAGAGAATGCCTTAACCGTGGTGCGGATAAAGCAGAAGTATATCTTCAAAACGCCAGGAACCTTTCTGTAAGTGTTCGTAATAATGATATTGAAAAAATTGAAGAAGCCGATTCAATTGGTATAGGTTTCAGGGTTATAGTCGGCAACCGGTTGGGCTTTAGCCACTGTAATGATTTTAGCGATAAGTCTCTGCAAGATACCATTAAGAGAGCCATTGATTTTGCAAAGCTTACCACATCAGACGAAAACAATTTATTACCTGCCCAGGAAGGATACACAGAAGTAGAAGGGTTATATGATCCTGAAATTGTAAAGATTTCTATGGACAAAAAGATCAACATGGCTCTTGAGTTGGAAAAGCTGGCCATGAAAGACGAACGTATTACAGACAGCTCAGGATCAGGTTATGGGGAAAGGGATACAGAGGTATTTATAGCCAATTCTAACGGATTATCTAAAAGCTATAAATCAGGAGGATGTTCACTGAGTGTTGGTGTTGTTGCTCATAAAGGTGATCAGCGAAGTTCGGGGTATGATTGGAGCTCAAGACGTTTTTTTGCTGATCTTGATTCCCTGGAGAATATAGCTAAAAATGCAGCTCGCAGGGCTTATGAAATGCTTGATCCTAAATCGATACAAACCCAAAGGGCAAGTGTGATTTTTGAAGACAGGGTATCATCCAGGCTAATCGGCGGTATTATCGGAGCATTAAACGGGCTTCGTGTTTTGCGGGGAGCCAGCTTCTTAAGCGATTCAATGAATAAAAAATTCGCTTCGGATCTTATAACCATAACAGATGACGGAACAAGGCCTAAAGGCTTGGCCAGTGCTCCTTTCGACGGCGAAGGAGTTCCCACGAAAAAACGCACCCTCGTAGAAAACGGTGTGGTAAAAAACTTTTACTATAATACCTATGCAGCCTCAAGAGCAGGCACAGAAAGCACAGGTAATGCATCAAGGGGCAGATATACAAGCCCGCCCGGAATCAGCACCCATAATATCCTGGTACCTGCAGGAAAACATACACCAAAACAAATTATAGAAGCAACTAACAAAGGTTTGCTTGTTAACAGCCTAACCGGTTCAGGCCTTAACACCACTACAGGCGATTTTAGCGGAGGTGCCGAAGGCTTTTGGATCGAAAACGGAAAAATACAACACCCTGTCAGAGGACTCACAATAGCAGGAAGTGCAGAAGAAGTGCTTAAAGGGATAGATATGCTGGGAGATGACCTTGATATGAACCGGTCAATGATCACTCCTACCCTTAGAGTTAAAGAAATGCAAATTGGTGGAGTGTAAGAAAATAAAATATAGAAAATTACTGTCAAGCAGCAGGGTCTTTGTTTAAAGAAAACAAAAACTCTGCTCCTCCTCCTTTGCGTGTTTTAACAGAAACATTTCCTTTGTGAAATTGTACTGCATTTTTTACAATCGCCAAACCCAATCCTGTTCCACCATTATTTCTGGCTCTACCCTTATCAACCCTGTAAAAGCGTTCAAAAATACGTGATTGATGTTCTTCTTCTATGCCAACACCATTATCAGAAAATGAAAAATAGGCATAATTATCATCAGACAAATATTCATTAATATGTATTGTTGGTTTTTCTCCTGCATACTTCAGTGAGTTTTCCAAAAGATTTTGAAAAATTGAATAAATAAGAGCTTTATTTCCATTAACCTTAGTATCTTTTCTTATATTACACTCAATTTTAGCTTTTACATCTTGAATGCTTGATTGTAAGTTCTCAATAACATCGCTTATAACAGAGTTAATGTTTACTGTTTCTATCTCAAACAAATTTGCGGATTCCTCAATCTTTGTAAGCATAGATATATCATGAATCAAATCTGAAAGCCTTTCTGTTTGTATTGCAGCTTTTTCTATAAAACTCTTTTGCTTGTCAGGCGGCAAGTTTTGGTTGTTCAATATAGTTTCCAAATACCCTTTAATTGAACTCACAGGCGTACGAAGTTCATGGGCAATATTTGATGTCATCTGTTGTTTAAGAATTTTTCGTTTTTCTGCCTTTGTTACATCATTTATCGAAACTTCATAGCTTTTGTCCTGAAATATAATACATTGAATCTCAAAAAATCTCTTATTCTTTTCAATTGATAATTTTTTTACAGGAGGATTTTTCATGTAAGAAGTTTCTGCTTTTTTAGTTTGAGTTTTTATAAAATCATTAACAGGCTTAAATTCTTTCACTTTCAGGAAATGGTCAGCAGTAATGGCAGGAATATCCGATATCAGGTTAAGGTACTGTATAAAATGATTGTTTGCAAGTATCTTTTCATCATCTTTTGAAAATATAGCAATTCCTTCCTGCACCATTTGCAGGTGATGAATAAGTTTCTCTTTCTCATTATGAAGCTCTGAGTTGGTCTTTTTAAGATTGTTATAAATATTAATTATCTGTTTTCCAATTGTACCGAGTTCATTTTCCGGAAACTTCACAGGTTTCTCAATGATTTCGTTTCTGCCGGCTTGAATAGCGAAATCCTTCAGTTTTAATATAGACTTTCCTACTTTGTCAGAAACATATAACAACACACCTGTAGTAATTATAAATATTAAAACTATAAAATATATAAAAACACTCTCGGTTTGCAGGAATTCTCTGGCACTCATGCTATAAACCATTGCTGCTCGGACAAAATAATCATCATACAATTTTGCATAATAATAAAAATCCTGATTTGTTGATTCTGAAAACCTGATGTTGGCACCTTCATCATCAAACAGTGCACTTTGTATCTCCGGCCGGTTTTCATGGTTTTCCATCTCCCAGTAATCGGCATAAAAGCTGTCAAATAATACCTCGCCATTATAATCAATAGCTGTTATCCTGATATCCTGGTAAGGAAGGATTTTAATTATAGAATCAAGCTCAGAAAAATTGTTTCGTTCATAAATATTGTTATACTGAATAAAGCTATTTATAATATCCGTATAACTTTCCAAAACTCTTTCAAGTTCTTTTGCTTTATACTGTTTTTCTCTATTGTACTGAAAAGCAGTTATAGCAGCTGTAAAAACTATAAATACAATAAAAAAGTATATAAATAGTTTTCGTCTGTATGAGGTTTTTCCTATCATTATTAATAATTTTTTTACTAAATTTTATCAGAATCAAAACAATAACCATAACCAGAACGATTGGTCAATGCTTTGCCATATTTTCCAAGCTTTTTGCGTATCCTGGTAATATTCACGTCCACTGTCCTGTTACCAACTATAATATCATCTTTCCAGACATAATCCATAATTTCTTCACGTGAATAAATCCTTTCCTGGTTTTCTACAAGCAAAAGAAGTATTTCAAATTCTTTTTTGGTAAGTTTAACATAATTGCCATCTAATATAACTTTTTTACTATTAACATCAACAACCATATTTTCAATTACCAGGTTTTCACTTCTTTTTGCTTCATATTTTGTTCTGTTTAACACCGCTTTAACTCTTGCTATAACCTGTCTTACAGAAAACGGTTTTGATATGTAATCATCTGCGCCCAGGCTAAAACCTGTTAACGCATCATTATCAGTGTCTTTTGCGGTAAGAAATATTATTGGAATATGAAGTTTTCTCTCTTTTCTTATTTTTTCAGCTAACCTAAAGCCCGACATCTTGCCCATCATGACATCAAGTAGCAAAAGATCGTACTTGTTTAGTTTCAGATTTATAGCATCCTCAGCTGAGTATGCAACATCAACGGCAAAACCTTCATTTTCGAGATTGAACTTAAGTATCTCACATAAGTCCTGCTCATCGTCAACAACAAGTATTTTATACCCTTTCATTATTATAAAACATATTAAAGTTTAGATTTCTATTACTAGCAAACTTGATATCTGTTACCATTTCCTTTCTCAATCCTGCTAAAATTCTTTTTTATGCCTCACATCCTTGCCTTCTATAGCAAAGATAGCTGCTTCTGCAATGTTTGTTGCATTGTCGGCTATACGTTCTATATTTGAAACTATGCTTCTCAGGCTCATAAACGTAGACAGTTCAGCTCGTGATTTCATTTCAGGAATATCGCTTTTTATAAGCTTCTTGACAAATGACCTGTTTAGATCGTCAACCACATCATCGTTTTTAATAGTCCATATAGCATATTCAATATCATGATTATTAAAAGCCAGCAGCGATTTTTCAACCATGTTGATGCTTATTACAAGCATATCTGAAATAGCACCTGAAAACTTTTTGTATAATTCAGGAGATTTAATTTTTTTTATATATCTTGCAATATTAAAAATCATATCAGCAATTCTTTCCATTATTGAAGAGAGTCTGTAGTAAGCCATCAATTGCCTGAGTTCAGATGCGAATGGATTATAAAGCACTATAATGCTTAAAACATCTTCACTGATTTTTACTTCAAAGTTATCAATTTCTGTCTCCCGTTTTTTTATTTCTTCATAAATATCTTCGGGTATTAACGAATCGCTATTGATAAAGTCTTTGTTTACAATGTTTTCAAGCAATCTAAGCTGCCGCAGTATAAGATTTGAATATATTTCAAAATCTTTATTAATTTTGGTTAATGCCCTTTGTTTATTTATACTCATTTTATTAAAATTTATTTTCTAATATCAACCGAATTTACCAGTTAGGTATTCTTCTGTTCTTTTATCTTTTGGATTTTGGAACATATCTTTTGTTTTACCAAATTCAATCATATCCCCAAGGTACATAAAAATAGAATAATCCGAGATTCTTCCTGCCTGGGCAAGGTTATGGGTAACGATCACAATGCTGTAATTCTTTTTTAATTCCACCATCAGGTCTTCTATTTTCAATGTGGATTTGGGGTCTAAAGAGCTGGTTGGTTCATCCATCAGAAGAACTTCAGGTTCAATAGCCAAAGCCCTTGCAATAGAGAGTCGTTGTTGCTGTCCACCCGAAAGGCTTCCACCGGGGTTATTCAAACGATCCTTTACTTCATCAAACAATGCTGCCTGTATTAAAGCTTTTTCGCAAACTTCATTAAGAAATTTTTTATCTTTTATTCCAACAAGTTTAAGCCCGGCAACAACATTATCAAAGATTGACATTGTAGGGAAAGGGGTAGGTTTTTGAAACACCATACCGATTTTTCTTCTTATAGATACCGGGTTTACTTTGGGGTCATAAATATTTAGATCATCTAAAAGTACTTTTCCGGTAACAACAGCATCTCTGCTAAGATCATGCATGCGGTTTAAGGCTCTTAAAAAAGTTGTTTTACCACAACCCGAAGGTCCTACCAGCGCCGTAACATTTCCATTGTATATAGGAACAGAGACATTATTCACACCAATAGTTGTTCCATATTTAACATATAAATTTTTGGTTTCTATTCTTATCATAGAGGAACCATAAAGTCCTTTTTCCTTCATATTCATGCTTTGCTGTTGTGAAGTTCCGTTTTCTGATAATTTTGTTTTTTTCTTTTTAAAATTCGAATTGACAAACATTATTAATAAACTTTTTTTCTGGTTAATAACCTGGCTGTAAAAAATATAGCAATAACAAAGAAAAGCAACACAATGCCGGCCGCCCACCCCATTGCATGCCATTCTTTATAAGGGCTGATGGCCAGGCTGTACAGTCGTTGCGGCAAAGTATCTACAGGGCCAAAAATCATGCCTGTCCAGTGCCTGGGAAAATAATTGTTACCAAAAGATGTAAACATCAGTGGTGCGGCTTCACCGGCAGCCCGTGCAAATGCAATAAGAAATCCTGTCACCAATCCGGTTTTTGCTGCAGGAACAATTGTCGACATTACTACCCGCCATCTTGGTAAACCTATGGCAAGTCCGGCTTCGCGGATTGTCCAGGGTATGCTCATCAAAGCGCTTTCAGTAGATCGGGCTATAATAGGGATCATTACAAATGCAAGAGCAAAACCGCCTGACAGTCCGGAAAAAGTACCCATAGGTTTTACTATTAAAGCAAATGCAAGGAGCCCTTTGAGAATAGCAGGCATTCCGTTTAGTGTATCATTAATTATTCTAAGATAAGGATTAAGCTTATGGTCAGGATATTCAGAAAGCATAATGCCTGCTCCCAGGCCAACAGGAATAGATATTATTAAAGCTAAAAAGTCAACCACTGCTGTACCTATCATAGTATGGATAAGCCCAGTTGGCCGTCCTTGCATAGCACGTGAAGGAGAACCCAACTCCTCTGTAAAAAACTCCCAGTTTAAAGCAGAGACACCATTTATAATAACATATGCAATAATGATAAGCAATGGCACCAATACGACGACCGTACTTAACACCAACAAGCTTACCATAAACCGGTCTTTTATGTTTCGTTGTTTTAATGTTTTCTTTGGTTTTATCATATCCTGCCTTTATTTTGAGCTATATTAGTTTATTAGTGTATTAAACAACCTGCCCTCCTGTTATAGAAAGCTTACGTGTAATGTATGCTGCAATAAGATTAACAATCAGGGAAATGACAAACAGTGCCAGCCCAATAGCCATTAAGCTTGATAGATGCAAATTTCCAACGGCTTCACGAAATTCATTTATTATTACGGAAGGCATTGTAGCTGCCGGGCCAAGTATTGAAAAGGGGAATGTGTTTTTATTTCCTATAAGCATTGCAACAGCCATTGTTTCGCCAATAGCCCGCCCAAAAGACAACATAGCACCTGCAAGTATACCACCCCTGGCATATGGCAAAACTGCCATCCTAATTACCTCCCACTTTGTTGCACCCAAAGCCCATGCTGCTTCACGTTGTTCTTTAGGCACCTGGCTTATTGCATCCCTGGTTAAAGCTGTAGTGAATGGAATAATCATCAATGCAAGGATAATAGTTGCAGTAGTCATTCCATAACCCATTGGATTTCCAAGAACCGGTAATAATGAAGGGTAGTTATTGGCAGTAAAAGTAAATATGGGCATATAAACTGTTTCGCGCATCCAGGGTGCAAATACGAAGATTCCCCAAATACCCACAACAACACTCGGAATAGCTGCTATCAAATGAACAAAGTTTTCAATTATATTTCCAATCCATTTGGGCGCATATTCAGCAATAACTACTGCAATAGCTATTGCGGGTAAAAAAGCTATTGCCAGTGCAACAACGCTTGTAATAAAAGTTCCGAATATAAAAGGCAAAGCACCAAAAACCATACGCACCCCGGGGTCCCATACACTGCCCTTTAAAAACCCTATAACTCCAAACTCGTTAATAGCCAGCCTGCCTTCACTATACAGAACCCAAGCCATTGAAAAAGCCAGGAAAATAATACTTAATCCTAATATAAATACAACAGTTAAAAAAATCTTATCTCCCAGCCAACGATAAATTATTGGTAGTGGCTTTTTTATTATGTCTGTATTTGTTTGGGCTTGATGCATAATCTGTTATTAGTGTTGAAATTTTCTAAAAGTAACCCCGTTAAAATATGAATTGTTAATTAACGAGGTGATTTTATTGATGGTTTTAATTATAGGCAACTATCCTTTAACCGATATTTATGATATATTTTTCTTTTTAAGCAATTCTTTACCAATTTCTTCGCCTCTCCACTTAACTTGCTTAATCATTTCATAGTTTCTTTCAACAGCTGCTTCCGGCAATCTGGCAAAGCCCAGTTCTTCGGACAATTCCTGCCCGTCAGTTATGCTCCAGATCAGAAACTCAACCAGTTCTTTTGCTTCAGTGCGATTGTTTATTGCATTGTTTTGCTCTAGATTTTCATATACAAGCATCCATGCAAAGCCTGCTATTGGATAACCCTTCTCAGCAGGAGTATTGGTAAACAACACTCTTGTATCTTCGGGAAGATCAATATTTGCAGCTTCAGTAGTAGCAGCATAACTTGGTTCAATAATGTTTCCTGATGAATTCTTTACATATCCAAAAGACATATCATTAAGCAAAGCATAAGTCAAACTGTTATATCCGATAGCTCCGGGAGTATTCATTACAGCCCCGGCAACTCCCTCGTTACCATTACCACCAACACCTGTTGGCCAGTTAACGCTGGTTCCATAACCTATTTTTGCTTTCCATTCATCAGAAACCCTTGAGAAATAGCTAGTCCATATATTAGTTGTACCGGAACCGTCAGAACGGTGAACAACTGTAATAGGTAAAGAGGGTAAATCTTTATCCGGGTTTAATTTTTCAATTTTCGGATCGTTCCAGTTGGTTATTCTTTCCATATAAATATCAACTAAAACATCCGCATCAAAAACAATCCCTTTGTCAACACCGGGCACATTATATGTAGCAACAACGTCAGCAAGTGTGATCGGCATGTTAAAAGCCCTGCCACCGGTTTGGCTTTCTATGTCGGCCATTATCTCATCCGACAGAAAAGCTTCGGTCATTCCAAACATAATTGTTTGTTCAACGAATTGCCTTATTCCACCACCGGATCCTATTGACTGATAGTTCACTACAACTCGGTTTCTTGTAACATCGCGATATTCATCAGCCATTGCAGTAATTAATGGTGCAGGAAAAGAGGCTCCGGCACCTAAAAGGTCAACGCGGCTTTTGCGCTCTTTTTTGGTATCATCTGAATCATCTTTCTCTCTTCCTTCACCACAGCCTGCAGTGAGAAGAATCATGCCTGTAACTAAAATCAGGCTAAAGGTTTTAATAAAATTGATTTTCATAATATTTGTTTTTTTATTTGATTTCATATTCGTTTGATTTAATTGTATAATTGATTGTTTGTTGTTTAATTGATGATGCAATATTAATTTGAAATGATTACAAGGTTGTAACATAATTGTTACATTTCTGTTACAATTTCTTGCATGTTTTTCTTTTTTGTGATTGCATTATTAAAAAAGGGGCACACAATATTCCATTCTCGAATTATTATTTGAAATGTGAAGAATCTACTTTTTACCAAAACTAACTAATTAAGTTATACATTCACACAACACGAAACAATGCATACCCCTATATTTTATAGAACATTTATTACCTTTTATTAAGAACTTCTTTTCCAATAGGCTCACCATTCCATTTAAGTTGCTTTATCATATTCATATTTTTTTCAATTGCAGCTTCCGGCAATTGAGCATATCCCAGCATTTCAGAAAGTTCTTGCCCGTCAGTTATACTCCATATAATAAACTCAATTAACTCTTTTGCTTGTGTCCTATTAGCTATAGCATTGTTTTTATCAAGATTTTCATATACCAGCATCCATGCGAATCCGGCAATTGGGTATCCTTGTGGATTTGGTGTATTTGTAAAAAGAATCCTGGTATCTTCAGGAAGTTCTATATTTGCCGCAGCAGTTGTTGCATCAAAGGAGGGCATAATAGTGTTTCCTGAAGAATTAATAATCGCTGCATAAGATATATCGTTAATCAGTGCATAAGCCAGGCTATTATAACCTATAGCTCCAGGCGTATTCATAACAACACCGGCAACACCTTCATTACCGTTTGCCCCAACACCGGTGGGCCAACTAACACTGGTACCATAACCAATATTTGATCTCCATTCATCGGAAATTCGGGAGAAGTAGCTTGTCCATAAATTTGTGCTACCAGAGCCATCTGACCTGTGGACCACAGTAATAGGAAGAGCAGGAATATTGAGGTTAGGATTCAAATCAGTTATTCTTCGATCATTCCATCTTGTTATTTTTCCCATGTAGATATCAACCAACACATCACCCGATAAAACAATACCTTTATCAACACCAGGCACATTATATGTAGCAACCACATCAGCAAGTGTAATAGGCATGTTAAAAGCCCTGCCACCGGTTTTGCTTTCAATATCAGCCATTATTTCATCTGAAAGAAATGCTTCGGTCATTCCAAACATTATTGTTTGTTCACCAAATTGCCGTATTCCACCACCAGAACCTATTGACTGATAATTTATTGTAACTCTTCTGTTTGTTAAGTCTCTGTATTCATCTGCCATAGCAGTTACTAATGGTGCAGGAAATGAAGCTCCTGCTCCGATCAGATCAACTCTGTTTCTGGTTTGCGCTTTAGTTTCCTCAGGACTAAATACACCTGATAATAAAAATACCAAAAGTGACAAAATCATTAGAGTTGTTTTGCTTAAAAATTGTGTTTTCATAATAATTAAAAGTTTTAAAAGTTTGTAATAGGTAACCAAATTTGTGCTTATTGTTTTAAAAAAGCTAAACCTCATTTTCTAAGGTTTAGCTTTTTACATATTATTTATTAGAAATTATATTGTGCTCTTATCAGGCCTAAAACCGGCCTTTCATCCTGATAATCAAGGTCAACAATAATTGCGTTAAGCATAAACCTCAGCCCTGAAGACACATAATGGTTTAAACCCAACGTAATATTACTTTGCTCTCCACCGTCAAAACCTGCATCATTAAGGTCAATATTGCTGTAACGCACTGCTACTTCCCATGCTCCGGCATCTCCCGAGGGAGAGACTGTTCCAAGTGATCCTTTTGAATAAGAACGGCTTTCACCGGTAATAACGAAGCTTGACTGCACATGAAATCCTGTGAATACAGGGTTGTCTCCTTCTTTTCTGCTTACTGCTGCTCTAAAATACTCACCTTCAATTGAAAAGGGGCCGTTTAGATATAATAATTCTACACCATTTTTTAGAGTACTTTCGGCATTATCAATACCTGCACTAACCATTCTTACACTACCACCTTTGCTGTCGCGTGCTTCCGGCCTGTCACTGAAACCAACATCCCTGTTATCCATTAAATCTTCATAAGCTACAGAAGCACCTATATGAAGATTTCCACCTCCTACCTCGGGACAGAACACCCCTCTAAAAGCTGCACCGAGAGGCATATCGTCTTCAAGATCGCCTCTCTGCCCGAGGGATCTTCCATAAACCATTGTTTTGAATCCTAAAGTTGAAGGAAAATACTCATATGCCATACCTATTCGCCTGGAATCAGTAATAATATTACTCGGCGATGAACGCTCAATGAATGTAATTGAATTAGAGCTGGTAAGTTCGTTCAAACCCTGGGGCACCTTAAACTGCCCAAGCCAAAGTCTGCCGCCATGATCAAATGAACGGCGAAAACGAAAGTCATTGGGAGAAACACCACCATCTGCAAAATCCACCTCAATACGGCCATCCCAATTGTCATTGATTTTTCCATTCATCCCCATACGGGCACGACGGTTGTTGAAACCATTGCTGAATTGATCAGCTTCATTTATCCCGTAAAAAGCATCCATGTGGAGACGCCCTCGAATATTAAACTCCTGTGCATCCAAATGTACAGGGAAAAACATAAAAGAAAGCAGTGAAAACAGCACTGCCCGATGAATCATTTTTTTTGTTGTTTGCATTTTTCAATTTAATTTAATGATTAATTAATATTCTTAATTTCCAGTGCAATGATATTTAAATGAAATTACAGGGCTGTTTCATAAAACTTACAATAATGTTACATTTTCAACTGTTATAAAATAAAAATCAAAAAGTTAAACACAGGCAATCAAATAGAACTGTTAACGCCTCAAAACGAATTAATCACAAAACAAGCGAAAAGGGCGTTAAAAAATATTTGAAGTCGCTCCGTAAAGTTATGGAAAGGTATAAAAAATATAATACAGATTAAACACACACAAAAACAGATCAAAGCTAAAAGCGACATTGCAAATATTTTAGCCCTTGATGCGTAGTTTTGTGGTGGCGGAACCACAGCCTTGAAGCTTGTCCCGTCCATTCGGGATTTTCAAACTTTTTTATCAAGTTTTTATTAGGCACTACTAAATGCTAAAAAATAAAAACCTTAATTTAGCCGACATACTCAATATAGATATCGTTTTTTT
>SL_5KL_010_SEDDRAFT_10000789_pt1 | contig 19984 bp, 19 predicted proteins | sample SodLakKL_010_SED_FD_9118 | JGI IMG/M metagenome (IMG submission 9118)
TCTTATCCAAAAGATCAAAAATTTTTCCTTCTCAAACCTTATTTGATCAAGATAATCAAGCTCAGGCCAAACATCCAGGACCTGTATCTGAAGAGGTATCAGTGAAATCTGTCAAGATAAGTTTGAGAGGAAGAAATAACAGTTTATAAAAGGAGCGGCGTCATGAAGAACAATGAGCACTGGGAGTTGTCTCCAGCAAAAAAACAAAATTTTTTTAAAACACCTATAGTTGTGGTGATAGCGGCCCTGGCCTTGTTTTTTTTCCTTGCCTCCTGCACTTCAAACGAACAAACGGGTGATGAGCAAGCAGATCCAGATGAATCTCAAAAGGACCTTGCAGAGATCAATCAGTTTGAAGCCGGAGATTTTGAGAGTCCAGACATTTGCAGGGGATGTCATCCTGAAATATATGACCAATGGTCCAAAAGCAAACATCAGTATGCCTGGGTGGATGAATTCTACCAGCCGGATTACCTCAAGGCCAGCAAGGAGACGGACGGGTTAACCGATGTATTCTGCGGGGAATGCCATGCTCCCGTGGCAGTCCGAACACAGCAGCTGCCCCCGCCGGATGGAAGTCTTTTTGACGACACATCCAAAAGAGGCATTTCATGTGATTACTGTCATACGGTAAAAGAAATCGTGGAGCCCTTAAACGTAATGACGATTTCAGCGCCTGGAGATATAAAGCGCGGCCCCAGGGGGGACGGAGAGGCTTCCTATCATGAGGTGGAATATTCAGAAATGCATACCGACTCTGTTTTTTGCGGGTCATGTCATAATGTGAAGCACCCTGTTTCCAGGGCTGTCATCATTGACACCTATGATGACTGGAAGCAGGGTCCTTATGCCCAGGAGGGGGTCCGTTGCCAGGACTGCCATATGACTCCTGGGCCCGGCTTTGAGAAAAATCCCGGGAAATCAAGTCCCATGGGTTTGGAAAGGGATCATGTGGCAACCCATTATTTTCATGGCGGCAGCACTTTTTTCCAAAAACGCAAAGGCAATGAAAAACAGGAGGAGCTTGCAATGCAGATGCTTCAAGCCGCTGCCGAGCTGGAGGCTGAAGCCGCTCTATCGGAAAACGGAGTCGAGCTGGCAGTGAGGGTGAAAAACGTCGGAGCCGGACATAAAATTCCCACCGGAGTCACCTACATACGTAAAATGTGGCTGGAAGTCACAGTTGTGGATGATTCCGGCGGGACAGTATACAGCTCCGGGCACCTGGTGGAGGGTAACCATGTGGATCCGGACACTGAGTTTTATCGCAAGACATTCAGGGATGCCGAAGGAAATCTGACTCAAAAGAGCTGGATTGCGGAAGAGATCGCCTATGACAGGAGGATTCCAGCTAAAGGATATGACCAGCAGGTATTTGAGATTCTGCCGGAGGGCTTAAGCGGCGAGTATCAAGCAACGGTTCGTCTTATGTACCGCTCCATGAGTCAGGAGGCGGCAAACGAAATGGGAATCGAGGGGCTTGAGGTCCCCGGGATTGAAATGGCCAGGACGGAATTGAGCATAAAATAAGGCTGTCAGGGTTTCCCCCCGGCACTTTCATTAGATGCGCCTGCAAGTGGCTTTTCCGCGCTTACCTCACTTTTTTAAATCATGTTGAAGCCAGCCGTGATGAGATGAGTGCGGGAAGGCCAGAATTGTTTATGCCAGAAAGAAGTTTCAGGCACAATTAAAGGTCTTTATTCAGGACATCTGACGTCTGGTTTCCTCCCAGATGGCCCTGGAGCGGGATTCATCCCCCAGGACGCCCACCCTGACTCTCACATGGGATGTGTTGGCTGCCAGGTAATCGATATGGATCCACACATTGGTTCCGTCCCGGTATTTGCCCTTTATCCTGACAGAGTCAATGCGTTTTTCCTCTTCCTCGACAATAATGTTTTGCACATGCATGGCTTTTATGGTTGCCTCGTGCACAGTGTGCATGTTTCTGGCCACGTCTTCCCGCAGCCACCCCTTGTAGTAAATGGCTGCCCCGCCTCCGGCGGCCCCGCCCAGAGCGAACCAGCATCCGGAAAGTCCCATACACAGAAAGAGAATGAGCAGGATACATGTTTTTTGTCCGGCGTGAGTCATGGTTGTCTCCCAAGGTGTGTTTCCGGTTATCTTATATCAGTCATCAGTTGCCTGAAGGCGGTGACTTTTTTCAAAGCTGACAACCGATCAAGATTTGCTTAAATATAGCCCCATTCCTGCAGTCTGGCATAAGCATGCCTGGCATAGCTGCCCTGAGTCACCTGCCGGAGATAGGCCTGATATTTACCGGCTGCACTGTCCCTCTGATTCATGCCTTCGTAGCTATAGCCCTGGAAAAAAATGGTGTTGGGGTTGCCGGGCAGAACATCCTGATAGGCGTTAAATCGGGAAAGGGCCTGTTCGTAATTTTTTTGTCCAAGATGAGCCATGCCCATGACGTGCAGGGCCTGGGGTTCATCCGGGTAGACCTCCCGGGCTGTTGAGGCGTATTGGAGTGCCTCCCGGCTCCTGTCCATAACCAGAAGACATTTGGCCATCTTCAGGTTTCCTGCATAATCCCCGGCAGATACATCCAGGGCCCGGCTGTAATGTTCTCTGGCTTTTGCCGGTTCTCTGGCCATCATCTGCTCGTCACCTTCCTGCATTTCCTCCACTGCCTTTTTTATAAGTCTCAGTCCGGCAGTATTGTCCATGTACCTTTCCCGGTAAAAAGGCCTGTTGTCGGCAGGGTATTCTGCTTTCACGCGATTTACAGCACTGTTGTAGCGTTCCCTGCTCATGGGGTGGGTAGAGAACAAAAGCTCCAGAGAGCCTTTGTCCTTGTCGGACATCTTCTTGAGCATCTCCATTAGCCCCACAAAACCCTCTGGGTTGTAATCAGCCTGGGCCATGTATTCCAGGCCCAGTTCGTCTGCTTCCCTTTCCTGGTTGCGGCTGTAGCTGGCCAGGAGGGCGCCTGCCCCTATGCCGCCCAGTCCAGCCACCACATTCTCCCACTGAGGACCGGCGGCCGCAGCGGCGCCTGAAAAGACCACCGCAGCCAGGAGCCCCCTGGTCATCCTCTGGGCTGTATGTCTGGCTGATACATGTCCTACTTCATGTCCAATAAGAGATGCCAGCTCAGCTTCGTTCTCCAGTTCCAGAAGAATGCCTCTGGTGATGCCTATGGTGCCTCCAGGAAAGGCATAGGCGTTTACATACGGAGCATTCAGGGCAGTGAAGGAATAGGGCATGTCAGGACGGTGGCTGTGCCGGGAGACTTCATGACCCACATAGGAAACATAGTCTCTCAATGCCCTGTCCTGAACAGGGCCATAATCAGCAGAGATCTGGTGAGGGGAGTTTTCCTTGTCCAGCCTTATTTCCTGGCTTTCTGACATAAGTATAAACTGAGGTCTGCCGGTAACAGGATGTGTTGCGCAGCCCCATAACAGAGCCAGGGAGCCTGTTCCGGCAAGATACAGGAAGTGCCTGCGGGTCAGGTTGCCGGAGATGGGTCTGATAAATTCATGCTGCATTGTTATTGATGATTCTGCTATAGTTTTAAGTTCCCAGCAAGGCAGGCCCTGCTGAAGTTGACAGATTTTTCTGCATGTTCCTTCTTTTACTACAGGGCCTTTTTCAAGGCAAGCATATATTCGGATAAGATGTTTCAGGGAGGGGAAGTTCGAGATGGAGGTCAAAATACAGAAAGCGCTAATAAAGGGTAAAGAAATGTCCTGTCCGGGAAAAATCTTGACATAAGATATGGATGCCCGTAACTGGAAGCAATTGACTTACAGAAGGAGCAGATATGGCCAAAGAGGAAGCAATAGAAGTAGAAGGCGTGGTGGAGGAAGCACTGCCCAATGCCATGTTCCGCATCCGGCTGGATAACGGGCATGAAGTGCTGGGGCATATTTCCGGAAAAATGCGCAAGTTCTATATCCGCATCCTTCCCGGGGACAGGGTCAAGGTGGAACTTTCTCCGTATGATCTGACCCGCGGCCGGATAACCTATCGATTCAAATAACCTTTCCCAAACCTTTTTCTGCTTCTTTTTGACCTTCGGGTGAATAACCTGGCCTTACAACATAAATGTCGGAAATAGACCTGCATACCCATTCCACTGCTTCGGACGGAACCCTCACGCCTTCTGAACTGGTCAGACATGCCAGAGATATTGGTCTGAAAGCCATAGCCGTTACAGATCATGATACCGCCGGTGGGCTGAAAGAGGCACTTCAGGAGGGAAAACGCCTGGGTCTGGAAGTCATACCGGGCTGCGAGTTAAGCGTTGAATATCCAGGTCTTATGGACATCCTTGGTTTGTGGCTCAAGCCCGAAGCTCCTGCCCTGAATGCGGCTCTCAAGGAGCTCAGGGACAAAAGAGATATGCGCAACCAGCTTATTATTGAAAAACTGCAAAAGCTGGGCATAGAAATCACCTACAGGGAAGTCAGGACACTGGCCGGAGATGCTGCCATTGGCAGGCCGCATATTTCCAGGGTGCTCATGAACAAGGGTATTGTTTGTTCGGTGAGGGACAGCTTTGACCGCTACCTTGGATCAGGTGGCAAGGCTTATGTTCCTAAACAGAAATTCAAGCCTGAAAAAGCCATATCCGTGCTCAAGGATGAAGGAGCCCTGGTTGTTCTGGCTCACCCGTTTTCCCTGCACCTTGGCAGTAAGGATATGCATCGGGAGCTGATACGGCTAAAGGATCTCGGCCTGGACGGTGTGGAGGTGTTTTACCCGGAACATACCCCTGAGCAGATCAAAGAGTATGCTTTTCTGTGCCGGAAACTGGGCCTGTTGCCCTCGGGCGGTTCGGATTTTCACGGCTCAGTCAAGCCGGAAATTCAACTGGGCACGGGGAAGGGAAATCTGGATCTGCCTTATTCCATTGTGCAGGCCCTGAAGAACAAAAGACTGGAGCAGGGGCTTTGGGTGTAAAGCGTTCTGTTCCTGAACTTCTGTGCCCGGCCGGGGATCTGGAGCGTTTACAGACTGTATTGTTTTATGGTGCGGATGCGGTCTACCTGGGCGGGCACCGGTTTAACCTGAGAGCCAGGACCAGAGGGTTTGACCTGGCTGAGCTGTCCAGGGCCATATCCATGGTCCGCAGGGCCAAGGCCAGGATCTATTTCTGCCTGAATGCACTGATCAGCGAGTCCTCCCTGGACGCTTGCCGGGGTTATATCCATGAGCTGTCCGTAATGGATCTGGACGGCCTTATAGTTTCTGATCCCGGCCTGGTAAGACAGGCCCGCAAGCTGGCTCCGCACATGCCGCTGCATCTCAGTACCCAGGCAGGGACCTATAACAGTGAAGCAGCCCTGTTCTGGCGTGACTGCGGGGTGAAGCGGGTCAATCTGGCCAGGGAGCTTTCCCTTAAGGAGATCAAAGCTCTTGCCCGGCAACCGGATGGTCCGGAACTGGAGATGTTCGTACACGGGGCAATGTGCATGGCTGTTTCAGGTCTGTGCCTTTTGAGCGCCCATCTCAACCGCAGATCAGCCAACTTTGGTCAATGTACCCATCCCTGCCGTTTTGACTACAGACCAAGGGCTTTGGCCCTTGAAGAGAGCACCAGGCCCGGGAAAATCTCCTGGCAGCTCTGGGAAGAGGAGAAGTTTTCCAGGATTCTCAGCGCTGAAGATCTGTGCCTTGTCAAATTCCTGCGCTGGATAACAAAGAACCGGATCCACTGCCTCAAGATTGAGGGCAGGATGAAAAGCGTTGCCTATCTGGGAATAACTGTGGATGTATATAAGACGGCTCTCAAAGATCTGTGTGCTGGAAAATTCAGGCCCGGTCTTTATTTGAAGGAGCTGGCCAGGATCAGTTCCAGGCCTTTGGGATCAGGTTTTTTTCTGCCAGAGAGAAAAATATTCGCCCGTTCCGAAAGCCCGACCCCAAGTAAAAGAATTCTGGCCCGTGTGGATGAGCAGCTTGACCGAGACCAATGGCTGGTGCAGGTCAAATCCGCCTGGAACAGCAGTATGGACCTGGAGCTTGTCTTGCCGGGCCTTTTGCGGCCATACCTGGCTCAAGGGCATTACAGTCTGGAAGGAATTGGAAAAAGTCCCGGACCAGTGGTGCATTCGGGACTGAATGCGATTCTGCGGACCAGGGATGAACGTCTTGCAAAGGGTGTTCTGTTGCGTGAAGCATAATCCTTACCGGGAACAGATCTGGATTCAGGGCTGGTTGTGTGGATCTTGCTGATAGCAGTCCCGAATCAGTTCAAATGATCTGTGAACCAGGTTTTTGCGGGAGTTTCCCCAGGCTTCCATGGCTTCGAAAATATGCACTTCGGCCCTGACCCCGGAGTGGGTAAAAAGTTTCAGGATGTGAAGGGGAAAAAGAGTTCTGTGCCAGACCACGCGGTTCAAGGTGGCAGGAGTTACAGGTCTGTCGTCCAGGTGGGTGTACCTGATGCATACCGGCTGGATCACGGCCCTGGCCTGGATTGCTGCCTGAAAAAGAGCTGATTTGAAGGGTAAAAGCTTATGCCCGTCAGACGTGCCGGCTTCAGGGAAAAGGGTGAGCACGAAATTTTGCCTGAGCAAAGAGGCGATCCTCTGGATTTCGTCATGCAAATAGGCCCTGCTTCGTCTTTCCACGAACACAGTGCCCCCGAACCTGGCCATCTGTCCAAGAAAAAAGGTCCTGGAAAGCTCCACCGAGGAAATGAACAGCATGGGCCTTATGGCTGCCAGGATGAAGATGTCCTTGTAGGACAGATGGTTGGCGACCAAGAGAGTCCCGCCGGACAGGATTTGGCCCCGGGAAGTGTGATCCAGTACCCGAAAGCGGACCCCCATGATTCTGAGTAGAATCGGAGCGAAAAGGTGCATGCAGCGGGAAAAGTATTCAAGTTTTTTTCCCCGGTTCAGGGCAAGGCACCGCACTGCACATGAAGCAAAGGCAAAAATGCAGGCCAGAGCCAGAGAAGCCAGGGTTCTGAAAAACAACCTGAACCATTTCATGAGAGTACTGGGGATTATCCTTTTAAATAAGCTGGTTCTTATGCAATGAACCATAAAAAAGCAACTTTTCTGGAGGATGCGGCCCCGCTTGAAAAAACAGATCGGCTATAGTAGTTGCAAATGATATTATTGTGTTCATCTTCAGCCTAGGAAAGGAGAATCAACGATGCAGCAGACCAAGATCATTCTCGATGAAAGGGAAATGCCCAGACAGTGGTACAATGTATTGCCGGACCTGCCTGAACCTCTGGCTCCTCCACTGGATCCGGAAACCAAGAAACCCATTGACCCGCAAAAGCTTTCAGCCATTTTTCCCATGTCTCTCATTGAGCAGGAAATGTCTGACAAGCGCTGGATAGATATACCTGAACCCCTGATGGAGATCTACACTTTGTACCGCCCTTCTCCACTGGTCCGGGCCAGACGTCTGGAACAGGCCATAGGCACCAGGGCGAAAATATATTACAAGGATGAATCGGTTTCACCGGCAGGTTCGCACAAGCCGAACACAGCAGTGGCCCAGGCTTATTACAACAAGATAGAAGGGGTTAAAAGGCTGGCCACTGAAACCGGAGCGGGCCAATGGGGCACGGCCCTCTCTTTTGCCTGCAAAATGTTCGGCATGGGATGTACTGTTTACATGGTTCGCTGCAGTTATGATCAAAAACCCTACCGGGGAATCATGATCCGAGCTTATGGAGCCGAGGTCTTTCCTTCTCCGTCCGACAGGACCAGGGTCGGAAGGCTGGTTCTGGAAAGGGATCCCCAGTCCGGAGGCAGCCTTGGCCTGGCCATATCCGAGGCAGTTGAAGATGCCGCGGCCAATCCTGATACCAAATACGCCCTGGGCAGCGTGCTCAACCACGTTATTCTGCATCAGACCATAGCCGGCCAGGAGGTCAAGAAACAATTGCACATGGTAGGGGATGATCCGGATGTGCTTATCGGCTGCGTTGGTGGAGGCAGTAATTTCGCCGGACTTATTCTTCCATATATACCCGAGAAGCTCGAGGGCAAAAAGATACGTTTAATGGCTGTAGAACCTCAGGCCTGCCCAACCATTACCAAAGGCCGCTTTGCTTATGACTACGGGGACATGGCCAAGCAGACCCCGCTTATAAAAATGTATACCCTGGGACACGGCTATTTTCCCCCTCCCATTCATGCAGGCGGGCTACGCTATCACGGTGAAGCTCCGATAGTTTCGCATCTGGCCAAGCTTGGTCTCGTGGAGGCCAGGGCATATTTTCAAAACGAGGTCTTTGATGCAGCAAAATTGTTTTTGCAGACCGAAGGGTTTCTTCCTGCACCTGAAACCGCACATGCCATCAAGGCAGCCATTGATACAGCCAAGGAAGCCGAGCCAGGGCAGGTGATCGTGTTTCTTTATTCCGGACACGGCCTCCTTGATCTGAGTTCTTATGATGCATACCTTAAGGGAGAACTCAAAGATCAGGCCTTTACCAGTGAGGAGATAGAGCAATCTCTGGCGGAATGCCCGCAGGTGTAACTTCTAAAAATATAAGGAGAAAATTATGCTGGAGACGTTTAAAAAGGGAATCTTGACCGGACTCGGTCTAATTGTGGTTACCGCTGAAGAGCTGGAGAAAAAGGTCAATCAGCTCGTTGAAAAGGGCAAGCTGTCCACAGAAGAAGGAGAAAGCATTGTCCGGGAATTTATGCAGAAGAGCGAGGATCAGCAGAAAGACTTCCAAGACTGGATTTTAAATACCATAAAGAGCGGCAGGGAAAGACTGGACCTGGCTGGAAAGGAGGAACTGCATGATCAGGAAGCCAGGATCTCCAGCCTTGAGGACCGGGTATCAACTCTGGAGAGTTTACAAATGAAGGAAAGCAAAAAAGATAGTCCCTGATGTCTACATACATACATTCTCACCTCTACAGGGATATTTGAATGGATATAAGAGCCATTGCTCACCTGGGCCGCTTTCGCGAAATCGTGACCACCCTGGTCAAGTACGGTTTTGACGATATTGTGGACCGTCTGGAAGTTCCCGGGCGCAAGTATCTGGAAAGAATCAGGGTGCATACCGCGGACTTGAGTACCTGGGAACGTATTCGAATGGTACTGGAGGAGCTGGGTCCCACGTTTATCAAATGCGGACAGATAATGTCCCAGAGAGCTGACCTGCTGCCCAGGGAGCTTCTGGACGAGTTGCGCAAGCTTCAGGACGATGTTCCACCCGAGAGCTTTTCCGAGATCCGCAAGGTACTGGAGCAGAGTTTTGAACACCCCTTGGAGGAGATTTTTTCCGAGATCGAGGAGACACCCATTGCAGCGGCCTCCCTGGCCCAGGTGCACAGGGCCAGGCTCAAGCATGATGAACTGGAGGTTGCTTTAAAAATCCAGCGTCCGGATATTGCAGACACCATCAAAAGTGACATGGATATCCTGGAGAGGATAGCGGTCAGGCTGGACGGCCGTATCGAGTCTTTCCGGGTGTACAATCTTCCCCAGCTGGTGCAGAGGATAAGAAAGCTCATGCTCCAGGAACTCAACTTCATTCAGGAAATGCGCAACATGCAGGTGGTCCGCTCTCATCTGGAGCCTGACTCAGGCATTATCATACCGGAGGTGTATCCGAAGTTCTGCGGTCACCACGTGATCACCATGGAGCTCTCCCGGGGCAGCAAGATGAGGGACCTCAGGATTTCAGCCCTCAAGAACCGGGCCAGTCTGGCCAAGCGGGGACTGAAATTCTCCATAAGGCAGGTCCTGGAATACGGTTTTTTTCATGCTGATCCACATCCCGGAAATATCCTCATAGATGAGCATGAGAATATGATCATCCTGGACTGGGGCATGGTTGGCCGACTGACCAACAAAGTCCGCTACGAACTCATAGATCTTATTGGAGCAGTGGTGGACAATGATGTTGAAGAGGTCACCGAGATCCTCATTTCCTTTACCATGGGCCGGGAGAATGTTAACCGGACCGTTCTTCAGAATGAAGTCCTGGAAGTGATAAGCCATTTTACCCGGCTGCCCCTCAAAGAGATCAATCTGGGTCAGCTGCTCATGGAGCTGACCTCCATCCTGCGTTCCCACGGCAGGATTCTGACCACAGACCTGTCCATCATGATCAAAGCATTGATTACTGCGGAGGGAACAGCCAGGATGCTTTATCCCGAGCTTGACGTGATCAAGGAAGCCGAGCCTCTGGTCCGGCAGTTCAGCAAAGACCGTTTCAGACCGTCCAACCTGCTTAAAGGGCTGCAAAAAAGCATCAGGTATCTGCTCAGGTTTCAATACGAGCTACCCAGGCAGACCCTGGACATCGTTGGCAAGCTTGACAGAGGAGAGTTGGCCATCCGTTTTCAGCATCAGAATCTGGAAGGCCTGCAGGCCACTCTCGAAAGAATAGTCAACCGCCTGGTGGTAGGAATCATCACCGCTGCACTGTTTCTGGGTTCCGGAATGATCATTGTTGCCGACACCGGTCCCAAGCTCTGGGGTTATCCGGCTCTGGGGGTGATAGGATATGCCATAGCCATAATTTTATGTCTAAGGCTGGTTATGGCCATGATCCGTTCCAGAAAGCGCTGAGTCCTGGCCATTGTCCCGGCTCAGCATCCGGGCCAGATGCAGAGCATGTTTCAGGATCATGCTCTCATCCCGGATGTGGTTGTCTCTGGCCCATACTGTGGTCTTTCTGATAATCGTGCCCACCAGGGGGCCGGGCTTGATCCCGGTATGCTCAAGTACCTGTCTGCCGGTAATGACCGGCTTTATGCATCCGTTTTTTTCATCCACCCACTCTCTAACTCTGTCTCTGGCCCGGGCCAGATTTTTTTCCAGCTCCAGCAGGTTTTTTCTGCCCCGGGCCGCCTGATCGCAGCGGGCAGCATTCACCAGCAGACCCCAGAAAGGATTTTCCATTAGTTCCAGAATCTTGGAAGTGCGCATGAGGTGCAGGGAATGCATGTGCATGTGAAGGGCTGTGACTGTCTGGACAGCCAGGATCATTTCCCGGGAAAGCCTGAGTCTTTCGCCCAGGGATGCGGCCAGCTTTTCTCCTGCCCGGGCATGTCCGGGATAAGTGGCTTGGCCCTGTTTGAATCTGATTGTTTCAGCTTTTCCTGCATCATGTACAAGCAACGCCATGTTCAAAACCGGATCAGCTTCCGTATTTACCTCAATTGCTCTCAAGGTGTGTGCAAACACATCTCCTTCAGGGTGGTGCCGGGGATCGTGGGGAAGATTCTTAAGAGCGGTGATTTCCGGCAGGAGATGTTCCAAAAGCCCCAGATCGTCCATCAGCCGTATGCTTTGAGCAAAGCCGCAGCCCGGCAGGGAGGCAGCTTTTATTAATTCTCTGCTGATTCTTTCCGGGGCGGCCTTGGAGATCATCTGTGCATGTTTTTTGATAGCTGCGGCAGTCTCCTGTTCCAGATTCAGCCCAAGTTCAGCTGCCAGACGCACCGCCCTGAGCATGCGCAGCTCGTCTTCCAGGATCCGTGCACCCGGATCCTGAACTCCCCGGATCAGGCCAGATTTCAGGTCCATGAGACCTTCCCAGGGATCAATCAGATTCAGATCCCGGTCCAGAGCCATGGCGTTGATGGTGAAGTCCCGGTGCATGGCATCTCTTGAAAAAACGAGACGTGTTTGATCCTGCATGGTAGCGGGCCAGACCGTTTTGTTGTTCAGGCCTCTAAAAGAGGTGGTTTCAAAGTGATGTCCCTGATGAACAATGCAAAGGGTTTTGAAATCCCGGCTTTTTCCCACCGGGTAAGTCTTGAAGCGCTCTGATATCTCCGCGGGATTCATATCCGCAGCCAGATCCAGATCCCTGATTTTTCTGTTCAGGATCAGATCCCGTACAGCTCCGCCCACTATCAGTGCAGTGCCTCCATGCTCACCCATAATCCTGATCACTTCTCTGGCAGCGGAGAAAGCCGGATGGGTTGATGCTGTTTTCATGGCCTGCTCAGGCAGACTCCGAATCTGCAAAACAGGCGGTGTGGACTTTTTGTCCGGGGAAGAGTCTTTACGGGAAGGGTCATTGTCCATTGCCTGTGGCCTGTCAAGAGGGTTGATTCAGATGTAGGTCCTGGCCCCTACGAACCTGGAGCGGAAGTACGGATCGGATAATCTGGCCGTGGTAACGTTGCGTCCGCTGGCCGGGGCATGAATGAAGCGTCCGTTTCCAATGTATACACCAACATGGGATACCCGGCCCCTGCCCATGGTATCAAAAAAAACAAGATCCCCTTTCTGAAGGGTGTTTTTTGAAATCCGCCGGCCTGTGCGGTACTGCTCAGCAGCAACTCTGGGCAGATTAAGACCGTTTTTGCGGTAGACTGTCATGGTCAGTCCGCTGCAGTCGAATCCGCTTTGCCTGGAGGACCCCCCCCATCTGTAGGGGGTGCCCATGAAGCTCTGGGCGGTATTCACCAGTTCCTGCCTGAGATAATCAGACCCCAGGCTGGGCAAAAGGGCAGCAGCATAGTTTTCGGGTATAACAATAAAATAGCTGTCCAGAAGACCGCGGGCTTTGAGCCTTTCAGCGTGATTTCTGGCTGTCTGATAGGAGGGGTAATTTCCGAAGCGGACTTTGTATAAATTATCCCGATCAAGAAAATAATAGGCCTGGAGAGGGGCCTGATCCAGCTTCTGCATCTGGCGAACCGCATTGTCCAGCTTTGAAAAGGCCCCAACCTGGACACTGTAATTCATGTTTTCCAGAGCAACAGCCGGGGGTGGATAATCAGGCTTGGGCGTTTTAGGTCCACAGGCGCACAGCCATATACCCATGCAAATCACCAGGACAAGACCCAGATGCTGTTTGAGCATGCTGCTTACATCTATGAAAAACCACAATTTGTCAATTATTCTAACGCGGGCTTTGCCCGCAGCCCAATAAAGAAAAGAGCTTTTTGACAGGATTGACAGGATTAAGAGCCGGATTAAGAGAGAAGCATTTTTGTTCCGCCCGGATGGCGGACCAAAAGGTGCTTATCCTGCAAATCCTGTTAATCCTGTCTAAGATTCTTGTTTTTTGTGACAGGGTCTCAGGAGTAAGCCACTAAAGAACTGATTGATCATATTTTCAAGGAAGATTCATCCAGCACAGAAGGTCGGTTTATCCTTCATGTTCCTCAGAATACCATTCTTTCTGATTTTTCGGGAATTCGTGTCTTTGCTTCGGTCATTGACTAAAGAGTGCCCTTGCGCTTATGAAGCATCATTATTTCTGAATTGGATGCTTGTTAGACTTAATTACGAGGGACCGGAGTTCCAGGAGCATTTATGGGCAGAATAATTGCCTTTGCCAATTACAAGGGCGGGGTGGGTAAAACCACCAGTGTGGTTAACACTGCCCATGTCCTGGCCATGAACAATAACCAAGTGCTGGTGGTTGATCTGGATCCCCAGGGAAACGCTACACTTACGCTGTCCCGCTCCAATCCCTTTGAACAGGAATATACAATTGGCAATCTTCTGGCAGACAAGGACCTTCTGCCCCGGGACTGCCTTGTACATACCTCTTATCAGGTTGATCTTATTCCAGCCAATCTGAATACCTACGCCCTGGTCGCTTCCCTGCCTGCCAATTCGGCCAAGCGCATCTTCGGACTCAGAAACAGGATTGCAGAGCTTGCCAGCCAGGGCTGGAATCATGACTATATCCTGATCGACTGCCCTCCTCAGATTGAAGGAGCCCTTATCACCAATGCCATAGCAGCTGCTGATTATTATGTCCTGCCCATTGAAGGCGAATCTGTATACGCCCTGCAGGGAGTGGGACATCTGATGCAGGCTATTGAGGCTATCCGCGACGACAGCGGCTCCAGCATAAGAATGCTGGGTGCACTTGTGACTATGCATGACGCGCGGACTACCGCAGGAAAGACTGTGATGCAGGCTATAAACAGATATTTCCAGGATATGGTCTTCAAGACCGTGATTCGAAGAAATACAACAATCAATAAAGCCAACCTAAGCAACCGGTGTGTTTGCGATCTGGATCCAAAGTCTTCCGGATGCGAGGATTACCGAGCTTTTGCTGCGGAGTTGATCCAGCGGATAGACAGGGTCTAGGCCGGGATCGGTCCTGTTCCATTGAGGTTGGCTCTGATCCAGAAAATGTATTAAAACCCAGCCGAGGAATTATTATGCCCAGGCAAACCAAGAAACAGAAATTTCAGAATGAAAGCGGGGAGGCTCTTAAAAGTCTGCTCAATGATCAGGTGGAAGCCAGGCTTAAGAGGGAGATAAGCATTTCCCACGGACAGCCTGTCCCGGCCTTGAACAAGGGGGAGAAATCTGCAGCATCAGAGGAGTCTGAAGTGCCGTCCTCACGACATGCCGTCCCCGGATCGGATCCGGAGCTCAGAAAGATGCCCGGACAGAGGGAAACAAAGGTTCAATTGACTTCACGTATTGAAAAGCTGCTCAGAGAGCTTGCACTTCTTGAGCATCAATACTTGAACATTCAGTCCGAGCTGGATGAGTCCAGGCAGATCCATAAGAATTACGAGCAGAAAATTGAACTCCTTGAGAAAGAGAAGCAGGACCTGGAACACGAGCTGGAGAGCAAAGACATGCTCATCTCCAGACAGCAAAAGCGGGAGGAAGAGCTGAATGGGCAGGTGCAGGGACTTGGTTTGGAAAAAGAAGAGCTTTCAAGGAGGCTGAGGGAATATGAAAGTGATCTGGAGATCAGGATACAGGCAAACGCCAGGCTGTCCTCGGCTCTTGATGCAGGCAAGGCTGAACAAGCAAGACTGAAATCTGACCTGGATGTCATGAAGCAGAAGATGGACAATTTGAAAGAACAAAACATACAATTGAAGGATAAGGTAAAGGAAATGGAAATGATGCAACCTCATGAGCAAACTGAACAGAAAGCATCTCGGGACATGATGTCTGCTGAGGACTGGAGAAAAAAGGCTGATAGACTCTGGGACGGGGTAAGGTATACAGCTCCTCAGCAAGCCATAGAATTTCTGTCCACTGGCTTGAAGCTGGAGCCGGAAAGAGCACAGCTGTACAACGACCGAGGACTGGCTAACCTGGATGATTACAGGATAAAGGAGGCCATTGACGACTTTACAGCAGCCATTGCCTTGAAGCCTGATTTTGCTGAAGCTTACCATAACCGGGCCGTGGTTTTGCTGCGCGACGGAAAAAAGTTTGCAGCAAAAAAGGATTTTCAGATGGCTGCCAGACTGGGCCTCTGGATGGGTCTTAATTATCTGCGTTCTCCTGGCGCTAGTCAGGGGCTTATGAGCAAGATACTCATTGCTTTAGGTATTAAAAGGAGGGAAATGAGATGACAATCAAGGTCGTGTTTTATTCCATGTACGGTCATATTCATGCCATGGCTCAGGCCGTGGTCCAGGGAGCTGCAAGGATAAACGGGGTACGGGTTGACCTTAGGAGGGTACCTGAAACTTTGAGCAGGGAGACCATGGAAAAGATGGGTGCCCTTGAAGTTCAGGAAAAATTCCAGGATATCCCGGTGTGCAGCGTGGATGAACTGGCCGAAGCTTCAGGGATCATTTTCGGTACCCCGACACGGTTCGGAAACATGTGCGGTCAGATGCGCCAGTTTCTGGATGCCACTGGAAAATTATGGGGATCAGGTGCACTTATCGGCAAGGTAGGCAGTGTATTTGTAAGCAGTGCCACCCAGCACGGCGGACAGGAATCCACAATTATCAGTTTTCATCTCACTCTTCTGCATCATGGCATGGTCATTGTGGGTCTGCCGTATTCCTTTCAGGGTCAGATGCGCATCGATGAGGTGACCGGAGGGTCTCCATACGGAGCTTCAACCATAGCCGGTGGAGACGGCATGCGCATGCCCAGTGAGAACGAACTTGAGGCGGCTAGATTTCAGGGCGAACATGTAGCTTCCATTGCCGCAAAGCTGGCTTCGCATTCATAAGGATTTTGAGCGGGTTTTACGAACAGGTGCCTTGATTGTCACCGAACAGAACCATTTTCTTACTATAACCGGGCCTTGACCAGCGGGGTCAGGCCTGTAGAACAAAGTGGCCGGGCCGACCTCAGGGAGGGGAGTCAGGAATTTCTTCCAGGGTGTTCATCAAACTGATTGTCAGGCTCAAAAAATCAGCTTCCGTGAGAATGCCCACCAATTTGCCTTTCTCAACAACCGGGAGGCAGCCGTATTTATGTTCCAGCAGCATTCCTGCGGCATCTCTTAGACTATCTTCGGGGGAAGCCGTCTTGACTCTGAAGTTCATTATTTCTTGTATAGGAATATTCATATCCAGCTCTTCCTGGGTTTTGTGATCCACCCCGGCCAGCTTGGAAATTGTTGCGGATAAAATGTCCCGGTGGGTGAGCAGCCCGATGAAGTTGCTCTCATGGTCAATAATCGGGATATGCCGGATCCTGGCCAGATTCATCAAAGATCTGGCCAGGGCCAGGTTGTCAGTCTTCTGCAGAGTGAACAGGTCCCGGGTCATGAGATCTCTGACTTTAAGCATGTTTTTACTGCCTTGATATGATGGTAGATTTGAACCGGACGTCAGCAGACACACTGGCTTATTAAGTTTGTTCTGGTAACCTTTCATACATGGACACGGAGTGACAGTCAAATATTAACCGCTTCAGGATAACTGACTGCCGGCTGCCAACAAAGAGTTGGACAGAATTATCAAAAGCGCTTAGAGATCCTGCTTGATATCCGGGTTGGGTTACTTTTTTCAGGGAGGCAGAAGCTCCTGGATGCATTAGAAAACAGAAACAACAGATTCGCAGGATTGAACAAAATTGAGCATTGACCCCAAAAGGATCCGGGAAAAAATGGTCCGGGAGCAAATTGATTCCCGGGGTATAAGTGATGAGGAAGTCTTACGGGCCATGCGAAAGGTGCCCAGACATCTTTTTGTTGACGAGGCTCTGCAGAACCAGGCGTATGCGGATCACCCACTGCCGATAGGTCATGGACAGACCATATCTCAGCCCTATGTGGTGGCCATGATGACTGCCATCCTAAAGGTCAAGCCCGGCATGAAAGTGCTGGAAATCGGTACCGGTTCAGGGTATCAGGCCGCAATCCTGGCAGAAATTGGCGCTGATGTATACACAGTGGAAAGAATAAAGCCCCTGTATCAGATGGCCAGACAGAGGTTTACCCAGTTGAAATATTTCCGGATCAAGACCAAACTGGATGACGGCACTCTGGGCTGGCCGGAGCAGGCCCCTTTTGAGCGGATTCTGGTCACTGCAGGGGGACCTGATGTTCCTGCTCCGCTGCTGGAGCAGTTGAGCGACCCGGGAATACTGGTCATTCCTGTAGGCGAGGACCGGAGGTACCAGCAACTTTTGCGGCTGACCAGAGAAGGGGGGCAGGTAAGCAGAGAAAATATGGGCAGCGTCGCCTTTGTCGATCTGGTGGGCAAATTCGGCTGGTAGTTTCTGAGAACAGGATAGGGATTTGCTGATATTTCAGAAATGGATGGGAAAGCTTTGGGATCTGGCCGCCCGCAAGGGGGCTGAAAAGGTCCTTATGCTGGTGGCCTTCACCGAATCCATATTTTTTCCTATTCCCCAGGACCTGTTGCTGATTCCCATGGGCCTTGCCCAGAGGAAAAAAGTTTTCAGACTGGCAACAATCTGTCTGATTTTTTCAGTACTGGGAGGAGTCACCGGTTATCTGATCGGGCTTTTTTTCATGGAGCTTGTAGGAATGGCCATAATCGGCTTCTACGGGCTGGTTGAGCAATACGAGACCATCCAGGTATGGTATGACCGCTATGATGCCTGGGCTGTGGCTGTGGCAGGCATCAGCCCTATTCCCTATAAGGTATGTTCTTTGAGTGCTGGAGCTTTCAGAATAAACCTGGCTGTTTTCATCATTGCCTCAGTGCTCAGCAGGGGGGCCAGATTTTATCTGATCGCAGGTTTGATATACTGGCAGGGAGACAGAGCCAGGCTGTTTCTGGAAAAGCGGATGGACAAGTTCATCGTGGCCACCCTGATGCTGGTGCTTCTGGGATTTATTTTTATCAGGTTTATTTGAACCTGTTTTTTCTTGCGGGTAAATCCAGGTATTTTAACAGCAGCACTATACAAAAGATACAACAACCAAGGAGTTCTAAGTCATGGCCGGGGATAACAAGTCATGTCCCACCTGCCCTTCAGGAAATGTCCAGGGGAAAAAGGGCAAAAGTCCTTCCCGCAGTATCCAGGATGAGCTTATCAGCTCTACGCTGGCCAGAATAAAGTATAAACTGTTTATCATGAGCGGCAAAGGAGGAGTTGGGAAAAGTTCCATTGCTGTTAATCTGGCCGCGGCACTGGCCAGCAAAGGGAAAAAGGTGGGACTTCTGGATGTGGATATTCACGGTCCCAGTGTTCCGCATCTTATGGGCATCAAGGGCCTTCTTGATGTAGGTCGGGGCAAGCTTATAGAGCCCAAACATTATAATGAAAAGCTTTCTGTGATATCCATGGAGTCTCTGTTAAGAGATCCGGATCAGGCCATATTGTGGAAGGGACCTATGAAGACCTCCGCCATACGACAGTTTGTATCAGATGTTCAGTGGGGAGAACTGGATTATCTGGTGATTGACTCACCCCCCGGGACCGGTGATGAACCCATGACTGTTTTGAAGACCATCCCCGATGCTCTGTGCATCGTGGTCACCACGCCTCAGGAAATTTCCCTGGCAGATGTGCGCAAGGCCATCAATTTTTTGCAGTACGCCAAGGCCAATATACTGGGTATTGTGGAGAATATGAGCGGACTTGCCTGTCCCCATTGCTTTCAGAAAATATCTCTGTTCAAGGAAGGCGGTGGCAGGGATCTGGCCAGAAAATTCGGCCTGGAATTCCTGGGGGCCATTCCCCTGGATCCGTCCAGTGTGGTTGCTGCTGACCAGGGGATACCTGTGGTTTTGACAGACTATCCTTCACCTGCAAAAGATGCTCTCATGGACCTGGCCAGCAAGGTGGATCAGGCAGCGCAGAACAGTCTTGAGGCAGTTTCCACTGCGCATAAGTCATAACCCCCTGGCCATCTGTCATGAACTTTTTCCGGACAAAAATATCTTCCACTGGATGCAAACCGACCAGAGACAGGGCCAGTGTTGGGTGTTTAGTGTCTCATAAGAAGAAATTGTAAAATTTCTGTTTAAATGTCTTGCATTTTTTTTCCACTAAATATAGATTACTTTTTTTTCCAGGGCTGGCGTAGCTCAACTGGTAGAGCAGCTGACTTGTAATCAGCAGGTTGCGGGTTCAAGTCCCATCGCCAGCTCCAGACGCGGAGGGGTTCCCGAGCGGCCAAAGGGAACAGACTGTAAATCTGTCGGCGTAAGCCTTCGGAGGTTCGAATCCTCCCCCCTCCACCAGTTCGAGACTTGCATCGTTTTTGACATACAGCACTGCCCCGGTTCATCCGGGCAGGCGTGTTCAGGCTTGTTTACTGTAGGAGACAGGGGTACCTGTTGCAGGACTACATGATCAGGCGGGAATAGCTCAATTGGCTAGAGCATCAGCCTTCCAAGCTGAGGGTTGCGGGTTCGAGTCCCGTTTCCCGCTCCACTTATGAGCAAATCATGAGCAGGCCCACGTAGCTCAGTCGGTGGAGCACTTCCTTGGTAAGGAAGAGGTCACCGGTTCAAATCCGGTCGTGGGCTCCATCCCAGCAGTAATCCCGTTATCCAGCTTGCAGTTAATGATCATGTTTGCTGGGCCTTTTTACGCAGTAAACATAATAAACAATCTCTGCCGCCCGTTACAACTTTTTAGGTCTTGCAGCTTCTGTGCTCATTCATGTGCCGGCATATTGACAGCACTATTCAGGCTCATTTTCCGGGCTGCCGGATACGGTGTGATGACTGCCTGTCAAAAATACAATTTGTTTATGTCCATGGCGCACGGTTTGTATGAAAATGAAAAGTCAAAATAAAATTCTAAAAATCAAATAGGGGGAGAGAGATGGGAAAGGCGAAGTTTGACCGTAAGAAGCCGCATGTTAACATAGGGACCATAGGTCATATTGACCATGGGA